>Ga0207867_1001669_pt1 | contig 14840 bp, 16 predicted proteins | sample HigsolmetaAR206D_FD_184838 | JGI IMG/M metagenome (GOLD analysis project Ga0207867, IMG submission 184838) | Ionic liquid and high solid enriched microbial communities from the Joint BioEnergy Institute, USA - AR20-6-D (SPAdes) (version 2) ...
CAGCCCTTAGCGGTTAGCTAAGGGACGGCTCACGCCGAGTGACGGGTTGCAAGGGCGGTAGTCCTTGCGGGCCCCTCATGGGGCGGTGGGGTGGTTTTGGACTGCGGGCCGCGAGCGTAAGCGAGCGGCCCATCTTCCTGTCATCGGGTTATGCATACCTTTCAGGCATAAGGATCAGATTGCACATACGCTAAATGTCATATTCGGTACGCATTTCAGCACAAACAGCACATTCACCGGCAGAGGAATGAAATACGATTCCGCGTCCTGATCAATTTCTACGCTGTAGGAGTAACACGGCAATGGCTCATAAGTCTGATGAAACAGCCGGCACACAATTGAACGGATGTAGATCTCATCTCCAACCGCAGCAATATGGATTGTCCTTTCCTTTGCGGACAGGGCAACCATTGATGGGAAACGCAATCCTTTTTCACGGTCAAGAATGAGGGTGACAGAGGCCGTCTGACCGATCAGAGGCCGTCTGACCGATCAGCAGTTTATCATTTACAAATGAAAAGAGCCCTCTGAGGGCGAGTTTTGGCCGTCAGAGGCAATGGATAGATACTCTATAATATGTTTGGCAAGATTGAGCACTACTTCATGGCTTTGATAAAGCACTTCAACCCCCACATACAGCATTCGCAGCTCGTGATCAAAAAGAAAACTGCACGGCGGGGATGTTTTTTCTTTGGCAAAGGCCGCTGTTTTCCAACGGCAATTCATCTCCAATGATTGAGCAAAATAAGCCAGCCGAATCAGCTGTTCCCGAGCAAGTCTCCGTATTAGTCGAATTTCAAAACAGTCGCCGGTTATGAATGAAATGCATTGGACCGAATCTGCCAATGAGTCTGCCGGGCTCAGGTGATCCACTTGAACATCGGATTTTAACGTGCGAACCGCCAGCATTGTTGGAATGACTTTCTGTATTTTTGAAATGGATTCGGCCAGCAACGAATACTTTTGTGCATGTATGTTCATCTCTGTATCCTCCTGTGTATCATGAAATGAAGATGATCGAATTAATGATTGTCATGATTTCGGTCAATCAGCCGGGCAAGAAACGCCTTCTCCGCTTCGATTAACCGTAATTTCAGTTCAAGGCTGTACTGAATGTCCAAAATGGCCGAAATGGCCTCAGAAAAGCGTCTCCTTATGCCAATTGACTTGACTGCCGTAAACGCCGTTAATCACAACCTCCATGATTTCATTGCATGTTGCAATTCGTTGGCTGTATTCATCGGAAAGAAGAACAAGTTTCTCGTATGCGGCAAGCCATTGTCTTCGGTACATACTTTCACCACGCTCACAGACGTGATTGCATAAAAGAAAACGCGGTGCCGCCGATTTGCATTGACCGGCAACACCACGTTGCGTGATGCTAAATCAATCCATGTTCTTTCAAACTGTAAAACTGATCACCGCCGATAATGACATGATCAAGCACGTCAATTCCGATGATGTTCCCGCTCTCCACAAGACGTTTAGTAATCTGGATGTCCTCTGAAGAAGGAAGTGGAGAACCACTCGGATGGTTGTGAGCCGCAATAATAGAAGCACTGCTCCGTTTGATGGCAGCTTTGAACACTTCACGCGGATGTACAATAGAAGCATTCAAACTGCCGATAGATATTGTTTCTCTTGCGATCACACCATTCTTGGTATTCAGAAACAGAACGACAAAATGCTCGCATTGCAAATACCGCATTTCGGGAATGAGAAGGTTGGCCGCGTCACGGGGACTCCGAATAATGTACTGAGACTCGACAGGCACATTCAGCTTTCTTGCCAATTCGAGTGCGGCCAGGATTTGATTTGCCCGGACTTTGCCAACGCCCTTGATTTGCATCAGTTCTTGTTCTGTGACAGACATCAAATCAGCAATTGAGGGGAAGCGGGAAAAAAGTTCCTCTACGATGTAGGAACCCGGACGCTCGGCCAATGTTTGAGCAAACAGGCTCTTGATGGTATCGTAATGATTCAATGCAATAACCTCCTGAACATGCAAAAAGGGAAGCCACGGCGGCCTCCCTCTTGCGTGATGTGATGAAATTGAGTTAAGATGGGTGCGAGATAATTTATTTCTTAGTCGCTCCGATTAGCGGGCGGCTTTTTCTTTTTCAATCTGTTCGATCTCCAGTTCAATGAGCACCAGCTTGGTAATCACGCGGGCATACTGCATGCCTTCTTCGGTGTACATCGGGGCATCTTTGTCCAGCGTGCGTTTCACCGACATCCAGAATTGTTTTTGTTTCTGAAGCGTTTGCAGACGATCCATGTGTCCTCACCTCCTTAACATGGAATAAAAAATATCCGTCCATCGTTGCTCATCTAAGCAAGATTAGACGGATACATTGCATTTCACGGTATAGGTGATCAAAACATCAACTTGACCGTTCTTCAGGGCAACGACAGCAAACTTGTCACCGTCGATCTGCACGCTGTACACGAATCCTTTCTGTTCACAAAAGCCAAGGTATTCCTTCTGGCTGTTGCGTTTGAACGCCTGATAATTCATCTTCGTTTCACCTCCTTGCCTTGGTCTGGAACCGGCGGTCACTCTTCACCTGCATGTTTCCGCTGAGACTGGAGTTGACGGCTGAAATACTTTTCAAAGTATCGCCGCATGTAATAAGCCGCTGTCTCATCGTCCAACTCCCAACAGCGTCTGAACCATGCGTACAGCAAAGTGCCCGCGATTCGCACACTGCCGTTGGCGACCAGCCGCTTTAATAACGTCTGCAATTCATCCGGCAAACCCCTGCGTACAACCATTTGCGTTCACCTCCCTTCCATGTTCCGGCACTCTCACAACCGGTGATTTTCGCTGTCAAATGCCCACGACAAATAACCCGCTTTGATGCAAGCAGGCAAATCAACAATGTTGAATTAAATGTCAGGCTGTCAGGGTTGCAACCGCACGGCAATCCGCAACTGAAGGCTCAAATACCATCCGTCATGCTGTAAATCCCGGGCAATCTTGCCGTAGTCCAGATATGGGATCACCGACGGCGGCATATGGCCGAACAATCCTTCTTCCACCATCTGCTCCGCAACGTCGGCCAAATCATCTATGTCGTAGTACACGATGAACTCCCCGGCCTGCAAGGCCTGAATCACCTCGTCACGATTGCCTAGAAATTCACACAGTGTTACGACCAGCCTGTCGTCGTAACGGTTCAATATCTCCATGTCATCATTTATGGCAAACACATCCTCGTATTCGCCAATGACAAAGGGAGATTCATAATCATGAATCGCGTATTCTTCGTCTTTGCCAAGCACATCCCGGATGCATTGCTTCAGTTCATGCCGTTCCATTGGCAACGTGACCCAACCGCCAACCAGTTTCCCTTCGTTGTACTTCGCCAGATTGGCGATATACACGTTGATCAACATTCTGTATCTTCCTTTCATACTGATTTCTCAACATCAAGCAATCAATTTCAGCTAATGTTCAGCGGCGGGATTAAAGATTGTCATACTTCACGTAGCACTCACTGCATACTACTCTGGATTCAGGCACGGAATAAACAAATGCATCAACAAAGATGTCCTCGCCCTCCTGCACATCCAAAACCTTTCCGCAGTCATCACAATTCACTTTGCGGCTGTCGTATGATTGTGCATTGATTGGACTTCGCTGATCGCCCTCGTTAAGGCTTTTTCCCAAAACGGCAATTCTGATTAGCGATAATCGCTTCCGAAGCATGGTAGCACCTCCTTTCTTTGTGATTCGGCAAGCCTCTCACCTTGCCGCTGTGTCCTCGCTGTCAAAACGGTTTTTATCGCCTGAAAAACAAAAAAAAGACTGCTGTCTGCCAAATGAGCAGACAACAGTCCTATGCAACCGGGTAGGGCATGAAACGGAAGACCACCCCCTTGTTAAATAAGCAGGGTGGTGCCTCGGGAAAATGTATATAATTTTTTTCTATATTGGGCCGTTACAATTTCTTGTTTTTTGTCTGATCAATCGTTTTCACGAAATCATTTGCAACACGATAAATGAACTTCACTTCTTCAACGTTCCTGCCGTTAAGCAAAGCCCTGATAGATTCAATTACCATCCGTTTTTCGATAACCTCGTTGTCTGTTGTTGCGTGGGTGAAGTTAAATATCTCTGCCGGAATAACATCTAATGCACCGATTATCTTCTCAAGTGTTTCGATAGAGATATTCCGCTCTCCACGCTCGATGTCGCTGATGTAGCTGTATTGAAAGCCGCATTCGTTAGCCAAAGCCTCCTGCGTCATCCCTTTTTCTTTCCTGATGTTGCGAATTTGTTCACCAATGAGCTTAATTAACTCAGACAACCGAATCACCTCTACTTACTAGAGTAGAGATGTAACTCATTATCGATTATCTCATTAAAACATAAAGAATGTATTGGAACTTACCGATAAAGTTAATATGGTTGTTTTTATATGTAAACGTTGGCATCAATGTTTTTGGAAAAGAGGGTGTTTATAAGTTGAGGATTGCACATAACATTGCCGCACTCAACTCCATTACCAAGTTGCAACGAACTAATAAGAATGTCTCATCAGCAATAGAAAGGCTGTCCTCTGGACTCCGAATCAATAAAGCCGCTGACGATGTCGCCGGTATGGCTATAACGGAAAAGATGAGGGCACAAATCAGAGGACTGTCACAGGCACAAAGAAACATACAAGATGGCATATCTTTGGTTCAGGTAGCCGATTCAGGATTAAGTCAGATTCAAAATCCCGCATTGCAAAGAATGAGAGAACTTGCCGTACAAGCGGCAAACGGTACGTTGACGACGGAAGATCGTCAAGCCATTCAAAAGGAAATCGATCAAATTAAGCAGGGGATAAACGATATTGCCAATAACACAACGTTTAATGGCATCCACCTTTTGAATGTGCCGGATACTGAAACAAAAGTAACCCCGGTTTATGATTCATCTCCAACCGTTATTGAAGATTTAACCCAAACGGCAGAAAGCATTACAATCTTCGAGGTTACGAACGGCCAACTGAACGAAGTAACATTTTCAATCGACGATCTGGTCAGAACAAGCCCAACGATAGGGGTTACGTGGAGCCCTCCAAATGATGCAACGAAGGTATATTACTTTAATGTGCATGGGCCTTCAGGTGTATCATCAATCAGGGAGTTTAATTCTAATTCTCCAAGCAATGGGTCGTCATTAACGAATACGATAGCCGCTATAAGATTAAACGGTGTTAAAGGATATGACCAAGCTCAAGTTTGGGCCAATTACTTAACGAGCAATGATCCGGGCCAAGTATATCCAGAAGAAAATGTTTTAGGAGATAATTTAACGGACTATGCGGGATTCGACCCTGGCATTGCCTTGACATCAATCGGAGTAATGTTTATGGCGAGAAAGCAAATCGGGGAAATCGTCGAAAGTACTCCTTCTAATGATGTGATTCTTCAGGTTGGCCCAAACAGTGGCGATACTTTCACAGTAAAACTTACTGACGCTCGTACATCAGCTCTTGGCATTGATGATATTGTTGTCGATCCGCCAGAAAAAGCGATTGAAGTCATTGGAAAACTTGATGCCGCCATAAACAAGGTATCATCAGAACGCTCAAAATTTGGTTCCTATCAAAACGCCTTGGAACACATACATAACAATGCATCAAACTATGAAGTGAATCTGACAACGGCAGAATCTCGAATTGCTGATGCAGACATCGCAAAGGAAATCATGCTGATGACAAAAGAGCAGATATTGTCTCAATCAACGCAGGCTATGCTTGCACACGCAGTTCAAACTCCAGAGGCGGTATTGTCGTTGCTAAAATAATATGAAATAGAAGGTGAATTACATGGCAACCTTAGCATTACTATTAAAAATCATCGGTGCTGTTTCGGAAGTTTCCGGCATTGTACATATCCTTGCTTCGATTAGAAAGAAGAAGAGAACACAAATCGGAATCGGATTCATCATTTTGGTTGTTGGCGTAATTTTGCTTGTGATTGCGACTAACATCGAAGACAAGATGAGAGACGGATACTACTAAGCATTGAAAGGAAGGTAACCAGTGAGGCTGTTTATAAAGATCATGTTGTCCTTGCTTGCATGTTGTATTGCCGTCGTAATGATCATCAAGCTCATACCGAAGGAGCGGTTATTGTTATCCGCAGTCAACGACCAAAACATGAACATGGTGGACTGGATGTTGAAACTTGGGGCTGATCCGAATGTACATACCAATTCTGCGTACACACCACTGAATCTTGCTGTTAGAAACGGCGACATAAACATGATAAGAAAACTTCTGGCCCATGGTGCCAGTCCGAATGAGCAAGCGAACTACGGAAGCGGGGAGAAGATACTCGTTGGCAATCTATCTATCGCCATAAATTACGTTGATGATCCGGTACCGGTCATTCAATTATTGATTGAAGCGGGCATAAATGTTGCCGATGATCCATATGCACTGAAAGATGCAATCGAGAGGGGACAAATAAAAGCAGTGGAGTTATTGATTCGGCACGGGGCCGATATCAACGGCGGTCTTCAATTCGCGATCATGTATGATAAACTCGACATTGTCAGATTGATGCTGGAGAGCGGTGCAGACCCAAACCAAGGAGTCATGCTGGCTAAAATGACGTATAACCAAGAGGCATTGCTCATGCTTGAAGAAGCCGGAGCAACCGTAACATCTCCGCCGCGGGAACAAACACATCCAGAGGACTATACAACCGTTAACGGTGCCAAGATTCGGCTTCATTAACGAGAAAAGTTACCTCGAAGATTACGGCAAAGGAGTTAGACATGAACTGCACAAATTGCGGACATACACTACAGGACAATCAAAATTTTTGCGGGCAATGCGGGCAACGGATAGATGCCGGTAATAGTACCAGTTATCATCGACCGCAGAACATCACTGAGACCCAAACGAGTGGTGATTCCGAAGAAGAGCTTTCTTGGTTCATTGGCAAAAACGCCGATGTATACTTACAGAAATGGAGACGCAATAGCCGTTGGAACTGGCCTGCCTTTCTGTTTGATGCTTACTGGCTGATGTACCGAAAGATGTACCTTTACTGTGTCTTCTATCTCATCATTTGGTTTGTTTGGAGCAACGTGATTGTTGCCTCGGTGTTCAGTGAATGGAACCCGATCGAGAGCCCCGGCCTTCTCCCATTGGTGCTGGTTATCTGTTGCATCCCTAAACCGGTGCTGGGCTTTTTTGCAAACAAGTTATATCTGCATCAAGCAAAAAGGAAAATCATCGCCATTGTCCGAGACCCAAATAAGCATGAGTCACGGGAAGCAGAGATCGCAGCGGCAGGCGGAACGAATATGGTATTGCCTCTCACCGTGTTGACGTTGCCTTATTTACTGGCTTTAATTGCAGGGCTGTTTTTCTTTTCCAGAACCTTTCTAATGTTCAATGACGCACTTGAGAAGGCGAATGTAACGACCAATAAGACGAAGACAAATGAAAGCGAAGCACCGGCAATTCAGACAACCGCTCCAGAAATGCTGGAGAACACAGACCAGATTAACATTTTGTTATTGGGCGGCGATTCCCGGAATAGTGAGATTCAATCTTCGGACAGCATCATAATCGTTTCTATCGACCCTGCAACGAAAAAAGTCAAATTGCTCTCCATTCTCCGTGATACATATGTAAAGATTCCGGGTTATGGTGAAGATCGTATCAGCAAGGCGATTACAATGGGCGGTTCCAGTCTGGCAATGCGAACAATCGAAGAATGGGCGGGTATCCCAATCCAATATTATGTGTACATGAATTTACCGGGCTTTATCAATTTGATTGACTTAATCGGCGGGATTGACATTGAAGTAGAGAAAGATATGAACTATGTCGATTCCAATGACGATCCAACTTCAATATACCAAATCCATTTGAAAAAGGGCTACCAGCACTTGGACGGAATAAAAGCATTACAATACGTTCGATTCCGCCATGATGCCTTGAGCGATTTTGCCCGTACGGAACGGCAACGAAAGTTTGTGAAGGCCATTGTCAAAGAGTTGCTGACTACAACGACGGTTATGGAGCTTCCGAAACTAATAGAAGCTATCGAACCGTTCATCGAAACGAACCTCAATGTCGATGATATGATAAAGCTGGGCAAACTTGGCTTTGATATAGAAACGGAAAGCATTGACAGCATTCAATTGCCGCCGATGGAACTCATACAAGAAAAATCAGTAAACGGAAAAGCCGTACTTTACGTTGAACCTGAGCAGATAAAGTCATACGTAAAAGGCGTTCTGAACGATGGTTCCCGTACTCAAAGCAACTGAAGCTGCGAATAGCTGTCGGCATTAGTCTCTACCAGACAACAGAATCGATATCGCGGCGGGGGATTGCGAACCTCACTTTTTTTCACAAATAGCGATGGCCGAAAGGCGGGATACGGGGAGATAAAATTCTCGAATTAAGCTTACTATTAGTTTTGAGATATATCTTAATGGGACGATTCAAAACGATTTCGGCTTTTTCTGTTTATTTGCATTGGTACGTTACAATTTATCAATATTGACGATATATAGAATATTGATCAGCCGACAGTAACCCTTCATCGGATGATTTTGTGGACTTTTGGCTTGTTTCATTGGGATTCTTGCCTGGGTAAGGCGGTGCTGAGGCCGAAACATCAATTTTTTCAAGTTCAACACCCAATTCACGTTACAAAAGTCATCATCGAATAATATATTTCCTCAAATAGGAAACCAGAACTACTTTAAACAAGGAATTTCAACGGGGGATGTCGAATAGGAAAAGTTGCGTGGTTTCGGGCGGAACAAGAGGTGAACTATGGAAATCATCAATAACATCGACCATCTTCTCGGGGAAAATTTGAAACTTGAACTCTGTAAAGGCAGCAAAATATCGATTGCTGCATCATGCTTCTCCATTTATGCCTATGAAGCCTTAATGAAAGAACTGAATCAGGTGGAAGAAGTCCGGTTCATCTTCACCTCTCCCACCTTTATTGCGGATAGCATAAAAAAGGAGAAGCGGGAATTTTATATCCCGAAACGGAACCGGGAAAAAAGCTTGTACGGCACCGAATTTGAAATCCGGCTCAAAAACGAATTGACACTCAAAGCGATTGCAAAAGAGTGCAGTGACTGGATTCGTAAAAAAGTCACGTTCAAATCGAACCGTACTTCCGGCTCGATGCAAGGCATGCTGAATTTGCAGAATGCAAACAATGCTGTCACCTATATGCCGATCGATGGCTTTACGACCGTTGATCTTGGTTATGAAAAGGGCAATGCACTCTCCAAGATGGTGAACAAGTTCACAGAAGCTCCATTTACCAAAATGTATTTCGATCTGTTCGATCAGGTATGGAATGACAAAAGCAAGCTTGAAGATGTCACGAACCAAGTTGTGGAGCATATTTCATCGGTGTATAAAGAGAACTCTCCGGAGTTCATTTACTACGTCATTTTGTACAATATCTTCAACGAGTTCCTATCAGACATCACAGAAGACATATTGCCCAACGAAGCAACTGGATTCAAAGAGACGGAAATCTGGAAACGTCTCTATCACTTCCAGAAAGACGCGGTTCTTGGTGCGATTAATAAACTGGAAAAATACAACGGATGCATCCTTGCAGACAGCGTTGGTCTGGGTAAAACATTTACGGCTCTTGGTATCATCAAATACTATGAACTTCGCAACAAGTCCGTGTTGTTGCTATGTCCCAAAAAACTCGGCGACAACTGGCTTACGTATAAACAGAATGTAACCAACAATATTTTGTATGCTGACCGATTCCGCTATGATGTACTCTACCATACGGACATATCGCGGGAAAGAGGCAAATCAAACGATATCCCGCTTGACCGATTGAACTGGGGTAATTATGATTTGCTCGTCATTGATGAGTCACATAACTTCCGTAACAACGAAGCCAAGAAAGATAAAGAGACGCGGTATCAGAAGCTGATGCGGAAAGTGTTGAAAAGCGGCGTGAAAACGAAAGTGCTCATGCTCTCCGCTACTCCGGTGAACAACAAGTTCATGGATCTTCGCAACCAGCTTGCCTTGGCTTATGAAGGAAATCCAGAGGAAATCAACAGCAAGTTGGGCACGGAGCGGGGGATTAACGACATCTTCAAGCGAGCCCAGTCCGCGTTTAACCAGTGGTCCAAGTTGGATGTTGCCGAGCGGACAACGGAAAAACTGCTGGATATGCTCGACTTCGACTTCTTTGAACTGCTGGACAGCTTGACGATCGCCCGGTCACGCAAGCATATTCAGAAGTATTACAAAGCGGAGGAGATCGGCGAGTTCCCAAGACGGTTGCCGCCTCTCTCGAAGTTTTGCGATTTGACCGACAGAGCGGATGTTATCGGGTATAATGAAATTTTTATAGAATTGTCCAGAATCAATCTCGGCATCTATGCACCATTCAAATATATTCAGCCGAGCCGACTGCGTTTCTATGAAGAGTTGTATGACACCAGCGTAAGGGGCGGGAGCGGGAACTTCAGGCAGATGGATCGCGAAGGCAGCTTGCAGCTCTTGATGCGGATCAACCTGCTGAAACGCTTGGAAAGTTCAGTGGAGTCGTTCCGATTGACCCTTTCCAAGATTGTCTCCAAAATTGATCAGACGCTTCAGCAAATCGAAGCGTTCGAGCGAAGCGGTAAGTCCGAAGCTGTAGGTTATACCGATATTGAGGATGCCAATCTTGACGATGACGATTGGCTGGACGATGATTTCAGCATCGGGGATACGATCAAGATCAATTTGTCCGATATGGATGTTCTTCGTTGGAAAGAAGATTTGACGAATGACCGCAACATTCTTTCCGCCTTGCTGACCGAAATGCAGAAAGTAACGCCTGAACACGATGCGAAGCTAAACACATTAAAGCAGGTTATTGATCACAAAATCAATCATCCGATCAATCCCGGCAACCGCAAAGTCATCATTTTCAGTGCGTTCACGGATACCGCGGCGTACTTGTACACGCATTTGTCGGAGTATATGAAGGCCAAGTACAATATCGATACGGCCAAAATCGTCGGCAGCGACGAGAACAAAAACACCGCCGGTTTGCGGAATGATATCAGCACATTGCTGACTTGCTTCTCGCCTCGATCCAAGGAGAAGAAACTGACCATGCCGGATGTCAAAGGCGAGATTGATCTGCTTATCGCTTCCGACTGCATATCCGAAGGGCAAAACTTGCAAGATTGTGACTATCTCATCAACTATGACATTCACTGGAATCCGGTGCGAATTATTCAGCGATTCGGTCGGATAGACCGGATCGGGTCGCAGAACAAGGAGATTCAATTGGTGAATTTCTGGCCCAACATGACGCTGGATGAATACATTCAGTTAAAAGAACGGGTCGAGAATCGCATGGTTATCATGGATATGACGGCAACCGGCGATGATAACGTCTTGTTCAATCAATCCAGCGATCTGGAATATCGGAAGCAGCAGCTTCATCGTTTGCAAAAGGAAGTCGTCGATCTGGATGATATGAACACAGGCGTCTCCATCACCGATTTGGGCCTGAACGATTTTCGCATGGACTTGGTGAACTATGTCAAGGAGAACGGAGAACTTGATACCGTTCCGAGCGGACTGCATGCGGTTGTGGCTGCTGACGAAGAGAAGGGAGCAAAGCCCGGCGTCATCTTTGTTCTTCGCAACGTCAATGAGGAACTGAATCCCGACAAGCAGAACCGGCTGCATCCCTTCTACCTCGTCTATATGAGCGAAGACGGCGAAGTCATCACCAACCATATGGATGTCAAAAAGACGCTGGATATCCTGCGAGCTCTATGCAGAGGGCAATCCGAACCGATGATGGATGCTTGCCGCAGCTTCAATCAAGCGACGAAAGACGGCAAAAAGATGGACATGTATTCCTTGCTGTTGGAAGAGACCATCCGCTCGATTGTACAGGTGAAAGAAGAAAACGATCTGGATAGCTTGTTCTCTTCGGGAGGCACGACAGCATTGATCGACTCGATTAAGGGGCTTGAGGACTTTGAACTCATCACTTTTGTCGTTATCAGGCAGGTGAATGCGTGATGTTTCAATTGCCTTCAAGCACGCTTGTAAACCGTAAAATTCCGAAGAACAAATTTTATGAGAAGTTGCAAGCAAATCATCACCTCAAAGAACTGTTTACCGAACAAGTCGAATCGATCATCTGGAAACACAAGCTCTCTAGAGATACGATTCGTCTCGATCCGAAAGACGACATTGAAGAAATTCAGATCTTCGAAGTTCACTTGAAGGAGAAATCGTATTCCCCTGAATTGTTGCGTAGCATAGACAAGGCGATTCCCTATCCGATCTTGCATGTACTGATGGTTGAGGGGCATGCCAAGCTTGCGATTGCGTATAAAGAGCGAAATCAGACAGACGACAATCGGTCTGTCGTACGTTCTTACCATGAAACGGACTGGCAGCCGGTGGAGAGGATCGAGCTGAATATCCTTCAAGGACTCGATCTGAAGGCTGTTTACGAGAACATCATCCGTCAACTGCTTCCCATCAAGGTGAAGCCGGAAATCGAGCTTTCAGCCGTTTTGGAGCGGCAATCCCAAATTGACAAGTTGACGCAAGAATGTGAGCGGCTTGAGTCCAAGATTCGAGCTGAAAAACAATTCAACAAGAAGGTTGAATTGAACATGGAACTACAAAGGAAACGAAAAGAACTGAAACAACTACTCGATGAGTAATCGGAGGCATGTCATGAATAAACTGACGATGAAATCGGTCGATTTGACCCAAGTTAATATCGACAAGATTGCAGAACTATTTCCTAATGTTATTACTGAAGCAAGAGATGAACACGGCAAAGTGATACGAGCCATTGACTTTGATTTGCTCAAACAAGAATTGTCCGATGTGCTCGTAGAAGGCGAGAAAGAACGGTATCAATTGACGTGGCCAGGAAAGAAGCAGGCAATCCTCAACGCGAACACACCGATTGACAAGACGTTGCGTCCCGTTAAGGAAGATAGCGTTGACTGGGATATTACGCAAAACCTGTACATTGAGGGTGATAACCTCGAAGTGTTAAAGCTGCTTCAGGAATCCTACTTGAATAAGGTTAAGTGCATATATATTGATCCACCGTACAATACAGGCAATGATTTTATTTATAGAGACAATTACAGGCAAGCTGAGAAAGAATATCTTGATGCCTCTGGCCAAACCGATGAGGAAGGCAATCAATTGGTTTCGAATCCTGTTTCAAACGGCAGATTTCACAGCGATTGGTTAACTATGATGTATTCAAGGATTAAGATTGCCAGGCATTTGTTAAGGGAAGACGGAGTGTTATTTGTAAGCATTGATGATAACGAAGTAGACAATTTGAAAAAAATTTGTGATGAAATATTCGGGAGAGAACATTATGTAGCTCAATTTCCATGGAGGAAAAGAACAGCAAAGTCTGATGTTCCTTTTGGAGTATCCCAAGACTATGAGTGGGTTGTATGCTATGCAAAAAGCAGTGCCTACATTGCTTCGATAGAAGGTAAGGAACGGGAGTATTATGAGACACCAGATTTACCTAATAGACCTTGGAGAATCCATGACTTGACCAAGCAGACTAGTGCCAGTGAACGGCCCAACAGTTTCTTTACCATGGTAAATCCCAAGACTGGTGAAGAATACCCAGCCAATCCGAACAGAACTTGGGCAATAACGGTGGATACTTTTCAACAATACTATGATGAACACAGGATCGTATTCCCTGGTGACTATGATTTTCTAAAAATCAGTAAACCGGTGTTTCGTTATTTCAAGGAAGACGATATGAAAAAAGCCGGTGATTTATTTGGGTACGTGGTTGTCAGCACAAATCTGCCGAAAGAAGTTGGAATGACTCAAGATGGAACAAAAGACATTGGTGAATTATTTAACGGGAAAATATTTGGATTTCCAAAACCGATTGAATTAATAAAATATTTCATAAAAATTTCGACTAACCATGATAAAGAAGCAATTATCTTGGACTTCTTTTCCGGTTCCGCTACAACCGCCCATGCGGTTATGAAATTGAACGCCGAGGATGGAGGACAACGAAAATACATCATGGTCCAACTTCCAGAGAAAACAGATGAAACTTCCGAAGCGTACAAAGCCGGATTCAAGAATATCTGCGAAATTGGCAAAGAACGTATTCGCCGTGCTGCAAAAAAAATTAAAGAAGAAACTGGAGCAGACATCGATTACGGCTTCCGGGTATTCCGTGTGGATTCATCGAACATGAAAGATGTTTACTATACACCGGACAAGCTGAAGCAGGGGGACATATTCGATCTCGCATCCAACATCAAAGAAGATCGTACCGGGGAAGATTTGCTCATCCAGGTCATGCTGGAACTCGGCCTTGAGCTTTCGTTGCCTATGGAAACGAAACAGATTGAAGGGAAGACCGTCCATTACGTCGCCGGAAACTCTTTAATTGCATGTTTTGATGATAACGTGCCGGAATCCGTTATGAAACAAATTGCAGCAGAACAGCCGCTTCGGGTTGTATTCCGCGACAGTTCCTTTGAAGATGATGCCGCACGAATCAATGTAGAAGAATTGTTCAAGATGCTCTCTCCGGGCACAGAAATTCAAGTGCTGTAAGGTGGTGAGCTCGAATTGAAGATCAAATTCAAGCATCAGCAGTTTCAGTTGGACGCCGTAAAAAGTATCGTGGATTGCTTTGAGGGGCAACCGAATGAGTTGTCCCGATTTACCCTTGACCGCGGCAGAAGACAAAAGCCGGAACAAATGGTCATGGATGATCTTGCGAATGCCGAACTAGCAAATATCGGATTCAAGAATAACGCTATTCAATTGATT
>Ga0207867_1001677_pt1 | contig 14748 bp, 12 predicted proteins | sample HigsolmetaAR206D_FD_184838 | JGI IMG/M metagenome (GOLD analysis project Ga0207867, IMG submission 184838) | Ionic liquid and high solid enriched microbial communities from the Joint BioEnergy Institute, USA - AR20-6-D (SPAdes) (version 2) ...
GCCTTCTCCGGGGAGTGAGCTGGTGACCTGGATCGTCCGCAGGGTCCGATCGAGCCCGAGGAACTGCACGTTCGTGCGCAGCCCGCGGTAGATCTCGACAACGAACTCGTGAGGTTCGCTGAGCGCCACGGGGCGGTGGTCAGGTGGCGGTTCGACGGGCACGACCGCGAGCACTGGTAGATCCGTCAACGGCTCGACGTCGTCAGGCACACGGACCGAGTCGTCCAGGTAGTCGAGCAGAAGGGCCGCGCCCAATCCGACGAGCAGGCCGAGCACGCCGGCGAGTGCTGCCGTTCGGACGGGCTGGGGCTCGACAGGGACAGTCGGCGCTTCGGCCGATTTCACCACCGACGCGCCGCCGGTTGTGAGGGCCGCGTCGATCTGGAGCTGGTCGAGCCGTTGCTTGAACGCCGCCTGCTGCGAGAGCAGGGGTGCCCGTTGGCGCTCGTCGACGCGCTCGATCTGATCCTGCAGCTCGTCGATCTTTGCCTGAAGCTCCGCACCGGCTGCTTCGAGGGAGTTCACGGCCTGTTCTCGACGGACTGAGGCATACGCCTCGACGTAGGCGTTCGCGAGTAGGCGCGCGACCTCCGGGTCCCCGCTTCGGACCTTGACCGAGACGACATCGGTCGATCCCACCGCGGAGCCCCTCGCTTCGGGGGGTAACGACTCCAGCCCGAGATCCTCCTGCACCCGCTGACGGACGGTCTGTCCCTCGAGGACCTGAATTTCCGTCTGGATGGCCCGCTCCAGGCTTTGTGCGTTCAGAGCGGGATCCTGACCGAACACGTTCGCGGCCGCCCGAGGCTCGACCAGCATCTGCGCCTCGGTCTCGTAGATCGGGTCCTGGAGGAACGACAGCGCCGTTGCTGCCGAGAATGCGCTCAGCATGGCCCCCAGCACGATCCACTTGCGACGGCGGACCACGGACCAGTAGTCGCGCAACGTCAGAGTGCGCTCTGGGGCGGCCATGGCGGCCACACATTATCCGCGCCCAGGCCGTCCGTTGCGGCAAGGGGGCGGCCAGCGGCATACCTCGCAGGAATCGCGTGTTCGCCGAGCAAGGCGCAGCGACGCCCGCTTATGATGCGCTGCGACGGCGCGGGTCCGCTGACCTCGTCGCCGGGCGGGCCTCGTAATCAACCGATCGCGAACGAGGATGGTGATGAACGAGCGCCTCTCTGGCATACAGGACCATGCGAGATCCGATGCCTCGTCGCTTGAAGTCCTCCGCCGACACGGATCGGGTGCGGCGCTGGCATGACCGGACGCAGTGATGTCCTCATCAACGACTTCGCCGGCCATCCGTTCCAGTTCGATCTCGCCGTCGGGCTGTTCCGGCGCGGCTTCGACGTCCATCACGCCTACTGCTCGACGAACGTGACGCCCCATGCATCCTTCGACGATGTCGGAGTGTCGATCCACCCGATCTCGACTGGGCGAGGATTCGACAAGTACCGCCCGGTGCGTCGATTGGTCGGCGAGCTCACCTACGGACTGAAGTCCGCGGGACTGCTGGCGAGGCTCCGCCCGTCGGTCGCGATCAGCAGCAACGTGCCCCTCTTCTCCCTCGCGCTGGTCTCGATTGCCTGCTCGATCCTGCGAGTGAGGCACGTGCTCTGGCTGCAGGATCTGCAGTCCGGGCTCGCCACGCTGGCCCAACGTCGCAGGATCGGCCGGACACTTACGCTCCTCGAGGGGTGGCTCATCCGGCGTGCCTTTCGCGTGGTCGCAATCTCGGACGACTTTCGTACCGCTGCCATCCGGCTCGGTGCGCGCTCGGATCGGGTCGAGGTGATCGAGAACTGGGCACCACTCAACGAGATGCCAGTCCGCCCCCGACACAATGCGTGGTCTCGGGCCCACGATCTCGATGACAGGTTCGTGTTCCTCTACAGCGGGACGCTCGGACTGAAGCACCGACCCGAGCTCCTGCTCGCGCTTGCGGAGACCTTCGAGTGCGACAAGGCCGTGCGCGTCGTCGTCGTCAGCGAAGGAGCCGGAGCTGACTGGCTCAAGGCCGAGCTGACTGCGAGACCTCAGCCCAACATGGTCGTGCTTCCGTTCCAGCCATTCGAACAGCTGGCCGACGTGCTCGCTTCGGCCGATGTCCTCGTCAGCCTGCTCGACCCGGCAGCCGGGAGGTTCAGTGTCCCTTCGAAGGTCCTTTCCTATCTGTGTGCAGCGAGGCCCATCCTCGCCGCGATGCCCAGTGAGAACGCCGCGAGCCGACTTATCGTCGAGCGCGCGCAGGCGGGAGTCAACGTGCCGACGGCAGATCCTTCGGATCTCGCGGCCGCCGCCGTCGGACTTCGCCGCGACGCGGAAGCCCGCACTCGGTTCGGACGCCAGGCACGCGAGTATGCGGAGAAGGCGTTCGCGATCGGACCGATCGTCGAGAGGTTCACGCAGATAGCTCAACTGGAGGAGCAGGCATGACGAACGTCTTGGTCGCTGGTGGCGGTGGATTTATCGGAGGCCACCTGGTCAGGCGACTACTCAACGAGGGCCACTCGGTGCGAGCAGTTGACATCAAGCCGCTAGACGAGTGGTACCAGGTTCACGCCGAGGCCGAGAACCTGGTGGCCGATCTGTCGCTGGCCGACGAGGCTCGTGTCGCCACTGCCGACATGGACGACGTTTTCGACCTCGCGGCCGACATGGGTGGCATGGGGTTCATCGAGAACAACAAGGCGGCATGCATGCTGAGCGTTCTCACCGGAACGCACCTGCTCCTGGCGGCCCGGGACCAGGGCGTGCGACGGTTCTTCTTCTCATCGAGCGCATGTGTCTACGCCGCCGACAAGCAGACGGACCCCAACGTCACGGCGCTGAAGGAGGACGACGCATACCCGGCGATGCCGGAGGACGGCTACGGTTGGGAGAAGCTCTTCACGGAGCGCATGTGCCGGCACTTCCGTGAGGACTTCGGCCTCGAGACGCGCGTTGCGCGATACCACAACGTGTACGGACCATACGGAACCTGGACGGGCGGCCGAGAAAAGGCACCTGCGGCGATCTGCCGCAAGGTGGCTCAAGCAAAGCTCGACGGCTCGAACGCCATCGAGGTGTGGGGCGACGGTCAGCAGACTCGAAGCTTCATGTACATCGATGACTGCATCGAGGGAACGCTGATGGTCGCCCGAAGCGACTTCACCGAGCCTATCAACCTCGGCAGCTCGGAGCTCGTGACGATCAATCAGCTCATCGACATCGTCGAGGAGATTGCCGGCGTCAAGGTCGAGCGCCACTACAACCTGAACGCCCCTCAGGGTGTCCGGGGTCGCAACAGCGACAACACGCTGATCAAGCGAGTGTTCGGATGGGAGCCGAGCATCCCGCTCGTGGAGGGACTCCGCCACACCTACCATTGGATCGAGGCGCAGGTAGTAGTAGAGCGCGCCGCGCACGTGAGTGCTCGGTAGCGGCCGTGGAGCGATCGTCGACTAGACGAGTCGGAGCAACGGCGACGATGTGCGATTCAGTGACCTCGCGACTATCCTGACGACCAGAGGAGTTCCGTGTCGAGTAGCCCGCTGCGCGTCGGACATATCCTGCCGCAGTTCCCGTACTTTGGAGGACGAAAAGTCGTAGGCGGCTACTCAGCTAGCGTTCTGGCGCTGACCGAGCTGCAGCAGAGTGCGGGACTGAAGCCTGTCGTACTCGCCCGCACCCTCCCTCAGACCCCCCCGGCAACGCACTCTGGCGTGCCCGTGCACCGAATGGGAGACGGCCCAGAGGAAGCGGGGAGCATTCGACACACTCTGGGATTTGTCGGCCGCGCTGCCAGAGTTGCTCGAGCGAATCGACAGCTGTTCTCGCTGTTTCATATCCATGCAGGCCACGCCGAGTACCTGGTGCTTGCTCTCGCCGTGCGCCTCGCAGCCCGGAGACCCGTGGCGGTAACGCTCTATTGCCCCGTTACTGAGGAGTGGGGGCGCGCGATATTGCAACGATTCCTCATCAGGATGGCTGGCAGGTCTGTGACGTTGAGCGGCATGACATCTAATGTCGCGCGTTCCATCGATGAAGCGCGCCACGATCGCGGCCGGACAGCGATTCTACGCCCGCACATCGACGCGACCTATTGGGCAGCTCACCGCCCGGATCTTGGCCGATTTCGTAGCGGCGCGTCGAATCTTCACCTCCTTTTCGTTGGGAACGCCACTCCTACGAAAGGACTCACAGTCTTGCTGAAGGCGCTCGCGCTCGTACGGGAGGCAGGAGTCGACGTGCACCTCACGGCGACAACGGAGCTCGATCGGACGTCAGGCGACTCGGCTATGCGTGAAATCGCGCGACTGACAGACGAGCTGAATCTCTCCGAGAAGGTCACGTTCCTGCGTGTTGTCGACGACATGCGAAACCTGCTGCACAACGCGGACGTTCATATCGCTCCGTTTCTGAACACGAATGGGCCGAGCGACTATTTTATGTCTACGCTCGAGGCCATGGCCGCCGGAACACCGATCATCTGCTCCGATCTGCCTGGCATGCGCGATCTGATCCGCGACGGTCAGAATGGACTTCTTGTACCTCCCGGGGACGTCGATGCCCTTGCGTCGGCGATTACACGCATGCGGGATCCTCGACTGAGAGCAGAACTTTCCTCCAACGGGGCATCAACCGTTGACGCACTGCTCGGCCGCGAGCCAATTCTCATCCAGATGTTGGAGCTATATGAACAAACACTCTGCAGTTGATGCCCAGAATGCCGCGTTCTATAGCGCGGACTCCCGCACATACGATGCCGCCCGCTTCTCGGACCATGCGGGTACCAGAGAGACCCGACGACTCCATAATCTGCTAGCAAGGCGGCTCGTCGGTCCCCGCACTTTCGACCAGCTAATCGATGTCGGATGTGGGACTGGACGTGCATCTGAGTTCCTGGTCCAGCACACCCAATCACTCACGCTAGTGGACATCTCAGATGAGATGGTCGAGGCCGCTCGTGCCCGCTGTCTAAGTGTGCGTCAGGACGCGTTGGTCGACGGCGTCGTCTCGTCAGTCTATTCTCTACCATTCGAAGACGAGTCGTTCACGGCTGCTGTCTCGATCAACCTCTTCAGCCACTTGCCGGATTATGTCGGAGCATTGAGAGAGATTGGCCGCGTCCTAAAGCCCGGCGCGCCCGTCGTCTTCTCGACTCCCAATCTCTACAGTGTCTACTGGCCATTCGGAGCACTAGTCAATCGCCGCAAGCGGGCCCTCGGTTACGAGGTGTTCTCCTACTGGCCGAGCTCATCGACGGTTCGCCAAGCGCTCGGCGATGCCGGTTTCCTATTGGCCGAGGTCGACGGTGCCGTGTATCTGCCGCGCGGAGCCCGCAGGATTCCGTTGTCCGATGTCGTTGTGCATGCTGCAGACACGGTCGTCAGCCGATGGCGCACGCCGGCGCGCGTCGCACCTTGGTTGCTCTGGACCGCCGCCAAGGTCTGACACGCTAGCATCGGACGTTCGGCGCGACCCTGCGACTACCGATATGCGAAGAGTGTCGGCGAGAGCACCTACCAACGCAAACGCGTTCTGGGTCGCCACGGCAGATCAGCTGGTCTACACCGCAGGGAACGTGCTCCTGACGCTGGCATGGGCCGGGATCTACGACACCTCGGAGTTCGGCCTACTCGCGCTCGCTACGACGATCGGGCTCGTGGTCGGTGTCTCGTCACGTGCGTACTGGTGCGACCCTCTGGCCGTGGCCGGATCCCACCCTCAGACAAGGACGCTGACGATCGTGTGCTCTGCGATGCCCGCTTCCTTCGCAGCGGCTGGCGGATTCACGCTCGCCCTCTGGCCTGTCATCACTGACGGATGGCGCCTGAGGATCGCTCCTCCTGCAGTGGCCCTCGCCGTTTCGTTGGCTGCCTTCGAGGTACTGCGAGGTGCAGGCTTGGCGGTCCGCCGGTACCGAGACACGCTGATGATAGACCTAATGTGGCTGGCGATCGCCGCCGGAGGTGTCGCGACCGTCTGGATCCTCGACCTCGACCTCCTGTGGGGCTTTGTTGCATCGACCGCTCCGTCGGTTGGCACATTGCTGCTATGGAAATGCCGTGAGGCGAAGATCGATGGACTCGTTACGCCTTCTTGGCCTCGAGAGCGGGTTCGACAAGGGCTACATTACGCTCTTGATTTCTGGCTTCTGAACGGCATGTTGCAGGCGACCGTCGTTGCAGTCGGCCTCGCGAGCGGTTCCGCCGAGCTGGGGAAGTTTCGTCTCGCGGTTACCGTTCTCGGCCCCATCGGGGTTTCGGTCCGATTTGTCCAGGTCTCACTGCTGCCAATGATCGCCGAGCGCATTCGAACCGGGCGGACGTCGCCTCGCAAGGTCGGCCTGCTCGCTGCGAGTGGCCTCGGGTTGATGTCCTTCTGCTATCTAGCAGCGCTGCTCCTGGTGATTCAGGTACGACCTCACGTGCTCGCAATCGAGGCCAAAATCGTTGCGGTGCTCGGCGTTGCGAAGGCGCTTGAGAGCATCTCCGCTGGCGCCATGGTGGCGCTGAAAGCAGCCGCGGTCCTCGTGAGGGCGACGATGCTTAACGCGATAACCGCCGCGCTCACGGTGCTGTTGATGCTGGTTCTCCGCTCCCGGCTGTCGGCTCTCAATGCGAGCTGGATGTCAGTAGCCGTGGCCGTGGTGGGCCTGCTCATGTGGGCGGGGGCGGTGCTGACCGTCTCGTCCGACAAGCAGTCCCGAGATGGAAGGGCGCTCCCCGCCTCGAAGCGCCTGGAGTCAGGATGACCGGTCGCTCGCTGAACTTGATCTCGCCGGCACTCGATCACCGCGGGCGGCGATCGCCGCATGAGCTACGGACCCGCCCCCCTCGGATGGCGGCGCCCGTGGACACCTCACGGGCGGGACGGGCGGTCGTGCTTGTAGCCCTGGCGCATGCCACACTGGCTGTGGCGCTTCTCAGACCATCGACTCTCGCGGGCGAGCGTGGCGGTGAGATCGCAATCCATGGGATCGCTGTCTCTTGTACTGCTGCAGTTGCCTTCTTGTACGCATTCGGGGCTCGGAACGTCACAACTTACTGGCCAACGACCGTGTGGCAACGTCGTTCTTTGTGGCTCAGCGTAGCGTGCGCCTACTTCGGATTGGTCATGGGGCTCGCAGCTGGAAACCCATTCCGGTATGTCGTCGGAGATTCCGGCCAGTGGGCGATTTATCCTATCGCGTGGTGTCTAGGATACGCCGCCGTGCGTTCCGACGAGCAGGTTTTGCGGAGCTTGAAGGTGCTTGCGCTCGTCCTGACCGCTCAGCAAGCGCGAGAGCTCGTGGCAGTCTTCACCGAACTCTCCGCAGGAAAGATCGGTCGACTGCACAGCGTCTACTGGCCTCATGGCGTTGTCGCCTTCGTAATCGCTTGGGCCGCTGCCTTGTCCTCTTCAGCTGTCTCCGCGCAAGTGGCTTGGCTCGGCGTCGTACTACTGAACTGCTTCGTTGGGCTGGCTTCTGGATTTCGGACGAGTCTGTTTCTGTTTCCGCTCACTGCGATCGTTGTGACGGCCTGCGTCAGTCACCGGTCGGGCCGGTGGCTTCGCTTGTCCGGTGTTGTAGTTCTCATCACTCTCGCCGTTCTGGGCGGGTTGGTTCCTTCGAAACTCATCAAGGTGATTGATTCCCCTATCTCAGCCGCAATGACGCGGCTCTCAGAGCTTGAAGCAGGAGGGGATCGCTCATCAACCCAGCGACTGGTGGAAGCGCGGCTGGTAATTGAGAAGCTTTCCGAACGACCATGGAACCTTCCTCTTGGGTTCGGCAGCGGCGCGATGGTCAGCACCGAGGGAGCGGAAAATGATGTTTCAGAGCGCTATAGGTACGTAGATGAGTTTCACTATGTCCACATTTCGCCTTTCAGTGTGCTACTAAGGAGCGGTCTACTCGGCCTCCTGGCACTGGCGAGTGTTCTGGTCACCACCGTCTGGACCCAGGTGAGGGCTTGTCGTGCGTCACGACGGGTTGGTGATGCGGCACTACTCGGCACACTGCTCGTCTTCTTGCTCGCGGCACCATTCTTCACCTTCGTCCCTGGCGACATCATGTTTGCGATCCTCGCTGGCATGGCCGGACGTCGGGCAGTCGAGATCGGAACTGATCAGTTCGACGGCGGCCAAGAAGAGGTCAGCGCCCTGGCTGTGGGCCGCACGAGCCTCATGCCTCGTAGTCACCGATAAGCCAGTCAGCGACGCACCCCATCTGTTTGCCCGCCCGGCGAAGCGCGTCGCTGGCTCGGAAGCGCTCAAACGACCCTCGGTCCGCGATGGTCGACTCTTCGACGATGGCACACCCCTTGCGTCCGTCAAGCGACCGTGCGATCGTCCAGGAGACCAGGCCTCGAGATGGCCGTCACCGAGTTCCTGCAGCGGCCGGCACGCTTGGTCGACCTCGTCCTCCCCGACGCCCGGCTTCACGGCGAAGAGCACGATGTGCCCGTACGTCATCGACTGCTGCTCCCACTGGCGACGATCTCGGCGGTCTAGGTATCGCGCAGTAACCGAGCTCAGTGGGCGCAGCGGCGGACAGCACGGACGAGATGGTGTTAAAGGGGCGCTCCGCGTCTGAGGGTGGGATGACGAGGCTGGGGAGGTCCGAGGCGCGACACAGGGGCTCTGCGATTCTGACGGTGTCTTACGCCGGTCGAGTCGAGGAGCCCCTGCTTGGAAACGGATGCTACGCGCATGTGCGCGCTGTTGGTCGGCCTGCCCGATGTCGCGGTGGTCGGTGTCGGCGAGTGGCCGGCGTGGTTGCTCGTCGCGGTCGCGACGTTCGCCGGGCGGCCGGTGTGCCGCTGCGGTGCCAGCCCGCACCGTCATGGTGTTCGCGAGGTCGACTTGGTCGATCTGCCGGTGTTCGGGCGACCGGTCCGGTTGCGTTGGCGCAAGCAGCGTTGGCGCTGTCCGGTGTGCGGCGCGGCGTGGACCGAACAGGACCCGACGATCGCATCGGCGCGTTGCGCGCTCACGACCAGGGCGGCGCGGTGGGCGACCGTGCAGGTCGGCCGGCACGGTCGGGCGGTGTCGGAGGTCGCGGCGGATCTCGGCTGTTCGTGGCATCCGGTGATGGACGCGGTCGTGCTCTACGGCACGGAGCTGGTCGATGACCCGGCCCGCTTCGGTGCGGTGTCCGCGCTCGGACTGGACGAGACCCTGTTTGCCCGCGAGGGCCGCTACCGGACACAGTGCTGGTCGACCCAGATCGTCGACGTGCGCCGCAGCCAACTCCTCGACGTGGTGCCCGGGCGTGACAGTTCCGAGCCGTGCCGATGGCTCGCGGCCCGGTCCGAGGTGTGGCGGGCCGGGATCGGCTGGGCCACGCTCGACCTGTCCAGCGCCTATCGCAGCGTGTTCGACACGATGCTGCCCAACGCCGTGCAGGTCGCTGATCCGTTTCATGTGGTGCAGCTCGCCAACCGGGCGCTCGACGAGTGCCGGCGCCGCGTGCAGAACGACACGATGGGCCATCGCGGACGAAAGAACGAGCCGCTCTACCGGGCCCGGCGCCGTCTGGTGATGGCCGCTGAACGGCTCACCGCCGAGCAGCACGAGCGCCTGATGGGCCTCCTGCGAGCGGGCGACCCGCACCGCGAAGTGTGGTTCGCCTGGAACGCGAAGGAAGTTGTGCGTCAGACCTACGACCACACCGACGAGACGCTCGCGGGTGAGTGGGTCGACGCGATCGGGCGTGACTTCACCGACGCCGAGATGCCGATCGAGGTTCGCCGGCTCGGGCGCACTATCAGCAAGTGGCGTGACCAGATCGTCGCCTGGCACCGCTCGCACGTCTCGAACGGGCCGACCGAGGCCGTCAACAACTTGGTCAAGCGCATCAAGCGCGTCGCCTTCGGCATGCGCAACTTCACCCACTACCGGATCCGCGCCCTCCTCTACGCCGGTCGCCCGAACTGGTCGCTACTCACGACCATCACCCCACCATGAAACGCGGAGCGCCGTTAAAGGGGTCACGACGTCCTCACGCAGTGACCGGTTGCAACGTAGGCCGCGACGAGCTCGGCACGCTCCGGGTAGCGGGCAGTGCAGCGGCCGTTGCACTGCCACCGACCGGTGAGGCCCGGGCAAACGCTGAGGTGGAAGGCGACGAGCGTGCCGTGGCAGGCGAGCTCGCTCGGGAACACGGGATGTGGCCCGACCGGTTCATGTCGCCGCGCAGGACGTTGAACAGCTGCGGCAGCTCGCCGAGCGACGTGGGGCGGAGGAGGTGCGCGAACGGGATGATCCGAGGATCCTGCTCGGCGGGCAGCTTGAAGTCGTTGGCGAGGTAGGTGGCGTGCAGGTCCGCAACGCCTGCAGGCGCTCGGCGGCGTCGACGTGCATCGTCCGGAACTTGCGGAACTAGAACCGCTCACCGTTGCGTCCGATGCGCTCCTCGCGGAACAACACCGGACCCTGGCTCGTCATTGATGAGCAGGGCCATCATCACCATCAGTGGGATCGCTAGGGCTTCCCGGCCGGGGGTCGAGGTGACAGGTGGTGGTCCCTGTGGTTGGGTGACAGGTGGTGGTCCCTGTGGTTGGTGGTCATGATGCTTGGCGGGGACGGAAGCTGTCGAGGATGTCGGCTGGGGTGCGGCCGCGCATGTAGTCGCTGTGGTTGCGACGGCGGTGGTGGTAGCGGGTCAGCCAGGCGTCGGCTTCGGCCTGCAACTGGCGGATGCTGGTGAAGCGGCGACGGTGGAACGCCGGCCGCCAGCACTCCTGCAGCGCGGTGCCGTGGAAGCGTTCACAGACCGCGTTGTGGTTCGGCGAGCGCGGTGGGATGCGGTGATGCTCGAGCCCGCGGGTGGCCAGGTGGGCCCGAAAGCCGGAGGCGATCCACTCGGGTCCGTTGTCGGTGAGCACGGCCCGCACCGCCACGCCGAGGCGCCGGTAGCGGCGCACGACGTGGTCAACGAAGCGGATCGTGGAAGCCGCGGTCGGGGTGCCGGCGACGATGAGCATGATCGCCCAGCGGGTGGCGACGTCGATGGCGGTCAGCTGGTACACCTTGCCGACGCCTTTGAGGTTGCCGATGTAGAAGCTGTCCATCGCGATCTGATGGCCGGGTGCTGGGCTGTAGTGGCAGAACCCGAACGGCTCAACGTCGCGGGCGGCGTCGGTGGACAGCCCGGTGGTGGCAGCGGTGATCGCGGCGGCCCGGGCGACGCGCTGGGCCCGTCGCCCGAGTCCGTGGTCGATGAGCAGCTTCTGCACGGTCGTCTTGCCGATCCGGTAGCCGCGTTCGCCGAGCCGGTCGGCGTACTGGCGGCAGCCCAACGTTGGCCCCACCACCGCCAAGGTCAACAAGTCCTCGACGATGTGGGTCGGGGTGGCGTTGGGCAGCTGCGGGGTGCGCCGCTGCTTGGGCATCAACGCCGCCAGCCCGTAGCGGGCCACGACGTCACGCCATTCGTAGTAGCGGGTACGGGAGATGCCCATCTGCCGGCAGGCCGCCGACACGTTGCCGAGCTCTTCAGCAAGCTCCAACAACCGGACACGCCGGTGGTAGATGATCTCTGCAGGGGTCACGGTGGTGGGTTCCTTTGGATCTGTGGAAGGAACCACAGGGTCCACCACCGTCCCCACCAACTGGTGGACCTGCCACCTCATCCCCCGGACAGGAAGCGCTAGGGGCAGGATCGCCCGCACGCTCGCGGAGCCCCATCGGCGCGGACAAGACTCTCGCATTACCCCCACCGCCGGCGGAGCAGGTCACGTCCACGGTGACGTCGGCGAGGGTGACCTGGGCCGTCTCCCCGGCAAGGCAGCCGACAAGCGTCACCGTGACAGTGCCGCCCGGCGCCACCACCGTCGCCGAGATCACGACCTGCGCGCCGTCGGGTGGGTAGGCCGCTGCTGCCCGCCGCAGCCGATGAGCAGGCCGCCGGCGAGTGCCAGACCTGCGAGTGCTCTCTTCACGCACGTCTCCCGTTCTTCCGTCCAGCCACCTGAACCATCACGCAAGGCGTCGGCCTCGATGCGGCCGCGAGCGCGCTGCGTGCTCGCACGGCCCTCGGGGGCCGCGCTCGGCGTGATCCGTTGCGCCCGGCGCGAGGACGAGCCGCAGTGGCGGGGCGACCGAGCTCACGGAGCAGCACCTGCGCGACGTGGCGGACCTGCAGACGCTCGTCGACGACCTGCTGCTGCTCGCGCGGAGCGACGCCGGTGCCGTGAGCGGCCCGACCGCGGCGGTCGACCTCGACGACCTCGTGCTCGACGAGGTGCGCGGGCTGGCCTACACCTCCGTGCGGTTCGACCTCACCGGGGTGTCGGGCGCCCAGCTCGAGGGGGTCGAGGCCGACCTGCGCCGGATGATCCGCAACCTGCTGTCGAATGCCGCCGCCCACGCCCGCTCGGTCGTCGCGGTCACGCTGCAGGAGCAGGACGACACGATCGTCCTGCACGTCGACGACGACGGCGAGGGCATCCCGTACTTCCAGCGGCTCGATGTCTTCGAACGGTTCGCCCGTCTGGACCCGTCGCGCACCTCCTCCACCGGCGGCACCGGCCTCGGGCTGGCGATCGTGAAGGATGTCGTCATCCGCCACGGTGGCAACGTCCACATCGACGACTCCCCGCTCGGCGGCGCCCGGTTCACGGTCGAGTTCCCGATCCGGGACGTACCGCGCCCCGCGCGATCCGAGACACTGCGTCTGCATCGAGTGACAGCGTCCTGAACCCTGATTGGAGGACCGCGACGACCGCCGGTGAGCCCGCACGCGTCCTCTGTGTTGTGTCACCGCAACCGTCGTCGGCCGCGGATGCGGTGACACAGACCCCGAGCGGCCGCTCACACGCCGGCGATCACACCGTCCTTGGCGAGTGCCTTGACCTCGTCGTCGCCGTAGCCGAGCTCGGCGAGCACCGTGGCGGTGTCCTGGCCGACCGTCGGGGCCGGGCCACGGGGGCGGATGTCGGCGCCGACGACCTTGACCGGGGCGGCGACGGTGCGGAAGTCACCCTCGGGGTGCTCGACCGTCGGGAACAGCCCGATCGCCTCGGCCTGCGGGTCACGGGTGAGCTCGTCGATCGACGCGGCCGGGCCCCAGATCAGGCCGGCCTCGTCGAAGATCCTCCCCCACTCGGCGAGCGTCCTGGTCGCCATGACCTGATCGATGGTGTCGATGATCTCCGGCATGTGGTCGAAGCGACCCTTCACCGTCGCGAAGCGCTCGTCCTCGAGCAGGTCCGGCCGCTCGATCGTCTTGCAGAACGGCTCCCACCACCGCGCCTCGGGCATGTTCAGGATGATCCAGCGGTCGTCGGCGCAGCGGAAGCGGTTGGCGAGCGGCGTGATCAGGTGGTGCCGGTCGCGCTTGGTCACCGGGCGCCCGTCGACCAGGGTCGGCGCGAGGTCGGTCGCCATCGTCCACGCCGCGGTCGCGAACAGGCTGACGTCGACCACGGTGCCCTTGCCCGTCCGCTCGGCGACCCGCAGCGCGGCGAGGATCCCGGCGACCATCGCGATGCCGGTGGTGTGGTCGCCCTGGGCCGGTCGCGGCTGCGGCGCGACGCCGCCGGGCTCCGTCATCGAGTCGGTGATCGCGCCCCGGCCGAAGAACGCCGTGACGTCGTAGCCGGGGCGCCGGGCGTCCGGGCCGGCGAGGCCGTAGCCCGACAGCGTCGCGTGCACGAGGCGCGGGTTGCGGGCGTGCAACGTCGCCGCGTCCAGCCCGTAGCGCTCCTGGCGATGCGGCAACAAGTTGCAGAGGAACACATCGGCCCGCTCCGTGAGCCGCCGGACGATCTCGGCACCCTCGGGCCGGTCCAACGCGACGGCGATCGAGCGCTTGCCGCGGTTGTCGACGTGGAACGGGTGGTCGATGTCGGGCGCATCCTTGGCCTTGCGCGACATGTTGCGGACGGGATCGCCGGTGAGGGGCTCGACCTTCACCACGTCCGCGCCCATGTCGGCGAGGATCGCGCCGGCGCTCGGCGCGGCCATCCAGCTCGAGATCTCGACGACCCTGATGTCGTCCAGCGGACCGATGCCATCCATCGCCGCCGACCTTAGGGGCCGACCTCGTCCCCATCCCTCACCCGGCCGGGTCGCAGCCTCCGGGAGTCACCATCCGCCTTCCTGGCGACGTGGCTCCCCCGCCCTCGTCGCATCCGGGCACACCGAGCGGTCGGATCGTCAGCTCGCAGCGGTAGCCGCGTCGTGGCACGGTGCGGATCCCCTGGCCGAGCGGCCCCAGCTTGTTGCGCAGCCGGGCGACCGCCACCTCGGCCGCGTGCACGTCGCTGCCCCGTCCGACGAGCCCGGCCTTGGGCACGACCGCCGGCGCCCGCGCCACCAACGTCTCCAGGAGCCGCCGCTCCCCCGACGTGAGCACCGTCGGCGCAGCGCCGGGCAGGTGCAGTGCCGAGCCCTGCCAGATCGCCTGTGCCGACCCGTGGACGAGCACCCACCGCAACCCGCTCAGCTCGCTCACGAGCGCCTGCACCATCGAGCCGAGCCGTGCGTGCTCCGGGACCACCACGCGCTCGACGCCGCGACGGTGCAGCGCCGCCGCGGTGACCGGGTCCAGCGACACCGCCCGCGCCGGGCCGGCGAACGCCTCGAGCAGCTCGTGCTCGCGGCGGGCCAGCTCGAAGAGGTGGTCGACGGCGACCGCGGACGTGAACGTGACGGCGTCGACGCGCCCGGCGACGATCGCCGAGATCAGCCGCCGCGGCGGACCGATGTCGGCGGGGGGCTGCCAGCGGCAGACCGGCACCTCGACGACCTCGGCGCCCCGCTCGCGGAGGC
>Ga0207867_1001684_pt1 | contig 14719 bp, 12 predicted proteins | sample HigsolmetaAR206D_FD_184838 | JGI IMG/M metagenome (GOLD analysis project Ga0207867, IMG submission 184838) | Ionic liquid and high solid enriched microbial communities from the Joint BioEnergy Institute, USA - AR20-6-D (SPAdes) (version 2) ...
CCTCCACGATCACCTCCGCCCGCCGCAGCGCGGGCGCCCGCGCCGGGTCCAGCACCGCCCCCTCCCCCCCGTCGATGTCGCAGAACACCAGCGGCCGATGCGCCCCCTCCAGCGCCGACGACAGCGCCGCATCATCGCACCACCCGTGCACCTCCACCCGCCCCGGCCGGCCGTTCATCTCGTGGTTCCGCCGCAGCGCATGCACCGCCGGCGCCATCGTCTCGAACGCGATCACCCGCGTCCGCGGCAGCCGCCGCGCCAGCCCCACCACGTAGAACCCGTCGCTCGCCCCCACGTCCACCACCACGTCCGGCTCCGACGCGATCGCCGACTCCAGAGCCCCGTGCACCTCCATCTCGTACGTCCCGAGCAACTTCGCCATCATCGGGCACGCCATCGTCACGCTCGCCCTCGCCCGGAACCACAGCCTCATGCCCGCGAACGGCCCCTGCATCACCGCCCGCGGCTCCCCCGCCGCGGCGTACAGACGCTCCAGCCGCCGCCTCATCCCCCGCCGCCACCGGTTCGGGATCGACCCGATCACCGCCTCCGCCTGGAACGCCAGCGCCGGCGGCAGCACGTTGATCCCGCGCATCACCCCGCCTTTCACGAGCGACATGCGCACGCCCTCCGGCCGGACGAACGCCCGGCGCCCTTCCCACCCTTCCACGCCCGCCGCTCCCCGGCTCGTCGAGAGCGTACCCGCCGCCCCGCCCGCCGAGCGCACCGGCGCCGCCCCCCATCGATCTTCCAGGCCTTTCCCCAGTCGATCAGAAGACGTACCCGAGCAGCCAGTACAGGATCAAAAAGATGATGATCGTGCTCAGGCACCCCCCGCCCAGTTTCCACGCCCCCAGCCCCGCCAGTCCGCCGCGCAACAACTTGCTCATGAAGCCTGCCTCCCCGGGGCACGCGACCCCTCCCAGACTGCCCCTCAGCCATGAACCCCGCGTAAGCGCCGAGCGCAAAGCGCCGGCACACCCGCGCCTCCTCACCCATCCACCGCGGCCCCAACACGTTGCCCGAAGCGGCTTTCACCTGCCAGAAACGCAGCGACGCCGATGACCATGAGACCCAAAGAGGCAAGCGGAACCGGACCGAAGAGCACGACACAAAGAGGAAAAGACAGGAACACAGAGGTCACAGCGACGGAAGAAGGATCAGGCAGGGAAGCATGAGAAGCGCACGGTACAGGAACATCATGACGAGATATCACCCGCTTGCCCGAAGTCGTACAGAGACCCAAGACCACCCCAACGACCCACTCCCCTCTCTGTGATCTCTGTGATCTCTGTGATCTCTGTGACTGTCCGTGACCTCCGTGCTCCCGCCTTCCTCTCCCCGCGCTCCCCGATCGCCCCCCGCGTTCCTGCCTTCCTTCGATCCCTTCTTCGCGCTCTTCGCGTCCTTCGCGTTGAACCGTCTGACCGTGCTCACTCGCTCATCACCCGCGCGTACTCTTCTTCCGCCCGCTCCGCCATCCGCTCCATCGAGAACTCCCGCCGCGCATACTCCCGCGCCGACTCCCCCAGCCGCCGCCGCAGCCCCGGGTCGCTCAGCAGCATCCGGATCGCGTCCGTCAGCGCCCCGTCGTCCCCCGGCGGCACCAGCACCCCCGTCCGCCCGTCGAGCACCGCCTCGGCCGTGTCCCCGACATCCGTGGCCACCACCGCCAGCCCCGCCATCATCTGCTCCAGCAGGCTCAGGCTCAGCCCCTCGCTCCGCGAACTCTGCACCGCGATCGACGACCGCGCGAACAGCCCCGTCGTGTCCCCCAGCCACCCCGGCATCTCCACCACCCCCTCCAGCCCCAACTCCCTCACCAGCCCCACCGTCTCCGCAATGAACCACTCCATCTTCGGCGGCGCCGACCCCGCCAGCACCACCCGCAGCCGCCACCCCTCCTCCCGCAGCCTCGCCGCCGCCCGGATCAGCGCGTGGGGGTCCTTCGTCGGCACCATCCGCGCCGCCCACACGATCGTGGGAACATCCTCCTCACCATCTCGCCGCTCCCGCCACTCCGCCGGCGCCGCCGGCACCCCGTTGCGGAACACCTCCGGCGCCCGCCGCAGGTTCACCCGCTCCGCCAGCCGCTCCGCGATCTCCCGCGACGGCGCGTACACCCGGTCGCACTGCTTCAGCGCCCAGCGCATCAGCGCCAGCCTCCGCCCCCGCTCGTCCAGGATCTGCTCCGGCGAGTGCCACGTGAACAGCAGCCGCGGCCGCGGCCGCAGCCCCAGCGCCGCCGCCGCGCAGAACGGCAGCGACGCCTTCCCGTGCACGTGCAGCACCTCGATCCCCTCCTCGTGAACGAACCGCCGCAGCCGCAGCAGCGCCCCCGTCATCTCCGATCCCCCCATCCCCGCCCCGAGCTGCACCAGCCCAACCCCCTCCGGGATCTCGTCCGGCCCCAGCCCCGCCGACTTCAGCGCGATCGCGAACGACCGCTGCCCGCGCCCGGCCAGCCCCGACGCCAGGTTCAGCGCCAGCCGCTCCGCGCCCCCGCGCGTGAACGCGCCGATGACCTGCGCCGTCGTCATCACCCGCCCCCCCGCGGCCGCCCCTCGCGTCAACACCCCCTCCCCCCCGGCCGTACGGCCGGCGGCGACGTCCTGGCCCTGAGTCATGCTCATGGTCGCGCTCCCCTCACGCCAAGAACGCCCCCGCCCCTCCGCTCGCGTCTCACAACGTCACCGGCATCCGGCGGCCCCCCTCCACCGCCCCGATCCTCGTCCCCCGCTCCGCCTCGCGCTCCGACATCAGCCTCACCTCGATCCGCCCGTCCACCACGCGCGTGTCGAACCGCGGCTGCGGGTGCGTCGTCGGCCCGTGCACGATCCCCCCTGTCCGCAGGTCGTACACCGACTGGTGCCACGGGCACTGCACGCACCCGCCCTCGAACTTCCCCTGCTCCAGCGGCCCACCCGCGTGCGCGCACACCGCCCCGATCGCGAACACCTCCCCGTCCTCCCTGTACAGCAGCACCCCCTTCCCCTCCACCTCCACCCGCACCGGCGTCCGCTCGGGAAGGTCCGATTCCTCCATCACCGCCCGCCAGTGCCGCGCCGACTCCCCGAACTGCTCGCTGTGGTCCACCCCAACCTTGTGCCGGTACACCAGCCTCCCCCCCAGCCACGCCGACACCGCGGCCAATCCCAGCCCCGCCCACGACAGCGCCCGCCCCACGCCGCACGCCCCGCGCCGACGCTGCGCCAGCGACGCCGCGTTCAGCCCGAACACCGCCGCGTTGAGCACGCCGTGCACCGTCGCGTCCCGCGACGCCCGCTTGGGCGCCGTCGAATAGTCCGCCATCCCCGCCAGCGCCGTCGGCACCGCCGCGGCCGTCCCGATCCCCAGCAGCATGTCCCCCGCCCACGCCGCGCGCCGGTCCCCCGTCGCCGCCGCGATCACGTCGAACACGCCCGCCATCACCCACGCCTCGATCGTGATGTCCGTCAGCACCGGGTGCAGCGGGTGCCCCAGCCACGTCCCGTGCAGCGCATCCGCCACCTTCCGCGCCGGCTCGCCCCCCTTGAGGACCGCGCCGTGGAGCGCGTGCTGCACCTTGTGCCCCATGCGCCCGATCGTCTCCTCCCCAGGCATCTCCTCGACGATGCGCTCGAGTCCTGCTGCACGCACCATGGCCCGCCTCCTGCTTGCTCGTGTGCCCCCGCCCCCTCCGATGGTGCATCTTTCCGCCCACTCCCCGCTGACGAATGAAGCCGAGCGGCCGAGCCACCGGCCGCCCCGGTCTGTGTGGTACACTCTGATCGCATCACTTCGTCGCTCGGAACCGCCCACCACACTGGAGCCGCCGCATCATGAGACCCGCCGCCTCACTGCTCGCCGTCTCCGTCGCCGCCCTGCTCGCCGCCGCCGGCTGCGCCGGGCCCGCCGCCCCGGACGCAACCCTGCGCACCGTCCCCCCCGCCACCGAGGCCCAGCACGCGGCCCTGCTGGGGCGCATCAAGTCCCTCGCCGGCGAGTGGGAGATGGCCGACCAGGACGCCGCCCCCGGCGCTCCCCCCGCCGCGGTCTTCACCGTCTCGTCCAACGGGTCCGTCGTCCGCGAGATCATGTTCCCGGGCGCCGCGCACGAGATGACCAACGTCTACCACATGGACGGCCCGGACCTCGTCATGACCCACTACTGCGCGGTCGGCAACCAGCCCCGCCTGCGCGCCGTCGCCGGCGGGCCCCCGGACGAACTGCACTTCCACACCGACAGCGTCACCAACCTCCACGACCCGAACGACACGTACATGGGCCGCATGACGCTCCTCTTCCTGGACCAGGACCGCATCCGTCAGGTCTGGCGCTCCTACGCCGGCGGCAAACTGGTGGACGAGCCCACGGTCATCGACCTGCGCCGGCGCTCCGCCCCGCAGCGCTGAACGCCGAACACAGGGATCAACGGTCGCGTGAATCGATCGCTCGTTCCCCTGTGCGCTGTGCGCGGCATCGCGGTCCCTCATGGCGGACGTCGGGACCACCGCGCACAACGGGAGTGAGCCCGGTTCAGCAGTCGTTCCGACCTTGCCGCTTCCTTCAGCGATGCCGTCGCGGCGTCGCCGGCGTCACCTCCGGCTTCCCTTGATCGCCGCCGCGGCCTGCTTCGCCGCGCCGTCCCCGAAGATCTTCCGCGCGTAGTGCGTGATGATCTCCGGGTCCGGCACGCCCGCGTCCGGGCCGGTCGGCGCCGTCAGTTGCGGCTCCACATCCAGGTCCGGCGCCGGCGCCCCCTCCGGGGGGCCGTCCTTCACCTCGAGCGGCTGGGCGTCCTCGGGGTGCTCACCCTGCCAGATCTGGCTGAGCTGGCGGTAGTCGTTCGGACTGAAGCGGTACAGGATCCGGTGCAGCCCCTTGGCCTCGTGCTGCGCCGCCTCCGGGAAGCGCTTGTTGGAGATGTCCGGGATCGGCAGCAGTTTCCCGACCGGCACGCCCGAGAGTTTCTCCAGCGCCTTGGCGTACGCCACGATGTGCACGCCGCCGCGGACCAGCAGGAACCCCACCATCGCCCGCGCGGTCGGGTCGCTGACCATCTCGTACACGCGGATCTTGTTGGCCCTCGCCCCGCACTCGAGGAAGAAGTTATGCAGCAGGTCCAGTTTCAGGTTCCCGCTGGAGAAAACGTGCTGCCCCGTCCAGAAGTTCCCCTGCGAGTCGCCGCAGATCGCCTGCTGCCCGGTGGCGATGAAGTGGTACGAGTTGCGTGCGTTCGTCGCGTCCGCCATCGGCGCGGGGACGGGGTCCGCGTTGCGCTTCGTCGTCCCCGAGAGCAGCAGGTTCACGGTGTAGGACACCAGTTCCACGTGGCCGTATTCCTCGGCCGCGATGTTGGCGATGAGGTCGTAGAACGGCCGCATCTGCGACCGTCCGCGGAAGTTGAACGACTGGAACGTGTAGTTCATCAGCGTGGACATCTCGCCGAACTTCCCGCCCAGCAGTTCCTGCACGGCCGCCGCGCCGTTGGCCGACGGCCCGCTGGGCATCGGGAGTTCGCACATCAGCCGGTCGAGTTTGAGGATCATCGTCGCGCCCCTTTGTCCGGGCGGGCGGCGGCGCACGCCGCCGCCGCCGTCCGCGTTGGCGCAACGTACCCCCCGCGCGGACGCGCCGGATGAAGCCCACCCTCAGGCCGCGGCCCGGCGTCCGATCGCGCGTCCACTCACCTCCGTGTCAACCCCGGCGGCTCCCCTCGCTCTCCCGAGCCGCCAGCGGCCGGTCGCCCGGATCACTCCGGCACGTCGCGGACCAGGTGGTACTGCCGGTACCGCTCCGCGATCGGGATCCAGGTCAGCCGGTCCTTCTTCACCTTGTACTGGTGCGGGCGGAGCAGGTGCGCCATGTGGCCGGGCGCCTGCCTGGTGCTGGGCGTGAGCGTCAGGATGTCCCCCTCCAGTTTCCACGTCCCCTCGATCGTGTCGTGGTAGCGCCCGAAGACGATCACGAACTTCCCGTCGCTGGTGATCGTGTACCGCTCCCGCCGCGACATCTCGGCGGTCACGGCGTGCATCGACCCCTCCTCCAGTTGCCGGTCCGTGTACCCGGTCCCCGCCTGCTGGTCCACGGTCAGCGCGCGGTTGAACATCACGTCGCGCATCGACGAGTACTCGATGATCCACTTCCCGAGGACGTCGCGTTCGGTGATCTCGATCGCCTTCGGCGCCGGCGACTCCGTCGTCACCTGCAGGCCCACCGCGCCGGTCTGCGCGGGCAGCGGCCGCGGGGGCGGCGGCGTGCCGTCGTCGCACGCGGCGACGAACAGACTCGTCCCGCCCACACCCAGGATGACAGCAACAGCGCAGCGCAGACGGACGGACAAGGAGTTCCTCGGACGCATCGCGACGGTTCCGGACAGTGGAAATAACGAGACAGAAGACCCAACGGGCGACGCAAGCAGAATACCGCCAGCCCCCATCCCTTGCAAGGGGCCTGTGCGGCATCTCCGCCCCCCCCCAAAAAGCAGGGAAGTACCGAGCAGCGAGATGCCACCGCCGCCACGACCTTGTGGCCAGAGGGGCCGCCGCGGATCGACCGCTCCCCCCGCCCCCCCCACTCCCCACGCCAGAGCCGCGACCGCCGCCGCGGCGGAGAGAACGGTGCGTGCGCAACCTGAACCGATAGCCTGCACCAGCGCCGGCGTCGGCGCGGAGCGGGCCGTGGAGGGATGTCATCAGTCTCGGGAGTCCTGCGATCCAGACGTGGGCCGGCAGATTCCACGGGAAACCTCACGGATAGCCCATCCCCCGAAGTGGGCGATCGGCGGTGACTGTGGGGTGCGAGGCTACGGCTCACGTCCGGCAGCGCCGCTCGTCGGTGCTCGAACGGCGAAGCAGTAGGCCCAGGCAATGAGGACGGCCTGGAGGGGGACGCGCAGGAGCAGGTAGACCGGTCCCCACGCGTGACCTCCGAAGGGGGCTCGGGTCACGGCACCGTAGATGTTGAACGGGAGGAGGCCGATCAGCATGGCGATGATGAAGAGACCGACGGGCCGGGCCAGGCGGGGGATGAGCAGGGCCGCCGCGGCGGCGATCTCGATGACGCCGGTGATGTAGATGATCGGGACCCGGTACTGGACGGCCGGGGGAATCAGCGTCGCCATCTCTCGCGGCACGATGAAGTGGCCGGCGCCGGTGAAGAAGAAGACCAGGGCCAGGCCGATGCGGCCGCGGAGACCCGGGGCGAGGCGCAGCGGCGGGAAGGCGGCGAGGATGAAATAGGGAAGGACGAGGAGGGCGAGGATGATGAGCAGGGTGGCCATCGCCTGAGAGGGTACGTGCTGGCGCTCAGCGGTGCCGCGGGGACTCAGGAGCGTGGCGGACCTGCTCAGCCTCGATCATGTGGCCCCCCGGGGGGGACGGTCGTCAGGGGGCGTGGGGGAGTTTGGCGTTGCGGGCGTGGCGCGGGGGGCCGGCGGTGGAGGTGGAGGGGGCGGACCCGTTGGTGTGGGGTGGCTTGATGAGGCTGGAGCCGTTGAGGCGGGGGGAGGGGGCGGGCGTTGAGGGGGGAGGGGAGGAGGAAGAAGGGGATGGGGAAGCGGGCTCATCCGCGGCGTGGCGCTGCCGCTGGTGCTTCGCGGGGCCGGGGGTGAAGGTGGCGATGCGCATGAGCAGGGCGGCGGCGCGGCGGGCGGTCTCCAGAGTGCGGCGGCGGGTCTCCAGGGCCTTGTGGTTGTCGGGGCGGACGGGGGCGTGGGTGACGATCTGGACCTGCTCGTCCAGCAGGCGGGTGAGGTAGCGGGCGGCGGCGGGGAGGTGGGCCGCGGCGACGAAGCGGGCGTGGCGGGCGTAGGCGGACTCGACCTGGTCCACGCGGGCGGCGATGTCGGGGCGGGCCAGGAAGGCGCACAGGGCGTCGAGGGTGGTGCGGTAGAGGGTGGCCAGGGCCCGCATGGACAGGGCGGGGTCGGCCAGGTCGGCCAGCAGGGCGGCGGTGGTCTCGGGGGAGGGGTCGAAGGGCTCGGCTGAGGCGGTGGGGACGGGGAGCGACGGGTCGATCTCCCCCGGCTGGGCGGGTGGGAGGAGGTCGTCGGGGTCGGCGTCGTCGAGGGCGGGGGCGGCGATGGACGGTATCTGAACGGTGCTCATGGGAGCACAGTGTGAGGGGGATTTTGGGATTGTCAACAGGGGTTTGGTTGGATGGGTGGGAGGTAGGCGCGGAAGTGGCGGTGGGGGCTGGGGTTAGGGGGGTGAGATTTTTTTCGGAGTATGAGGGGAGGAGTGCTGAGCGGGAGGAGCGAGACGACAAGCATGAGAGCACGCCATGTCCTCCGCTTGCCGCCCGCCCGAGCCTTGCTGGAGCAGTCCGAACCCCGTACACCCAACCTCCCGGATTGGAGCTCAGCCGTCAATGCGAGATGGTGGGGAACCGACGGTGCGAGCACGAGGTGGGGTGGCGCACGTCTGGCACGGTGCGAAGAACACGCGCCGGGTGCGAACCGGAGCGGCATTGGATACCCTGTCGCCGTGAAGAATGGGCAGCTCCAACTGGTGTGGAGGAAGCGGAACAACAAACGGGCCGGGCCACGGTTCGCGGAGTTCTTCGCTGGAATTGGGCTCGTGCGGATGGGCTTGGAGGCGAAGGGGTGGAGCCTCGCTTATGCCAACGACATCGACCCTGAGAAACGGGCCATGTACGACGCCCATTTCGGGGACGCCGATGAGCATTTTGACCTCGGTGATGTTCACAACGTTGATGGGTCAAAACTGCCGGACGTAGAGCTGGCTACCGCTTCATTTCCTTGCACAGACCTTTCTCTAGCAGGAGCTCGACTCGGTCTTCAAGGCGGGCAATCGTCGGCATTCTGGGGTTTCATAGCTGCCATCCGCGGCATGGGGATTCGTCGTCCCCCACTGGTCCTGCTGGAGAACGTGGTCGGATTCCTCACCTCTCGTGGCGGAGCCGACTTTCGGGTGGCGATGGAAGCTCTCAATGAACTCGGGTACGCGGTGGATGCGTTCATCCTCGACGCCCGATGGTTCGTCCCCCAAAGCCGTCCCCGTCTCTTCGTCGTGGGGTCGATGATCCCCGACAGGAATGCGCTGCCCTCCGCGCCAGAATCACGCATCCGCCCCGCGCTTCTGCGTCGGTTCATCGCCAGCCATCCCGGCATCCGCTGGCAACTCAGAGACCTGCCCGAGCCGCCGCCTCGATCGGAACTGCTCCTCTCTGACATTCTGGAGGATCTTCCGGAGGATGCACCAGAGTGGTGGAGCCGCGAGCGTGCCGAGTATCTGTACAGCCAGTTCTCCGAACGGCACCGCACCGCGGCGGACGCCATGATCGCGAAACGCCGATGGTCCTATGCGACTGTGTTCCGCCGCGTGCGAATGCAAGCAGACGGCAAGAAGCGGTCCATGGGCGAGCTTCGCACCGATGGGATCGCGGGCTGCCTTCGTACGCCGAAGGGAGGCAGCGGACGACAGATTCTCTTCAAGGCCGGCTATGGCCGCTATGCTGTTCGCCTGCTCACGCCGCGGGAGTGTGCGCGGCTCATGGGAGCAGACGAGTTTACCATCGGGGTATCGGCGAGCCAGGCTTATTTTGGTTTTGGGGACGCGGTGTGCGTTCCTGCCATCTCGCGGATTGCAGAACATTACCTCAATCCAGCTCTCGCCTCCGTGCGGTCGGAGTCAAACCGCACCAGCTCGATGTGGGCGCATTGATGAGCATTGAAGTTCGATCACGATCGATTATTGCCGAGTGGTTTAAAGAACTCGATCCCGATCGACGGTACAAGCCGCTTCCTCCACGAGGCGCAGTCGCAGCAGCGCTCACAATTCTAGAAAACCTCAAGACTCGCTTTGATCTTGATCCAAGCGCTCATGTTACGAAGAAGAAGGGACAGATTGCACGTACGGGCAAGGGAGCAATTCAACGAGTGCTCGCAGCACATGGCGAGACGCGAGTATTTCTGAAAGAAGGCGGGCGAACAAACCGCGGAAACCACGCGATTGTCGACTCACTGCTCAAAGCTGTGGCCAAAGCGCAACTGGAACACATCTCCGACGCGGACCGAGTGGCGGCCCTCCATGCAATGCAGGCCTACCTTGTCGAGCGGGTCAGTGACTATTTCCAGCAAGAGCGGATCAAGGTAGACTTCGACCCTTCAAATCCAGCAAGAACATTCATTACCAGCATCCTCACAGAAGCTGAGAAGAAAGGTCGCGCCGATTACGTTGCGCAACATCTTGTTGGTGCGAAGCTGGACCTTAGATTCCCGAACTTAACTATCGCCAACTTCGCGGGAAGTGCAGCCGACGAACAGTCGGGTCGAATGGGCGACTTCGAGGTTGGCGATACCGCGTTTCATGTAACGATCAGCCCGACGCCCGCCGTCTGCGAGAAATGTGCGGCAAACTTAAGAATGGGCACATCGCCGGTGCTCCTAGTCCTCGACAGCCGACTGGCCGCGGCACGCGAGTTGGTGCGGCAACAAGGCATCCTCGACAAGACCATGGTGGAGTCGATCGAGTCATTCGTCGGACAGAATATGGCAGAGTTGTCCGAGTTCCGACGTGACCGACTGCGTAAAGAGTTGGCCCAACTCGTCGCGGAGTACAACCGGCGAGTTGAGGAAGTTGAAACCGATATATCCCTCTTGATTGACGCGCCTCCAGCGCTTGAACTTGCAAAGAATGACGAAGAGGACGAAGCGGAGGAGTGATTGTGGACCACCTCTCGCCCGGAGCACGAAGCCGGGCGATGCGCCGCGTCCGTTCGCATGACACCACGCCCGAGCGGATCGTCCGCTCTATCGCCCACTCTCTAGGCTTCCGATTCCGGCTCCATCGCAGGGACCTCCTCGGTTCGCCCGACTTGACGTTTCCTCGGCTCCGCGCCGTTGTATTCGTCCACGGGTGTTACTGGCACCAGCACCGATGTCCCCGTGGAGCACGTCAGCCCAAGACGAACCGTGAGTACTGGCTTCCGAAGCTGCGCCGCAACGTCGAGCGAGACCGACGAATCCTCCGCGCCCTCCGCCGCGAGGGGTGGCGCGTGCTGGTCGTCTGGGAGTGCCAGACGCGGGACGTGGAGCGGCTGCGGCGGCGGTTGGCCGCGTTTCTTGGTGCGGGCCGGCGCCGGGCCGGCGGGCGCGGGGGTGCAGAGAAGAAGAAGGCCCGATGATGAGTCGGGCCTTCTTGAGTGAGGGGGCTGGTGCGGCCGCGGGGCAGCAGGATGGCGGCGGGACAGGCGGGGAGGGGGAGGCGGAGGAGGGAGGGCTCAGCAGCCGCCGCTTGCCACGTCGTTGATCCAGCGCGACAGGAAGCGGGCGATGTCGGTGGAGTCCACGGACTCGTCGTGGTTGAAGTCGCCGTCGAAGGTGCCGTTGGCGACGGAGTCGAGCCAGGCGGCGAGGAAGTCGCTGATGTCGTTGGAGTTGACGACGCCGTCGCGGTTCCACTCCGCGGGGCAGGGGATCGGGCGGGTCCAGAGAATGGCGTCGGAGTTGGAGACGAATCCGTCGGGGGTGAGGACCGCGGCGGTGCCGACGACGTAGAGGGTCTCGCCGTCGTTCCAGATGCCGTAGGCGGTGCTGGTGTGGTAATGGCTGCTGAGGACGGCGGAGAGGTCCTCGCGGGATTCGGGGGCGCCCTGCCAGATGCAGGCGCTGAACCGTTCCGGCATGATGCCGCTCTCGATGTGGCCGGCCTGGTAGCCGCCGTGGGTGGCGTAGGCATGGGTGCCGGGACCGAGGCTGACCCAGGATGAGGCGGCGCCGCGCCAGATGCCCCCGTGTCGGATGCCATTGAACCAGGCGACGCCGACCTGCTCGCCGTTCCACACACCGTGGGCGTAGGAACGTGTCGCGCCGGCGGGGTGGAGGTCGCGCCGGGGGCCGGAGGGGCCGTGCCAGAGGTACGCGTGGGCGGCGCCGTTGAAGGCGGCGAAGCCGACCTGCTGGCCGGCGTGGACGGCGTGGGCCTCGGACCAGCCCGCGCCCGGGGGATGGAGGCTCACGTAGGACTCGGCGGTGCCGAACCAGAGGGCGGCGCGGGCGAGCGTCCCGGCGTTGGTGCGGCCGACCTGCTGGCCGCCGTGGACGCCGTAGGCGGCCGAGTTGTTCCATCCGTGCATGGGGCCGTGAAGGCTGACCCAGGACTCGGCGGTGCCGTTCCAGAGGCAGGCGTGAGATGAGTCGTTCCGGGTTGTCACGCCGACCTGCCAGCCGTTGCTCGCGCCGTAGGCGCGGGACTGGACCGCGCCGGCGGGGTGGAGGTCGATGGCGGCGCCGGAGTCGAGCCAGAGCATGGCGTGGGTGTCGCCGGCGGCGCTGGCGCGGGCGTAGCCGACGTGCTGGCCGGCGTGTGCCGCCGCGGCGCCGGCGTCGCGGGCGGGGGACTGGCTGAGGACGGTGTAGGTCCACTGGGCATGGGCGGCCGAGTGGGCCGCGGCGAGGGCGGCGGTGAAGGCGAGGGCCGGGAGGGAGGTCAACATGCGTCGCGGGGTCGGTTTCATGGGGGTCTCCTTCGTGATGAGGGACACGCCGGGGAACGCGGGGAACGGGGATGAGGATGAGGGGTGGGGTGCCGCGGCGACGGGAGAAGGGGTGCCGGGAACACAACACGCGGGATGCCGCGGTAGATGAAGAATACTCACCACTGGCGGGAGTGCCAGCGGGAGCGGGGATTTTCTCGGACGGGGCGGGGGGAGGAGCGCTTTGGCCACGATGTTGTGGCCAGCGGAAGGGGGGCGTCAAGGGGCGCGGGGGAGGAGGGGGGCTCGGTGACGGCGCCGATCGCGCGGGGTGGAGGGGCGATGTCGCGAATCGTGCTGTGGGTTTTGGCGTCGGCGCTGATGGCCGCGGCGGGGTGCGCGGGGGAACGCCTCTGTTTCCGTGGGCGGGGCCGGGCGGTCTGGGTTGAACAGGGGAAGGGGAACGGGGGTTAGCGGCGGCGTCGCGCGGCGGTCAGGACGCCGAGGCCGAGCAGGGCCAGCGAGGCGGGGGTTGGGACGACCGCGAAGGACATCACGACCGTGGCGCTCTGGCCCGCGTCCAGGTTGAGCGTCCACTGGAAGCCGGCGGTGATGTCGCTGGGGCCGAAGGGGAGGCCGGTGTTGGAGAAGTTGGTGGCGGAGGCGTCGGTGAGTTCGCCGAGGAGGCCCGCGTAGGGCGTCACGCGGTACCCGGAGGCGCCGACGCCCTGGTAGAGGATGGTCCACGGGCCGTCGGTGATCGTGATGCCGTCCAGGCCGCCGGTGGCCGAGTCGCCGCCGGAGGAGGCGTTGACGTCGAAGTCGGCGTAGTTGAACAGGTTGAGGGTCATGGGCTCGCTGCCAATGTTGGTGATGACCATCGACTGGACGAGTTGGCCCAGGTTGTCGCCGGTGTCGGTGACGGTGTAGGTGAGGGCGGCGGAGAAGGCGTAGGGATTGCCGACGGCGCCTCGGCCGACCAGGTGCCACGTGGTGGTCGCCGTGTTGCCGCCGCCGGTGGTCCCGGAGGCGTTGTGGAAGGCGTACTCGCGCGTGTCGCCCGGCGTGCGGAACCACCACCAGTTGGCGAAGAGGTGGTTGGTGCCTGTGGCGCCGTTGACCCGGAAGACCGCGGTGGGGGGCGAGGTTGCGGTGCCGCTGGTGGGCGAGTCGGTGATTCCGAACCAGGCGTCGCCGTCGAAGATCGAGAACCCCGTCCCGGCCTGACCGAAGGCCGGCATGGCGGCGGCAAGCGCCGCCGCGGCGGCGAGAACAGCGAATCTCTTCATCTCTCTCCTCTCACGTGTGCCCTGTCGGGCGCGCCGCAGCATATCCGGCAATCCTTTGGTTTGCAAAGGAAACCCGGGTGGAGTTTGGGAAGGCGGGGGGGGCCAGCGCGGCAGCCGGCGCATCACGCGGCGCGGAGGCGTTCGGCCGGCTCAGCCGGCGCGGCCGATGCGGCGCCGAAGGCGACGATGTAGCGGGCGGGGTTGCCGCGGGCGGTGGAGCGGACGGCGGTGACCTGGTAGGTGATGGGGCCGCGGATGGCGGCGGCGGGGGGCAGAGTCGTGTCGGTGAAGGCCTTGGCCCCGGTGATGCCGAGGAACTCGGGGGGCGTGCGGCCGGGGGGGCCGAGGAAGCGCTGGACCTCGTAGAGCGTCCCCTGCGTGCCGGGGGGATTCGTGCAGCGCCAGCGGAGGGTGAGCGACCCGCTCTGGTGGAGTTCGACGGTGAAGCGCGTCGGGGTCCCCGGCGGCGGGGCGGGCGAGGGGCGCGCGGGCCGGGGGAGGTGGGCGGCGTCGTAGACCGCACCGCCGCCGCCGGGGTCGGCCGAGGCGGCGGCCTTGATGCGGCTCAGGGCTGTGGACGCCGCGGCGCGCATGGCGGCGGCGGACTGGTGGAGGCGCGCGGTGGCCGCGAGGGCGGCCTGCCGGGCCTCGGCCGCGGCCAGCCGCGCGGCGGCGGCGTCGTCCACCAGCGCCTGCAGCGCGGCGACCTCGTCGGGCGTGAGGCCGATGGCCCCCGGGTCCTGGGCCCAGATGGGCAGGCGGGTGCGGAGGAAGTCGATCACGCCGGCGGTGGTCTTGGGGAGCAGCCGCATGACTGTGGAGGGGTATCGGCGGCGGGTGGGGGCGGCTTGAGGGCGGGCGCCCATCCAGCGCGGGCAGGCGCCGCGGTCGCGCGGGCATGTGCCACGGGGGCGCCGGCACGTGCCACGGCCGCGCGGGCACGGGGCGGCGCGGCGGGGGCAGGCGCCGCGGCGGCGCGGGCGCGTGCCGGCGCGGCGCTGGCATGCGGC
>Ga0207867_1001707_pt1 | contig 14602 bp, 14 predicted proteins | sample HigsolmetaAR206D_FD_184838 | JGI IMG/M metagenome (GOLD analysis project Ga0207867, IMG submission 184838) | Ionic liquid and high solid enriched microbial communities from the Joint BioEnergy Institute, USA - AR20-6-D (SPAdes) (version 2) ...
CCCCCGCCGAACAACCCCAGCGCCTTCCGCACCAGTTCCACCAGCAGCCCCGCATCCGTCGGCTGCTTCTCGATCTTCACCGTCCACGTCCCATCTTCCTTCCGCTCGAACTTCACGTACGTCTGCAGCACCGCGATCACCGCCGCCGACAGCGCGATCCCCGTCACGGGGTCGGCGAACATCTGCACCCGCGGCCCATCGATCAGCCCCTCGATCGCCTCCCGCGTCCCCTTCTCCGATGCCGGCAGCTTCAGCGCAAGCCGCGCCACCTCCCCCTCGCTCGCCCCCGTCCCGTCCCCAGCCACCCCCACGCCGAACGCCTCCGCCAGCGCCCGCCGAACCCCCGCATCATCCGCCCGCGGCATCCCCTCCGTCTCCGTCACGCGCCCCCCGGCATACGCCCGCAGCACCGACACCGCCTCCTCATCCCCAAGCCGGTCAATGCGTTCGATCACGATCCTTTACTCCTTCCTCTGCGGGCGTATCTCCCGCCCCCTCCAGCAACTCCGGCGGCACAGGCGGGAGCCCCGCCGCGGTCCAGATGCGCAGCAGCGACTCCCGCTCAGATGCCGGTGCGAGGCGCAGAACCAATACCAGATTCGAGACAGTCTGCCTGAGATTGTGGAGATCATCGAACCGCGCAAACGCCGTCCCGGCCTTTGCAAGCCACTCGACCGCCTCCCTTAGTCGCTCTCGACTCACGGCGAGCAGCCCCAACTGTCCATAAGTGATCGCGGCCCCGTGCTCGTCCCCGAGCCGCTCCTTGATCTCCAGGCTCCTGCGGCACCACCGCTCCGCGGCCTCGAAGTCCCGCCGCTCCTGGGCGACCATGCCAAGTTGGTGCAGGGCGCCCGCTTCAAACTTCGCCTGCCCCGTTCGTCTCGCCCACTCCAGAAACTGCCGAAAAAGCCTGTCGGCGGCCATGAGATCTCGGGTACTCATTGCGAAGGCCGCAAGCCCTTGCGTGAGCGCCCCTGCATCGCTTTCCATACGCAGCCGCCGGCTCTCCGCCAGGGCGTGTCTGACGTTCGATCCGTGAATCTCGAAGAGCGCACGTTGCTGATGCAGCGGGCGAGGAGTGGTGTCGTCCGCGAGCCCGGCGAAGACCTCGACAAACCCCCGCGTCCACCGATCGCGGACCTCTGCTGCGGTCTGTCCAAGCACCACAGACCGAAGGAATCCCGTGAGTGCCGGGTGAATCGCATAGATGCGCTGCCCGAGTTCCAGGAGCAGCCCCGCTCTTCCCATCGTCTCGAAGAGCGCATGGATGCGATCGCGTGTCCATGAAGCGTCAACCCCCGCCGCCATCGCCTCGAAGTAATCCGCATCCACCGCCCCCTCATGGCACGCCAGCAGCACCAGCAGCGGCCGCAGTTCCTCCGGTACTCCCTCCGTCGCCAGCCGCAGCGTCGCGTAGACCCGCCGCACCTCCTCGCTCTCCCCCAGCGCCAGCGCATCGAAGTTCCGCCGCAGCGCATCCGCCACCGCCCCTGCGCTCATCGTCTCCAGTTTCGGCAGCACCACGCGCATCGCCAGCGGGTGCCCCCCGAGCTGGTCCATGAGCCCCTTGAGCGCGGGGTCATCGCGGTTCACCCGGATCCCGAGGTCCTCCAGGATCGCCTCGCACAACTCCCACCGCTCCTCCCCCTCCAGCCCCGGCAGGTCCACCCTCGAGCGGTTCTCAACGCCCAGCCACTCTTCCTCCCCGCGGCTCGTGATCAGCACCTTCGACGCCCCGCCCCGCAGCCCCTGAATCAGGTTCCGCAGCGTCCCCTGATCCTCCTCCGTCAGGTTCGGGTCCACCCCCGCCCCCGGGTTCCCCCGCACCGACTCGAAGTTGTCCAGCACCACCACCAGCCGCCGTTCCCGCATCGCCCGGACCAGCGCCTCAAGTCGCGCCTCCATCGGTTGCGCCCCGAACGGTGGGCCGAAGATCGTCTCCCCGATCCGGTTGACGATGAACTCCGCACTCCGCACCTCCTGCATCGAGAACCACAGCGGCGCGTGCTCCAGCCCGCCCGTGTCCGCCAGCCACTCCAGGAACCCCCGCGCCAGCGTCGTCTTCCCCACGCCCCCCAGCCCGTGCACCACCACCGCCCCCGGCTTCCGCCGCATCGCCCGCTCCAGTTCCCGGATCGCGCCGTCGCGCCCGATGAACCCGTACGGCAGACGCTCCCTCGTCGCCTCCTCCGGCAGCGCCACCGCCCCGCCGCGGCCGCCCGACCCCCGAACCCCAGCGTCAGCGGCGCCTGCTGGTACAGCACCGGCACCATCCAGTCCCGCAGCGGGAACTCCCCTCGCGCGCACACCCGTCCCTGGCGCCGGAACATCCCCTGCCTCCCCGCCCGCGTCGCCTCCGCGAAGTCCCCCGTCTCGAAGAGCCGCTCGTAGAACGCCGGGATGAACCGCCTCGCCCCGCTCACGTACAGCGAGTGCGCCATCGCCACCACGCTCCGCACCCCCGCTCGCATCAGCGCCGTCGCCACCGAAGCGAACTGGTCGGCCGCCTGCTCGTCCACCCTCCCCGACTGGCACGCGTTGAGCACCATCGCCGGCACCGCGCACTCGCGCAGCAGCACGCTCAGTTGCTCCGCCCCCACCGGGTCCGGCTCCCCGCGCTCGGTCTCGAAGATCAGCCGTCCTTCCGCCGCCCCGAACATCTCCACCGGCAGCGCGCCGCCCCCCGCCGCCGGCCCATACCCCCCGTGCCCGTCGAAGTGCACGATGTGGTACTTCCCCTTGTGCGCGCGCAGGTGCTTCTGCAACTCGTCGAACGTCGGCGGCCGCAGCATCTCCACCCGCACCGGCAGGTTCTTCGACTTCACCAGTTCCACCAGCGGCCGCGAGATCGTCCGGTACCCCACGTCCCGCGCCGACGGCCGCGCCGTCACCAGCAGGATGTTCACCGCGTCCCGCGGCAGCCCCTCCGGCAGCGGCATCGGGTCGTACGCCGTGTTCAGCCGGCGCTCCACCTGCATCGCCAGCCCCAGCGGAGCCATCTGCGGGTCCTGTAATGCCTCCCACGGCCACGCCAGCACCCTCGGGTCATCGCTCGCCACCTGCAAGCGCACCCGTTCCGCCCCCTCCCGCAGCGCCTCCCTGTAGAAATCCCGCCCATCCCCGCTCCCGAAGAGCGCGGCGAACGCCCGCTCCCCCCACGACCGCAGCGCCGCCTCCACCCGCTCCGCCCGCCGCGTGTTCGGATCAAACGGGTACTGGAGAAACTCCTCCAGGTACCAGGTCAACTCCTTCAGCAACTCCGACTTGGGGCTCCCCTCAACCGGGTACCCGCGCGCCGAAGGAACCTCGACCACGGGCCCCTCCTTGAACTCGTCAATCCTGAGCACACGGAACCGCGAGCCCTCACCCGCGACATGGCTGATCCGAAGCGTCCGCACGCCTCAACCTCCAGTGCGGACGCCCTCCTCAAAGCGGTGGGAACAGACGCAGGGCGCCCACTCCCCCGATCGTACGCCCCTCGGTGCTTTTCCGTGATCCCACCGGCAACAGACCTGTGTCACCCCGGATCGATTCGCCGCCTCGCCTTACCCCTCTCCCAGAACCTCCCTCACCACCCCCTCCATCCCCTCCGCCCACACCTCATACCCCTTCTCCGACAGGTGCAGCAGGTCCGGCATCAGGTCCCTCCGAACCCCGCCGTCCTCGTCCAGGAACCTGTCCCCAAGATCGAGGAATCGCACCCATTCCCCGTCCGCCGCCCCCGCCGCGATCTCATTCGCCCTCCGGATCTTCTCCCGCATCATCTTCCCCTCTTCCCCCGCATCCCCCCGCGGCAGGATCCCCATCACCAGCACCTTCGTCCGCGGCAGCCTCTCCCGCACCCGCCGCACCACCTCCACCACCCCCGCCCCGATCTGCTCCGCCGTGTTCCCCTCCGTCCGCGGCACGTTGTTCGTCCCGATCAGCACCACCACCAACTCCGGCGCACGCCCCCGCGCCGGCTCCGCCATCCCCTCCAGGTTCCCGTTCTCGACGCGCCAGATCACGTGCTGCGTCTTGTCCCCGCTGATCCCCATGTTCACCGCCCCCCGCGGCGCGTAGTACCGCTCCCACACCCGCTTCCCGTCCTCGTCCCACCCCTGCGTGATCGAGTCCCCCAGGAACACGATCCGTGCATCGCCGCTCGCCGCCACCTCCCTCGCCCGGTCGCTCAGCGCCTTGTGCCGCTCACGCCACCACCGCCCCTCCCGCGGCGCCCCGACCACCGCCGTGTTCGGCACCAGCGCCCGCGGCTCATCTCCTCGCCCCGGCCCCCCGGGCGGCCCGTCCATCCGCCGGGCCACCACCCCCGCGGCCACCGCGATGCACACCACCACAACAACCCCTGCAACCGTCAGCGCGTACGTGGGCATGCCCCAGTCTACCACCCCCGCCAGGCCCGCCACGCGCTTCCTCCTTCATCCATCTCGCGCTCGTCCCCGCCGCACCCTCCCTAGCATCGGGCAGCGACGGACGCCCGCCGCGAGCGGGAGAGAGGCGGAGAGACGAGACCCCCGGCCCCGCGGCCGGACGGTCCGGCCATCCGGCAGCCGGGGCTGCCCCTCACCCCTGAGCGAGCCCCGCCATGGTCCAGACCCAGCGCATGCAGCACACCGTCAACGGCGTGGACGTCGACGCCCTGAAGGAGACCATCTCCGCCATCGCCCGCCAGCCGAATCTGGGGGCCTTCCAGTTCCGTGCCGCCAACCAGTGGCTCGGCGGCTCCCAGAACCGCTCCACCATCAAGGGCTTCTTCGGCGCGGGGAAAGAGGACGACACCCGCGTCCGCCCCTTCACCCTCGAGTGCGACGAGCCGCAGATCCTCCTCGGCAAGGACCAGGCCCCCAACCCCGTCGAGTACCTGCTCAGCGCCCTCGCCGGCTGCGTCACCACCACCATGGCCATGCACGCCGCGGCCCGCGGCATCGATATCGAGTCGATCTCCTCGGAGGTCGAGGGCGACATCGACGTCCGCGGCTTCCTCGGCCTCTCCGACGACGTCCCCCGCGGCTTCAAGGCCATCCGCGTGACCATGCACGTCAAGTCCACCGCCCCCGCCGAACTCCTCGCCGCCCTCGCCCAGTTCTCCCCCGTCTACAACACCCTCACCCGCGGCGTCCCCGTCGAGGTCCAGGTCCTCCCCCAGACCTGAGCCGCCCCATCCGTTACGCCTTCTTCCCGCTGCGCCCGCCGCGCCCGCGCGGCGTCACCCTGACCGCCGGCCCGCTCTCGACCACCACCGAGCCGCCCCGTACCCGCACCGCCTCCGCCCCCAACGTGAAGGTGATCGGCGGCCCCTCCACCTTCTCCCCGCGCCCTGCCTTCATCGCCGGCGCAAACCCCTCCCGGCGCTGCTTGAGCAGCGCGCGATCCCCCGTCTCCCAGTGCTCGCCCTCGTCCTCCACCTCCATCGACTTCGCCAGCGGCTCCAGCGCGCGCATGGACCCGACGACCTCGATGTGCGTCCGCATCGGCGCCCCGCTCGTCTTGACGAATCCCTCGCACGTCAGCGACCGCGTGAAGTCCAGCAGCTCCGGCTCGCACTTCTCGTGCGGTATCGCCTCAAACCCCCCCCCCTCGTTCCCCCCCCCTCCCCCCCGCCCGCGACCCCGTCCGAGCCCGGCGCACACCATTTGCAACCATACTGCCTACGCGATCGGTCCACCTCTCGCGCGAGCGCTGCGCGACGGAGCCTCTGCCCGCTGTTCTGGGGCTCAGCGGGGATCGATCTCCCACGCGTATACAGCGGCAGCACGGTGGACGGGATGGATCAATCCGTCCACACCGGCGGACCGCCTCGCGCCGAGACGAACGCTCGCGGCCGCGAGCCGCTCGAACGCGCTGATCGCCGGCTCAAGCGGCCACTCCTCGTGCGGGTAGCCGAAGATCATGACGGCCTTGCGTTCCGCGATCGGCGACGCGGCGAGCTTCGAGCAGTCCGTCAGCGCGCTGCGATCCTGTGGGTAGGGCGAGAGAATGTGCATGAGCATGTTGTCGTTGGGCTTGCCGTGATCGCCAAGGATACGCAGCAGCTTCGCTTCGATCGCCCATTCCCGCCGCGGCGCAGCGCCGAAGCACCGGTCGCATCTTGCCCGGCTCACGCTGTCGTACGGCACGGCCCGGCTGTGGGCGCCGTAGCGAGCCGGGTGCGCCCGCGCCATCTCGGTGACGCACATCGCAACGACCGCATCCTCCGTATGCGGGCCGATTCCCGGTTGGAACGTTCCCTTGCCACGCGCACGCTCCGCAACCGGGGCTCGCGCATCGACCGTTCTCATTGCCTCGGCGAAGTCTGCGACAAACTGGGTGAGAAAGTCCGCCATCGCCTGGCCTCACACCACCCGATCCTCCTTCGCGATCCCCAGCGCCGGCCGCACGTCCAGTTGCACCAGAACCTCGCGGCCGGCTCGCTCCGCCTGCATCCGCTTCGCCGTCTCCGGGTCCACGTAGTCGGAGTGGCACGAGAGTTTGCCGCCGCGGCCGGCCCCGTTGCCGGCTGCCGCGGCGATCTCCTCGCTTTCCCCCTCGGCGCCTTCGTGCCGCTGTGCCTGCGACCCTTTCCCCATGGCGCGCTTCGTCTTGCTCGCGAGCCGGTGGATCTCCTCCGGGCTCAGCACGCCGCGTTTCTCGAGGATCTCGCGCTGCTCCGGCGTCAGCGCCGCCGAGCGCACGGGCCGGCCGCGCTGGAACCCCTCGGCCTTCCCGCTGGCGAACTCCTGGATCTCCTTGCTGATCCGCACGCTGCACCAGTCGTGCCCGCACATGGCGCAGAAGTCGGTGTCAACGTCCAGGTCCTCGTCGTGGTACGCCCGCGCCGTGTCGGGGTCGAAACTCAGTTCGAAGTGCTTCTCCCAGTTCAGCGCCGCGCGCGCCTTGGTCAGCTCGTCGTCGCGGTCGCGGGTGCCGGGGATCCCCAGCGCCACGTCCGCCGCGTGCGCCGCGATCCTGTACGCGATGCACCCCTGCTTGACGTCGTCCTTCTTCGGCAGCCCGAGGTGCTCCTTCGGCGTCACGTAGCACAGCATCGCCGCCCCGTGGTACGCCATCGCCGTCGCCCCGATGCAGCTGGTGATGTGGTCGTACCCGGGGAACATGTCCGTCACCAGCGGCCCCAGCACGTAGAACGGCGCCCCGTGGCACAGCCGCCGCTGCAACTTCGCGTTGTACTCGATCTGGTCGAACGGCACGTGCCCCGGCCCCTCGATCATCACCTGCACCCCCTTGCGCCACGCCCGCTCCGTCAGCTCGCCGAGCGTCTCCAGCTCCGCCAGCTGCGCATCATCGGTCGCGTCCGCCAGCCCTCCCGGGCGCAGGCCGTCGCCGATGGAGAACGTGACGTCGTACTGCCGCAGGATGTCGCAGATGTCCTCCCAGTGGGTGTACATCAGGTTCTCTTTGTTGTGCACCAGCATCCACTTCGCCAGCAGCGACCCCCCGCGGCTGACGATCCCGATCAGCCGGTTCTTCACGTACTTCAGGTGCCCCTTGCGCACCCCCGCGTGGATCGTGAAGTAGTCCACCCCCTGCCGCGCCTGGTGGTGCAGCGCCTCCGCCACGACCTCCCACGTCAGGTCCTCGATCCGCCGCCCGATGATCATCGAGTAGATCGGCACCGTCCCGATCGGCACCGTGGACTCCCGCAGGATCGCCTCGCGGCAGGCGTCCAGGTCCCCGCCCGTGCTCAGGTCCATCACCGTGTCGGCGCCCCACCGCTCCGCCCACTTGAGTTTCTCGACCTCCTCCTCCGTCCCGCTCGAGATCGGGCTCGCCCCCATGTTCGCGTTCACCTTGGTCAGGCTCGCGCGGCCGATGCACATCGGGTCCAGTTTGTACTTGAGGTGGTTGACGTTCGCCGGGATCACCATCCGCCCCGCGGCCACCTCGTCCCGCACCGCCTCCGCGCCGCGCCCGGGGAAGAGCAGGTCGAAGTGCGGCTCCCGCTCCGCCACGCGCCTCATCTGCGGCGTCACGATCCCCAGACGCGCGTGCTCCAGCTGCGTCACCGGCGTGAACCCCTCCGGGTAGTACACCACCCGCATCCCGCCGCGAGCCTCGGCGAACGCCGCCGCCCGCATCCCCGCCGGCGCGCACGCCGCGGCATCCGCCGCGCCGCACAGGCTCTCCACCCGACGGGTGGACCACCCCTCCGGCAGGAAGTCCCACGCCGTCTTGTCCGACGGCGGGGGCATCCCCGGCGTGTCCGGCGATGAGAACATCAGCGGCCCACCGACGTCCGGCGCGTTGGCGAACGACCCCGGCGTCGTCACGCCCGCCGTCCGGCCGGGGTTGAGCGCGCCAAGGAGCGGAACGCGGTGCTTCTGCGTGGGGCGGATTTCATCGACATGGGGAGTCGTCATGGTGATCCTCCGGGAAGAGGGCGGGCCGGCGCATGGGATGACCGGCGCCGGCGGGGCGTGCGGGCTGCTACGGCAGGCACGCCGGCTCGGGTCGCCGATTGGCGACGTTAAGGTCAGGGTTTCTGTGAGAGGTGCCGCGGACCACCCCGAGCGGGCCGGCGGTGGTCGAGGGTTTGCGTCGTGCGGCGGTGTCGGCCATCGGTCGCTTCCCTACGCCGGTACGAACCGGATCAGGTTCAACGGGTGCATCTCAGCCGCGGCCCCACTGGCCGCCGCGCCCCGAGCGAACGCCCGATCATAGCAGAACCCGCGCCGAAAAGTCCCACCCCGCAGCGCGGGCCCGATCCGCCTCTCTTCATGCGATGCCCCGTTGACGCCTCAGGGCTGTTTCTGATCCGGCTCAACGGGTGAATCCCGCCGGCCTTGACGGCGCCGGGCTCCGCTGCAATGGCCCGGAACCGACGGTGGAGGGTGTCGTCCTGCATTCCAGAAGCCCGGCATCACGGATGCGGGGGGGAATGACGACGCCGCCTCCACTGTGTGGATGGCGCCAGAACGGACGGGAGCGTGTACGTCAGCCGTGGTTCCGGCTCTCACCGCCGCCCTCCACCCTCGCCCCGCTCCCGATCTCCCGCATCACCGCCGCCGCGATCTCGAACGACCGCAGCCTCGCGCCGTGGTCGTAGAGCTGCGCGGTCAGAATGAGCTCGTCCGCGCCCGTCTCCTCGATGATCCACCCCAACTCCCGCCGGACGGTCTCCGGCGAGCCGACGGCGGAGTAGCGCGTCACGTGGTCGATCCGCTCTCGCTCCGGCGGCGTCCAGATCCCCTCCATCGTCGCCACCGGCGGCGGGACCGGCCCGATCGTGCCGCGGAAGAGATTGAGGAACTGCTGCTGGATGGACGTGAACAGCCGCGCCCCCTCCTCGTCCGTCTCCGCCGCGACGGCGTTGACCCCGACCATCACGTACGGCCGCTCCAGGTACTCTGACGGCCGGAACCGCTCGCGGTACACCCCCAGCGCGCCGTGCAGATGGTCCGGCGCGAAGTGGGATGCGAACGCGAACGGCAGCCCCAGCGCCGCGGCCAGGCTCGCGCTGAACAGGCTCGACCCCAGCAGGTACACCGGCACGTTCAGCCCCTCCCCCGGGATCGCCCGCACCGCCTGCCCCGGCGCCGCCGGCCGGAAGTACGCCAGCACCTCCTGCACATCCTCGGGGAACCGCTCGACGCTGTCCCCCGGGCCGCGCCGCAGCGCCATCGCCGTCGCCATGTCCCCGCCGGGCGCGCGGCCGATCCCCAGGTCGATCCGCCCGGGGAAGAGCGTCTCCAGCGTCCCGAACTGCTCGGCGACGGCCAGCGGCGAGTGGTTCGGGAGCATGACCCCGCCGGAGCCGACGCGGATCCGCTCCGTCGCTGCGGCGACGTGCCCGATGAGCACCGCCGTGGCGGAACTGGCGATCCCGGGGATGTTGTGGTGCTCGGCGAGCCAGTAGCGGTGGTACCCCCAGCGCTCGGCGTGCCGCGCCAGGTCCACCATGTTCCGCATCGCCTCCGCCGCGGACCCGCCCTCGCGGATCGGGACGAGGTCGAGCAGGGAGTAGCGGACGTTGGGACGTGCGGCCATCGCGGAGCCCTCGGCGCCGGTCGCGCCCACGCGCCGGCGCATCGGATGCTACGCCGACGCGCTCCCGGTCGGCCCGGCGTGTCGCGGGGCGCACGCGGCGGTCACGGCGCGCGACGCCCGCTCACTCCTTCAGGCTCGCCATGTCGATCACGAAGCGGTACTTCACGTCGCTCCGAAGCAGCCGCTCGTACGCCTCGTTGACCTTCTGGATCGGGATCAGTTCGATGTCGCTGACGATGTTGTGCTCGCCGCAGAAGTCGAGCATCTCCTGCGTCTCGCGCAGGCCGCCGATGAGCGAGCCGGCGAGGCTGCGGCGGCGCATGAGCAGGTTGAAGACGTTGGGGGACGGGTGCGGGTGCTCCGGGGCGCCGACGAGGCACATCGTGCCGTCGCGCTTCAGCATGTTCAGGAAGACGTCCAGGTTGTGCGGCGCGGCGACGGTGTTGAGGATGAAGTCGAAACTCGCGGCCTGCGCGGCCATCGCCCCCTCGTCGCGCGAGAGGATCACCTCGTCCGCCCCGAGGCGCTTGGCGTCCTCGATCTTGCCGGGGGAGGTCGTGAACAGGACCGTGTGGGCGCCCATCGCGTGCGAGAGTTTCAGGGCCATGTGCCCCAGGCCGCCCAGGCCGACGATCCCCACCCGGCTCCCCTTGCCGACCTTCCAGTGCCGCAGCGGGGAGTAGGTCGTGATGCCGGCGCACAGCAGGGGCGCCGCGGCCGCGGGGTCGAGGTTCTCCGGGACGCGCAGCGTGAACTTCTCGTCCACGACGATGCGGTCGGAGTAGCCCCCGTAGGTGTGGTCCTTGCCGCCGGTGTGCTTGTCGGGGGCGTTGTACGTGAAGACCGGGCCGGCCTGGCAGTACTGCTCCAGGCCCTCCCGGCATTCGGGGCACTCGCGGCAGGAGTCCACCAGGCAGCCGACCGCGGCCAGGTCGCCGGGCTTGAAGTTCTTCACCGCCGAGCCGACGCGCGTCACCCGCCCGACGATCTCGTGCCCGGGGACGCAGGGGTAGACGGTGTTCTTCCACTCGTTGCGCACCTGGTGCAGGTCGGAGTGGCAGATGCCGCAGTAGAGGATCTCGATGTCCACGTCCGTCGGCGTCGGCTCGCGCCGGTTGATGGTGTGCGGGGCGAGGGGGCTGGTGGCGGACTGTGCGGCGTAGGCGCGGGATGCGGGCATGGCGAGCGCTCCTGATGGTGAAGTCCGGTGGGGAAGAACCCCGGCGTGTCACAACAACCGCCGGAGCGCGGAGTCTATCGGTCTGCGCCCGGTGCCACGCGTCCTCAAGTTCCTTGAGCGCCCGCTTCTCCTCGGCGTTGATCCGGTCGATGCCCTCAAGGCGGGCGATGGTCATGTCCTCGACGCGCTTCTCGAGCGCGTCAAAGGTCCGGTCCTGCGCCTCCTGCTCGGCCTTCGCCCTCGCCTCGGCCACCTGCTTAGCCCTGGCCTCGTCTTCCGCAGCAGCCATCTTCTTTATCGCCGCAGTCCCGGCAGCCAACTGCTTCGCGATGCGGTCGGCCTCCTTGGAAAACTGCGCGGCGATCTGATCGCTTGTCCGAAGGCCAAACGTGTTTGTCAGGCCCTCAAAGTGGCGGGACTGCGCCTCGATAAAGCTGAGGACACGGCGCGCGGTGTCACCCAGTTCCTTGTCAGTGTCGCGCTTGAGTTGTTCAAGGGCCGCCTTGGCCTCCGCCTGAAGTGCAGCGATCTGCTGCCCAGCGGCATCCCGGATGGCACTAGATTGGATGCCCGCGACCTTGGCGGCGAAGCTGTCGGCCGCCTCGCCCAATTTGTCCCGAAGGTTGCGAACTCGCTCCTCAGCCTCTCGAAGTCGATTGATAAACGAGACAATCCCGAGGCCAAGAGCAACGGGAATGACGAGCTTAGAGAGGGCGGTACGGACCGCCGCTATTGAGCCGATCACCCCGCGAGACTTCTCGCGCGTCGTTGCCTCAAACTCAGTCGCGGCCTCCCCGGCCTTGCCGAACCCCTTGGCTATGTCGCCCGTGGCACGGTCGGCCGCCTTGGCGGCCCCGTCCATCTCGCGCTTGACCTGGCCCAGCCCTTCAACCGCACCCGTTACGTCGGCGGTTACGGCAACGCTCAGTTCGCCGACCTCGTTCTGTCCCCCCTTCTTTGCCATCTGTTAGGCATTGCCTCCGACTGGAAGTTCTGTTAGCGTTTGACCCGAAGGGAGGTGCCGCATGGGTGGCGTGCTTGTGGTGATGATGCTGGGCCTGCTCTGTGTCCTGGTGCTGGCCCTATTCTTCTCGCCGTACTTCCATGCAAAGCGGCGCGGGCACGCGAACCTTCGCGGCCTGCTCGCCCTGTTGCTCATCAGCCTCGTGGTTTGGCCGCTCTGGCTTGTGGCCGTGTGCTGGGCGGTTATGGGACGCACAGAGCCCGTCGCGGCATAAATCCCACCTGCGGCCCACCCGACCTGGTGACACATGCGACGACCCGACACCGAGGACGCCGTTCGCGCCCGAGACGCGCCGGCAGCGCGACGATTCGCTCCGGGTTTTCCCGGGTGTCGAGGGGGCGCTCCGCGCCGGCCGGCGCGGTCGGCTCTCGTGCTGGAGGAGGCGCGGACAGCGCACAGGACCGCCCGCGTGCCGCGGCGGGAGCGGCTGCCGGGGTCGGCTCCGGCGTGAAGATGCCGGGCGCCGGCCGGGGTCTCGGTGCGCTGGTGCGGCTTCCTGGGCCTGGGCCGTGCCGGTGGAGAACGCGGGCGATCAGTACAGGACGTTGGCCCAGGCGTTGGGGGTGGTGATCTCGCTGCCGGAGACGTCCAGGATCGCGCCGATGGCGCTGGGGCCGCCGCCCTGAAAGATGGAGATGGTGTTGCCGGAGAAGGAGTTGCGGACGATCAAGCAGCCGCCGCTGGTGATGGAGATCCCGCGGGTGTTGGAGGTGATGCTGTTGGAGTCGATGCGGTTGTCGCCGGCGTCGGCGAGGATGCCGGTGCTGTTGCCTGCGGCGGTGCAGCCGGTGACGGTGGCGCCGAAGAAGACCCGGATGCCGGCGCCGGTGGCGCCGCCGTTGCCCAGCGCGGTGCACCCGGAGACGGTGGATCGCTCGGTGGCGTCGATGCCGTGGACGCTGTTGGAGTTGGCGGTGCACCCGGTCACGGTGCTGGCGGCGCCGGCGAAGATCCCGGTGACGCCGTTGGAGACCGCGGAGCATCCGGTGATGACGCCGCTCGGGCCGGTGCGGATGCCGTAGCCTTCGTTCTCGGCCGCGGCGCAGTGGGTGACGGCGGCGCCGGCGCCGACCTGGATTCCCGCGTTGAGCGAGCCGCCGTTGTTGCGGGCGACGCACCCGCTCACGGCGGCGCCGTTGCCGGCGCGGATGCCGTGCTCGGCGTTGCCGGTGGCGACGCAGTCGCGGAGGACGCAGTCGTTGCCGACGTCCAGCCCCTGCTCGCCGTTCCCTTCGGCGGTGCAGCGGACGACGGTGGCGCGGTCGCCGGCGTTGAGGCCGTCGCGCCCGTTGTCGGTGAGTTTGAGGTCGCGGAAGGTGCAGTTGACGTCCTGGAAGGCGTCGATCCCGTGGTTGCCCCAGCCGCTGATGACGCCGTTGACGATGGTGATGTTCTCCAGGTCGCCCTGGAGGTCGATGCCGCGGCCGGAGTTCTCGACGCCGAGGAGGGAGAAGCCGCCCAGGTCGAGCGTGACGTTGGAGGCGGTGATGCGGATCCCCTGGCGGCCCGCGACGCCGACGAGGTTCTCGGTGAGGTAGTAGGAGCCGGGCTGGGTGATGCGGTAGACCTCGCCTGTCCCGCCGGGTGTGGTCGCGCTGGAGACGGGGATGCGGGGCTCGACCTGATGGAGGGTCTTGAAGGTTGGGGCGACGGGGCCGGGGGGCGGGTCGATCGGGCCGGCGACGGCGGCCGCGGCGGCGAGGGCGAGGGCCAAGGGGGCGGCGAGAAGGCGGAGCGCGTGGTGCAGCGTCGTGTTCACAGAACGGTCCTCTCTCGTGCGACTGGGCGGGGCGAGGCGGCGGCGGTTGCGGCGCGCTCCCTGGATAGCGAAGACTACCACCGGATGTGATGCACGACGAGCGGATCGCGAGGACGGCGGGCAGCCGGGGCGGTCCGCTGGTTCCGCGGCTCTTGGGCTGGCGGCGCGGCGAGGTGTGCGGGCGCCTTATGTATGTAGACGACCGCGACGCCGAGCATCAGCAGGTCGAGACCGATAAAACCGGCGACACGCCACTCCTGCGGGGCGTTGGCGAGGTCGAAGGGCGCGGCCTTCCCCGTCGCGGTCAGCAGCAGGCCCAGGCCGGCGTGGCGGACGGCCGGGATCTTCGCGCGGAACCAGAAGGCGAGCAGGCTCGTGGCAGAAGGAGGTCTCACCAGACGGAGACGGCCGCGCCGCTGGCGGCGGGAGCGGCAGGGGGCGTTACGGGGTCAGGCCGCGGCGGAGGAAGGTGGGGGGGAGCGGGTTGGCGCGGGCGCAGAGGCCGGGGGCGTAGGCGGCGTCGAGGACGTCGAAGGTGGGGGGGAGCGGGTTGGCGCGGGCGCAGAGGAGGAGGGGGAGGGATTGGAGGCGGAGGCGGCGCGCTGGGGCCCCGGATGTGGGGGATGGAGACGGTCCGGCGTGGGGGCGGTGGGGG
>Ga0207867_1001714_pt1 | contig 14551 bp, 12 predicted proteins | sample HigsolmetaAR206D_FD_184838 | JGI IMG/M metagenome (GOLD analysis project Ga0207867, IMG submission 184838) | Ionic liquid and high solid enriched microbial communities from the Joint BioEnergy Institute, USA - AR20-6-D (SPAdes) (version 2) ...
AATGAGGCGCCTGGTGCGGACGCGGGCTGAGCGACCTTTCTTTTCCATACAAAAACCGGGCGTTCGCCTGGTTTTTCTTTTAATAAAGAGGAAAAGAGGGGCATATGGCGAAATAAACAAATAAAAAGGAGGCTGTAACATGACGGAAACAATGGACATCGCGATTTCCCGTAACGTGCGCATCCCGCTTAGGGATGGCATCACCCTCAGCGCCGACCTTTATCGGCCGAAAAAAGAGGGGAGATATCCGGCCATCGTCGTCCGCACGCCCTATTTAAAAAATACAACGGCACACCACGAGACGAGCTGTTATTTCGCCGAACACGGCTATGCCGTTCTTGTCATCGACGTCCGCGGGAGAGGGGATTCCGAAGGGGAGTTCATTCCGTATCGCCAAGAAGCAGAAGATGGTTACGACTGCATTGAATGGGCAGCCGCTCAGCCGTGGTGTGATGGGCATGTCGGCACGATGGGAGGCTCTTACCTTGCCCGCATCCAGTGGTTAACCGCATTAACGAAGCCGCCGCATTTAAAAACGATGATTGCTTCGGTTTCACCATCGGATCCCTTTGTGGAATGGCCGACGGGAACGCCGACGCCGATGCACGTCTGTTGGCTTTATATGACAAGCGGTCGCGTCATGCAAAATACCGACGTCGTTCCGTGGGAGGACGTGTACAAACATCTTCCGCTCATGACGATGGATGAGAAAACCGGTAAAGTTTTACCCATGTGGCGCGAGGAGTTGGAACATCCAAGACTCGATGACTGGTGGAAGAAAATTTGTTACCAGCAACATTTCGACCAAATCGATCTCCCGGTCATGCACATCTCGGGTTGGTATGACGATGAACAAGTCGGCACACCGTTAAATTTTATCGGGATGACGAAACATGCACCATCGGAGAAGGCACGCCGCAACCAAAAGCTTATCATGGGACCATGGATCCACCAGATTAATACGTCAACGCGCATCGGTGATGTGGAATTTGGCCCGGATGCCATCATCGACCTTAAAGGCATTCAACTGAAATGGTTTGACCGCTGGCTAAAAAACATCCCGAACGGCATCGATGAAGAAAAGCCGGTAAAAATCTTTATCATGGGCCGAAACGAGTGGGTCGAAGAAGACGCTTGGCCACTGCCGAATACGAGGTATACCCGCTTTTTTATTCATAGCGGTCCCCTTGGAGCGAACAGCCGTTTCGGTGATGGGACGCTGAGCGTAAATCCGCCGCTTGAGTCGGAAAGGGCTTTCGATGAGTATGATTATGACCCGAAAAACCCCGTCCCTTTTATCACCGATATGACGTCAAGCCAGATCGGCGGTGCAGATGATTACGCGGCCATCGAACGCCGTGATGATGTTTTAGTCTATACCACTGAAAAATTGGAGAAAGATACAGAGGTCACCGGTCCGATAAAAATGGAACTCTATGCCGCATCGAACGTCGTCGATACGGATTTTATGGTGAAATTGTTGGACGTTCATCCCAACGGATTTGTCCAACGATTAACCGATGGCATGGTACGCGCCCGCTTCCGCAATGGGATGGAAAATCCTGAGCTGATCGAGCCTGGTAAAATCTATAAATACGAGATTGACTGTTGGAACACATCCCATGTTTTTAAGAAAGGGCATTGCATCCGGATTGAGGTATCATCCAGCGCCTTTCCGAAATATGACGTCAATTTAAATACCGGCGCGCCGCTTGGCAAAACGACAGAGACGAAGTGCGCCCATCAAGTCATTTACCATGATCCGGAACACCCTTCTTGCATGATTCTTCCTATTATACCAGAAAGATGATGAGCGAAGCCGGTTGAAAAAGAGTTGTTGCGGAAATCCGCGTCCGTCCACACCATATCATCCATCCAGCATAAGTTGTTATTGTGAGGTAAATGGCCTCAAAAACGTTGTTAAAGGAGCGATTGACGATATGGGTTATTTTGCTGGTGGGTACGGCTATGGCGCCGGCTTTGCGTTGATCGTTGTATTGTTTATTCTTTTGATCATTGTAGGTACGGCATACGTTTGGTAAGCCCCCAAGAGGCCGCTTCAAAAGTCCTGAAAAAGGACTTACGGGCGGCTTTTCTTTTTATTCTGGAAAGAGTTTAAAAAGAAAGCGGAGGATGTTCTCGGCATGAGCGCTAAGAACATCCTCCAAAAGTGGGAAAAGTTGTTTTGTAATTATATTTGTTATTATATGTTAAGCTTCATCCGAGGACGCACGCGGGCATAGATCGGAATGGCGATAATGGAAATAATGATGCACTTAATAATGTTAAAGGGCAAAACCCCTAGGACGACTAAACTAAACAAGTCGTTAATGGAATGATTTGCAGCTTGTGCCATTTTTACCGCTGCGTCAATCGGGAATCCAAGGAAATACGCATAGCTTGGAAAAATGACAAAATAATTGGCAATGCTCATGACTATGGCTGTCACGATCGTCCCTGCGACCATCCCGCCAATGAGCGATGAGAAGGTTTTCCGTTTCCGGAACAGCCAAGTGCTAACTAAAATGTAAACCGTTCCGGTTAAGAAGTTAGCGAATTCGCCGACCGGAACCCCTGTCACTGAACCGCTTGTCAGCCAATGGAGCAGGTTCTTGATCGCTTCGATAATAATGCCTGCCGCCGGTCCATAGACAATCGCCCCTATGATCGCTGGTACATCGCTCAGATCAATCGTTAAGAATGTGGGGAATAATGGCAACGGAAACTGCAAAAACATGATGATAAAGGCGATGGCAGCAAGTAATGCGACCATAATGTTTTTTCTTAAAGACGTTGATTTCATCAGATCACCTCATTTGTTATTTTCTGCGGGGTCAGTCTGATGATGATCAAATCCATAAAAAAGCCCAAGGGACATTCCCTTGGGCTTTATGGTTATACGCAAGTTGGCGCAATAATTGTGCCAAATCATTGCAATCATCATCCTTCTCCCATCCAGACTGTACTGTCGGTTCCGGATTCGCACCGGATCCTGCCGTATAAACGGCTCGCGGACTTAAAGAAAAATCTTATCACCGCCGGTCGGGAATTTCACCCTGCCCTGAAGGAACGTCTTTAATTCGAGATATATTATAGCTCATTCGGCGTATTGCGGCAATCATTTTGTATAAAGGGATTGGCTGAAAAAGTGCCATTTAGAAAAGGCAGGTGAAAGACCGTGGAAGCTAAGGTTCGTACCATTAACGAAAAGATAGGGGAAGCGGCTGCTCAGGTTAACCGTCTTTTTTTCATTCATCATAAAGTGATGTCTTTACCTCAAAGCCATGGCGGTGCCAGGTTTCTTTTTATTAAATGTGTATAATTATTGACATTTTTCAAATGAAGGCATATATTGATGCTAAAGAAGATTTTCCTTAAGGAAACATTTTTTTATATGTAAAATAATATGGCATCAGGCAATAAATCGTTCAATAGGGAATATACTAAGCACGGACCGTCTGATTGGAGAGAGAACGATGAATGAAAAAACGGTGTCAAATCCTTTAGTGAATAAAAAAAATAAAGTGGAGGCAGAGGCGGCTTATGCTGCTCTCCGCGGTGAGACAAAGGGGTTAAAACGGATTTTACCATTTTTGGGTCCCGCCTTTATTGCCGCTGTGGCCTACATTGACCCAGGGAACTTTGCAACGAACATCGCGGCAGGATCTAAATACGGCTACCTTTTATTGTGGGTCATCGCCCTTTCAAATATCATGGCGATTCTCATTCAAACTTTATCGGCTAAGTTAGGGATCGCCACTGGACAAAACCTGCCGGAAGTAGCTGGCAATCATTACTCCAAGCCGGTAAACATCATCTTATGGTTACAAAGCGAACTGGTCGTAATGGCAACAGATCTAGCCGAATTTACCGGGGCGGCGCTCGGGTTTTACTTAATCTTTCACGTTCCCATGCTTGTTTCAGCTGTCATCGTCGCCATCCTCTCGTTTTTGATTCTGATGTTGCAGGCGCGCGGAGTTCGCAAGCTTGAGGCTGGCATTACCGCGATGGTCGTTGTCGTCGTCTTGGCTTTTGCCTTTCAGATTTTTTGGGCGGAACCGAACGGATACGACTTGGTAAAGGGACTGTTGATCCCCCAGTTTCAAGGGGTTGACAGCATTATGCTTGCTGCGGGGATACTTGGAGCAACCGTCATGCCCCACGCCATTTATTTACATTCATCCCTGACGCAAAACCGAGTCGTTGGCATCAATGATTTAGAAAAGGAAAAGATTTTCCGTTTTGAATTCATCGACATCCTGATCGCAATGGTTGTCGCCGGACTCATCAACGGCAGCATGCTTGTAATGGCCAGTGCCCTGTTCCATCAAAACGGGCTCGCTATTGAAGATCTCGATACGGCTTTTAGCGAACTAGGGTCGTTAGTTGGGCCGGCCTCTGCCATCTTATTCGGCGTTGGACTACTTTCGGCGGGATTATCGAGTTCATCGGTCGGTACGATGTCGGGGGACATCATGATGCGGGGATTTATTAAAAAGCACATCAACCTCTATGTTCGCCGCGTCATCACGATGTTGCCACCGCTTGCCGTCATTTTATCCGGCGTCAACCCGACTTGGGCGCTTGTCATGAGCCAAGTCATTTTATCATTCGGCATCGCTTTCGCTTTAATTCCATTGATCGTCTTTACAAGTGATAGGAAATTGATGGGTGCTTTGGTAAATAAAAAGGTGACAACGATTGTGGCTTGGTGTGTCGCGGTGCTGATCATCGGATTGAATCTTTTCTTGTTGTATCAATTGATTTTCCATTAGAAATCTGAAGAAGGGGTCATTTGAAAACTTTCCACCTCGATCATGTTTAGGGGGGAGAATTTGGGGACGCCCACCCGCAAAGCGGTAGGTTATTGAAAGTTCTCATAATCGGTATAGAGGGTTTATACGGTTCGATGGAATAAAAAAGGTTGACCGATGCATTCCGGTAAGCTTTGTCCTGTGGCGGTTAGAGCGCACGCCTAATGGGCAAAAAAGCCGGGAAGCAAGGGTCAACCTTTTCTCTATTGTAATACCGTCTAAGGGAATTGTACCTTTAAACAAAGAGATATTCTAACAAGAGTCCTAGAGAGAGTAAGAATCCGAACAACGTATTTAATTGTGCCGTCGCTTTCATGGCAGGCATGAGGTGTATGGAAGATGTCCGGCCGCGAAATAGGCTGGCGGCTTGGATCGCTTTCGGTAAGCTGATAAAGACAAGTAACAGCCATAATGAAGCGACATGAAAGATCATCAACCCGATAATCCATAAATAGCTGACGGCAAACATTCCAGATAAGAATAAAATAGCTTTCTTTCGGCCGAGAAGGATCGCTAACGTTCGGCGTCCTTTTTCTTTATCACTGTCAAGGTCGCGGATGTTATTGGCCATCATGATGCCGCCGACTAATACGGCAATAGGGATTGAAAGGAGCACGCTTGTTTCGGTGATCGTCCCCGTTTCCACAAAGAAAGAAATTAAAACAAGAATAAGTCCCATAAAAAGTCCGGATACCAGTTCACCGAAAGGGGTATAAGCAATCGGATAAGGGCCGCCCGTATAAAAATATCCAGCCATCATACAAATCGTGCCGATCAAAGCGAGCCACCAACTGCTCATGGCACAGATATAGACACCGATTAAAGTAGCGATGCCGCAAAAAGCATAGGCTAAATAAAGGACGGTTTCCGGCCGAACGCCGTCGCGGACGATCGTGCCACCAATGCCTACGGACTCGGCGGTATCCAAGCCTCTTTTATAATCAAAATATTCATTGAACATGTTGGTTGCCGCTTGAATTAAAAGGGATGCGACTAACATGGCAATAAATATCGAAACTTTAATTTCAGATACGGAAAGGGCCATAGCTGTACCTAAAATAACCGGAACAAAAGAGGCTGTTAGGGTATGTGGTCTAAGCAATTTCCACCAGATGCGCCAACCCGTATTTTTTTCCAAACGCTTCTGTTCAGTCATCATTGCCATTCGCCTTTCTTTCATCATCGTTCAGGTTATTCTATATAAGTTTAAGAGAATCCTGAATAAGTGTCAACAAAGGCCGATCTAGCGAAACGAGACTTGATAAAGAGGAAGTCCACCAACGACGGAAAACGAAGGCTGCGAAGTTTAACCCCTTAGCAAGAGCTGTAAGCGATGATGAAATCCCTGGTGAAATGCCATGTCAAACGGGCGCTTAAAATTGACATCGAAAAATCCGTAGGTGTATGCTTACATTGGTTTTCAGTGCGTTTGTTTTATTTAGATAAGTGGTTTCCTCCGGTCATGAGGAGGTTATAGGTGGTCACAATGGAAGAACAATATTTAACACTAGAATTAGAAAAAGCGGTCGAATGGATGGCTGGCTTTGCCGGAAGAGGCCTGGTCAGCTATATTATACCGATTTCGCCCACTAATCTTTTGGACGTTTTTGCCAACGCAGCGAAGTTGTCCGTTAGCCGGCGCGCTTTTTGGTCAGAAGATCGCGGAATCACGTTCGTTGGTATTGACGCCGCTTTGGAATATAACGCCCAAGGTGACAGGCGTTTTCAGGAAACTGAAGAATGGTACCAGCAAGTCATCCATCATGCGGTGAAAAATAGAATAATTTATGGGACAGGCCCCTTAATGATCGGCGGGTTTTCGTTTTCCGACAAGGTTCAGTCCGTAGGGGAATGGCAGCATTTCCCCAGCGCTGGTTTCTTTATCCCGCGTTATCTTTTTACTGAAAAAGATGACCAAGCGTGGTTGACCATTAATATGCATCTTCGCTCTGGATTTTCTAAAGATGAAATGCTCAACCGCTTGAAAAATGATTTGCAAATCTTACTTTTTTCGCAGGAAAAACAGGACACGCCTGACTTGAAAATCTTGCAAAAGGTTTCAGATCATAGGGGGGATTGGCTCCAGGCGGCGCGCGAAATCATTGATCGCATTCGCGCGGGACACGTGGATAAGGTTGTTTTATCTCGGACATTAAATATAATATTGAACAAAATCTTGGAGCCCGCCATCCTTCTGAAAAAACTCTACGCCAATCGGACATATGGTTTCGTGTTTGCCATTGAACGCGAAGGTGATTGTTTCTTAGGGGCAACACCCGAGCGGCTGGTTAAGCGGGATGGGGAACATCTTTACGTCGATTGTTTGGCGGGAACTGACCGACGCGGGAGAACGGCTGCTGAAGATGAAGCGATCGGTCAAAGCTTGCTTCAAGACTCAAAAAACCTTGCGGAACACCGATTTGTCGTTGAAAGCATCATAGAGACGATGCAGGCGTTTTGTGAAACGATTTCTGCCCCTGGGTACCCGAGGCTGGTAAAAACAGAGAGCGTCCAGCATTTGTATACACCTGTTAGAGGGCAGATGAAAAAAACGGCATCACTTTTTAAAGTCATTGGCTCCCTCCACCCAACTCCGGCTATGGGTGGGAGCCCTCGTGAGCGTGCCCTTGCCATGATCGGCGAATTAGAACCGCATGAGCGCGGTTGGTATGCTGCTCCTGTGGGGTGGACGGATGGTTTTCAATACGGAGATTTTGCCGTCGGGATACGCTCGGTGCTTCTCAGTGGCCAAAAACTCCGCCTTTTTGCCGGTTGCGGTATTGTCAAAGACTCCAAACCCGATCAAGAATATGAGGAAACGGAAATGAAATTTCGTCCCATACTCCGAGCGTTAGAAGGTGTCTTACATGTTTAATCAAACGGATCTAGGCGGCTATACCGCTTCTTTTGTTGACGGATTGTATCAAGCGGGTGTTCATAAGGTCGTTATTAGTCCGGGTTCGCGGTCAACCCCGTTGGCCATCACCTTTCATGCTCACCCGCAAATAGAAACATGGATCAATGTGGATGAGCGTTCCGCTGCATTTTTTGCGTTAGGGATGGCTAAAGCCTTACATGAGCCGGTCGTGCTTTTATGTTCTTCGGGAACGGCTGCGGCGAACTATTTTCCAGCGATCATTGAAGCGCGTTACAGCCGGGTCCCGCTCATCGTTTTAACAGCTGACCGCCCACATGAATTGCGGGAAGTTGGTGCACCGCAAACGATTGATCAAATCAAATTATATGGCAACCACGTTAAACATTATCAGGATATGCCGATACCGGACGGAAGCCCGGGTTTAAACCACTTTGTCAAAGCGAGTGCGATCCGCGCGTGCGGGGCGGCGATCGACGCGCCAAGCGGCCCAGTCCATTTAAACTTTCCGTTTCGCGAACCGCTCGTCCCGGAAATGAAACCAGAGTTGTTTCATACGGAATCACCTGCTTTCACTCAGTCCCTTACCCTAGGGTCACCGGCGGTCGATGAGGTGGTTTATACAGAATGGGCTCTTCTTTGGAAAAATGTTGAAAGACCGCTGATTTGTGTGGGACCGCAAACAAATTCGAACTTAAGGCCGTACATTTTGGAGCTTGCCAACCTATTAAATGCCCCGGTTATTGCCGATCCACTGTCAGGGCTCCGCATAGGAGGCGATGAGGCTTCACTGATCATCAGCGGGTATGATGCTTTTCTAAGGTCTGATCGTTTTACCACATCGGTTCAACCTGATGCTGTCATTCGCTTCGGCGCGATGCCTGTGTCGAAACCTTTTCTGAAATATTTAGAGAAATGTAACCCGAAGCATTACTGGGTGGTTGATGAGGCGGCTGTCTTTCGGGAACCGACCCATTTAGCGACACAATTCGTTAAAAGCGATGCGGCTTTGTTCTGTAAAAGTTTAACGACAGCACTTGAAAGGGTAGGTTATCGACCGACCCCTGATTGGCTTAGCCTATGGCAACGGATCGACAAGGTGACGGCATCCGAGATTCATCATTTTGTTGAAGATAGTCCATGGTTTGAAGGCCAAGTGGTTGACCATGTCTTGAAGCAGTTAGATGATCACGCAGCGCTTTTCGTTGGAAACAGCATGCCAATTCGGGATGTGGACACTTTTCTTCTTGAACGCAAGACACCGCTTGCCCTTTATGCCAATCGCGGGGCGAATGGCATCGACGGCGTTGTCTCAACCGCTTTAGGAGTCAGCGCGGTGCGCAAACCTGTGACGCTTTTAATCGGTGATTTGTCCTTTTTCCATGATATGAACGGCTTAATGGTTGCCAAACGCTACGGATTAGATATCACTATTGTCGTCATTAATAATAATGGTGGAGGTATCTTTTCCTTCCTTTCCCAGGCAAAAGAAAAGGAAGAGACGTTCGAAACGTTATTTGGCACACCATTAGATATCGATATCGAAGCCGTCGCACGACTCTATGGGGCAAATTTTAATAAGGCGGTTGATTTGCCATCGTTTACTAAGGCTTTAGAAGAAGGAAAAGCGGTTCAAGGTTTGAAAATCATTGAGGCTGTAACGGAACGTAAAGAAAATGCCGCGCTTCACCGTGACTTATGGAGCCGGGTGGTTCAAGCGGTGGATCAAGCCTTGGAGCGGAGTCTTATATGATCACGACAATACAAGGCATCCGTTATGCCTATGAGGTTTCCGGAAATGGCGCCCCGCTTCTTTTGCTTCACGGCTTTACAGGTTCGAAAGCGACTTGGAAACCGTTTATACCTTTATGGTCACAAAGATACCGAACCATTGCTGTGGATATCATCGGGCACGGGGAAAGTGATTCCCCTGACCAGATTACGCATTATACAATGGAAGCTTTTGCTTGCACCTTGGAAATCTTACTCCAGAACTTGGGCATCCAAAAGACCAACGTTTTAGGGTATTCCATGGGCGGACGCATCGCCTTGTATCTGACCGTGAAAAGGCCCGAGCTCATCCGCGCCGTACTTTTAGAAAGCGCTTCTCCCGGACTTGAGACAAAAGAAGAAAGGCTGAACAGAATTCAGCAGGATGAAGCGCTTGCCGACTTCATTGCAGAAAACGGCCTTATAGCTTTTGTAAACAGATGGGAATCGCTGCCTTTATTTGCGAGCCAAAAAACGCTTCCGGAACATGTGAAAGAGGCTATTCGAAAGGAACGGCTTGCGCAAAATCCCAACGGTCTAGCCGCCAGTTTAAGAGGCATGGGGACAGGCCAGCAACCTTCGCTTTGGGAGGAGCTCCCGCATATCAAGAAACCAGTGATGCTTGTGACTGGACGCTATGATACGAAATTCGTGAACATCGCTCGGCGCATGAAAAAAAGTCTCCCCAATTGTGTTCATATAATCGCGGAAGGTTGCGGCCATGCCGTGCACGTGGAATCCCCCAAAACATTTGGTAAAATAGTATTTGATCGATTCTATCAATTCATGAATGGAAAGGATGGCAGAAATGACGGTTGAATGGAAAACGGCTCATACATATGATGAGATTCTTTATGAAACAACGGACGGAATTGCGAAAATCACGATCAACCGCCCGCATGTGCATAATGCTTTTACCCCTAAAACCGTAATGGAAATGTATGATGCCTTCTCCCGCGCCAGAGATGATGCTAGTATCGGTGTCATCATTTTAACGGGTGCAGGCACCAAGGCGTTTTGCTCAGGTGGAGACCAAAAAGTGCGCGGCCATGGTGGCTATGTTGGTGAGGATAATATCCCACGGTTAAATGTTTTGGATTTACAGCGTTTAATCCGGATGATTCCGAAACCAGTCATTGCGATGGTAGCGGGTTATGCGATTGGCGGGGGGCATGTCCTCCACATTCTATGTGATTTAACTATTGCGGCTGACAATGCGATCTTTGGACAAACCGGACCGAAAGTCGGCAGCTTCGATGCAGGTTACGGTGCTGGTTACCTTGCCCGAATCGTCGGTCATAAAAAGGCGCGTGAGATCTGGTATCTCTGCCGTCAATACAATGCACAGGAAGCCTTGGAGATGGGCCTTGTCAATGCCGTCGTGCCGCTCGAACAATTAGAAGAAGAAACGATAAAATGGTGCCGCGAAATTCTTGAAAAAAGCCCAACAGCCATTCGCTTCCTAAAGGCCTCCTTTAACGCTGATACGGATGGACTGGCTGGCCTGCAACAACTCGGCGGCGATGCCACACTCCTTTACTATACAACGGATGAAGCTAAAGAAGGACGGGATGCCTTTAAGGAGAAACGCAAGCCCGACTTCGGCAAGTTTCCAAGATTCCCGTGATGGATTGTCTATAAGAGGTTGACTCGTGGAGGACTCCGCATGAGTTGACCTCTTTTTCCAATTTAGTTGGAAGGAGTTTAAACAACGATGACTATGACAACAATGCCGAATTGGTTAAAGCAGAGGGCGGCGCTGTCACCACAGCGGATCGCCGTAGAAACAGCGGATGCCGCATGGACGTTTGCCGAACTCGACCAAATGGCGCGCTCACTAGCTGCCAAATTCTTTAGATTAGGGATTAAGGAAGGAAAACGAGTAGCCATTTTGCAAACCAATTCCGTGGCTATGATTGGCACCTATCACGCCTTATCATATCTAGGGGCAACCGCTGTACCGTTAAATATCCGACTCAGCGTTCCGGAATTACTGTGGCAAATCCGTGATTGTGAGGCGTCGTGCCTTCTCTACGACGAAGGATGTCGGACTCAGGCGGAAGCGCTTGAGGAGGACGGCATTAAGGCATACCACATCCAGTCTCTGGACGAATCAGATCCCGATGAAGACATCAACTTTAAAGATGAGTTGGCTTTAGACGAGCCCCATACCATTATTTATACATCTGGAACAACTGGCCGGCCAAAGGGGGTTATTTTGACATATGGAAACCATTGGTGGAGTGCGGTCGGTTCAGCCTTAAACCTCGGCCTTAACATGAATGATAAATGGCTGCTTTGTTTACCGATGTTCCATGTAAGCGGGCTATCGATCTTGATGAAAAACGTCATTTATGGTATGCCCATATACCTTCAGTCCAAATTTAATGCTTCAGAAGTCAATCAGGTGATCCGCGAGCGCGGGGTGACGATGATGTCAGCCGTCAGTGCGATGGTCACAAAACTTTTGGATGATTTAAAGGAAAAGGCATATCCTGGACATTTTCGCTGTCTGCTTCTTGGTGGCGGTCCTGCTCCGTTACCGATGTTAGAAAAATGCCGAGATAAAGGGATCCCAGTCTTTCAAACCTATGGGCTTAGTGAAACAGCATCACAAATCGTGACGCTTTCACCAGAATATATGTTTGAAAAATTAGGGTCAGCAGGAAAACCGTTATTTCCGGCACAAATTCGAATCATTGACCAAGAAGGCCGTGAGCTAACCGCGATGGAAGAAGGAGAAATTATCGTTAAAGGTCCGAATATCACGCCGGGTTATTGGCATCGACCAAGCGAAACCAATTCAGTGTTGGCGAACGGATGGTTAAAAACCGGCGATATCGGTTACCTTGATCATGATGGCTTCCTTTATGTGCTTGACCGGCGTAAAGATATGTTCATATCCGGCGGAGAAAACGTTTATCCTGCCGAAGTGGAAGCGGCGCTTCTCGCCCATCCCGACATTGCTGAGGCCGGTGTAATTGGTGTTCATGACGATGAGTGGGGAAAGGTGCCGGCAGCTTTTATTCGGGTGCGACCTTCTTCAGATATCACCGAATCCGATGTGCAGATGTTTTTACGCGATCATTTGGCAGGCTATAAAATTCCTAAATATGTGTACTTTGTTGATGAATTGCCGAGAAATGCATCGGGCAAATTATTGCGGCGTTTACTTATTGAGCGCTTACCTGGGAATTTGAGATAACTGGGATGGATCTTGGTTTGCGAAGATTTGATCGAGGATGTTTTTCAAGGAGAGCAGTTCTTCTTTCGTCAGGGTAATGCCGCGGCCCATCCGTTCTTTTTGCGGTGACCAATTACGGATGTCATATTTGGGTTCCCGGTCGTTCCAACTGACAATCGTCAGTTCCTTTTGCCAACCGCTTTCGGATTTGGAGAGAGCTCCGTAAGATTTTAGGATTTCAAATTTAAAATCTGGCATTGAGATCACTCCTTATTCAATATGTTTTTTTAAAATAATAGAACATCCGTTCGCATTTTTATTATATACAATCGCTAGTACGATGACAAGCCATTTAAGCAAATTTCTCAAAAAAAGTTTTTCTGCATGTTAGAATAGTACCCAATAACAACATGACAGAAGGCGACGGGAATGAATTGGAAGCGAAGTGCGAGGATTTTATGGGTTTGTAACTTCATGATTTCCGCTGGAATGACAATGGTCATACCGTTTTTGGCGCTTTTTTTGTTGCAAATGGGCATTAAAGAACACCATGCGTTGAGCATGTGGACCGGGGCCATTTTTTCTGCGACCTTCCTTTCGGCGGCCGTGATGGCACCGATTTGGGGGGTTTTTGCCGATAAATACGGCCAGCGGGCTAACCTTATCCGCGCGGGGATTGGCATGGGGCTCATAACATTTTCCATGGCCTTTGCCCATACGCCGTTCATGCTCTTAATTCTGAGATTTGTCGTCGGCTTTTTTTCCGGGTTTATCACGGTCTCATTTTCATATTTATCGCGGATCACACCTAAACAAAACATTGGGGAGGCCCTCGGGACACTGCAAACCGGAAACATCGCCGGCGGTATTATCGGCCCTTTAATTGGCGGATTTTTATCCGATCTATTCGGTTTTCGCATGGTGTTTTCCATAACGGGGATTTGTATCTTATTGACTCTCATTCCGGTCATATTTCTCTTAGAGAAGGATCCCGTCGTCAAACAAACGAAAGAAAATCATGGATCATATAAACAAGTCTTGACGAACCCCGTTCTGATCTCATTATTTGCGGCAACATTTCTCGTCCAGGTCTCGATTCAAGGGACGAATTCCATGATGACGATTTTTGTAAAAACCCTGGTGGGCAATGTGGGCAATTTAGCCTTCCTATCTGGCCTTGCCTCATCCTTAACGGGGATTGCAACCATCATTGGTGCGCCTTATATCGGGAAGTTGGGGGATAAACTTGGGCAAGCAAAAATATTACCAGTTGTGATGTTATTGAGCGGATTGTTGGCCTTACCGCAAATATGGACGAAGAACATTTATGAGCTGTATTTGTGGCGGTTCTTGCAAGGGTTGTTTATCGGCGGTATGTGGCCGGCCATCCAGTCGTTGATTCATAAGCGAAGCCCGAAAATGGTTCAGGGACGAGCCTTCGGTGTGACCGCAAGCAGCCGTTTTCTTGGAAATTTATCGGGACCGATAGTCGGGGGATATATTTCGGGAGCTTTGGCTACGAATTATGTTTTTCTTTTTTCAGGAGTGGTATTGATTATAGGGAGTTTCTTTGTCCGGTGGCGAGTGAAGCCAGAAGAACGATCCACTTCGACAACTTAGAAACAACGGGTTTCGGACTTGAGACCTATGGCCACTCCGACTTTTAATCTAGTAAAAATCCATCCCAGCGCCGCTGTCTGTTTCTTAGCCGATCGTTTATGATTGTGCATGTAAGAGGATGCTTGAGAGAAGTCTGGACTACTTCATTAAGGCTTTCGCCGTCACATTATTTGGAGCGCTTCATTATCATAAAGTGAAGGAAGTCGTCAAAGACTACCTGACCTCCCTAAATATTGCATGGCCCGGTGACGAGCACCGGGCTTTTTTGTCGTTTAGGATGGCAATTAG
>Ga0207867_1001715_pt1 | contig 14548 bp, 11 predicted proteins | sample HigsolmetaAR206D_FD_184838 | JGI IMG/M metagenome (GOLD analysis project Ga0207867, IMG submission 184838) | Ionic liquid and high solid enriched microbial communities from the Joint BioEnergy Institute, USA - AR20-6-D (SPAdes) (version 2) ...
CATCGCCACCCGCTACGACAAGCGGGCAGACAACTTCCTCGCTGCCATCAAGCTGTTCTCAACACGCCTCTGGATCAAAGCTTATGAGTCTACGGCGTAATGAGTCCGGACCCTAAAATGTAAGAAATTCCGACAATCCGGACGCAAATGAAGACCGCCGCCCGGAGTGCGGGCGGCGGTCCTGTGAGACGCAGATATGTGTCCTGTGCGACGCACGTCTGTGTCTTGTGAACGCGGTTTCCGGCCCGTCGTCAGGCGGCGGACGATCGTTTCCGGTCCGCCACCAGCGTGTCCACCACGCCGGGGTCGGCCAGCGTCGAGGTGTCGCCCAGGTTGGAGAGGTCATTCTCCGCGATCTTGCGCAGGATGCGGCGCATGATCTTGCCCGAGCGGGTCTTGGGCAGGCCGGGGGCGAACTGGAGCTGGTCGGGAACGGCAATGGCGCCGATCTCGCGGCGCACGTGGGCCTTGAGGTCGGCCAGCAGGGCGTCGGACGGCTCGACCCCCGCCACCAGCGTCACGTAGGCGTAGATGCCCTGGCCCTTGATGTCGTGCGGGAAGCCCACCACTGCCGCCTCCGCCACCTTGGGGTGGCTGACCAGGGCGGATTCGATCTCCGCCGTGCCCATGCGGTGGCCGGAGACATTGAGCACGTCATCGACGCGCCCGGTGATCCAGTAGTAGCCGTCCTCGTCGCGGCGGCAGCCGTCGCCGGTGAAGTAGACGCCCTTGTAGGTGCTGAAATAGGTCTGCTCGAAGCGGGCGTGGTCGCCATAGACCGTGCGCATCTGGCCGGGCCAGCTGTCGGTGAGGATGAGGTTGCCCGACACCGCCCCTTCCAGCACCTTGCCCTCTCCGTCCACCAGCGCGGGCTTCACGCCGAAGAAGGGCTTGGTCGCCGAGCCGGGCTTGAGCGCCATGGCACCCGGCAGCGGCGTGATCATGGCGCCGCCGGTTTCGGTCTGCCACCAGGTATCGACGATGGGCAGCCGCCCCTCGCCCACCACGCGGTGGTACCACAGCCAGGCCTCCGGGTTGATGGGCTCGCCCACCGTGCCCAGCAGGCGCAGGGACTTGCGGCTGTGCCGCTTCACCGGCTCCTCTCCTTCGCGCATCAGGGCGCGAATGGCGGTGGGGGCGGTGTAGAAGATGTTGACCTTGTGCTTGTCCACCACCTGCCAGAAGCGGTCGCAGTCGGGATAGTTGGGCACACCCTCGAACATGAGCGTGGTCGCGCCGTTGGCGAGCGGCCCGTAGACCACGTAGCTGTGGCCGGTCACCCAGCCCACGTCCGCCGTGCACCAGAAGATCTCGCCCTCCCGGTAGTCGAACACGTAGAGGTGGGTCATGGCGGCCCACAGCAGATAGCCGCCCGTGGTGTGCAGCACGCCCTTCGGCTTGCCGGTGGAGCCGGAGGTGTAGAGGATGAACAGCGGGTCCTCCGCGTTCATCGGCTCGGGCGCGCAGGTGGCGGGCACGGTCTCGGCCATGTCGTGGAACCAGCGGTCCCGGGTCGTGTTCCAGGGGATCTGCCCGCCGGTGCGGCGCACCACCAGCACGTTCTTGACCTGCGGGCAGTGCTCCAGCGCCTTGTCCACATTGGCCTTGAGCGGGATCACCTTGCCGCCGCGCAGGCCTTCGTCCGCGGTGATGACAAGCTGGGAGTCGCAATCCTGGATGCGCCCGGCCAGCGCCTCGGGCGAGAAGCCGCCGAACACCACCGAGTGGATGGCCCCGATGCGGGCGCAGGCCAGCATGGCGTAGGCGGCCTCGGGGATCATGGGCATGTAGATGGTGACGCGGTCGCCCTTCTTCACGCCCAGCTCGCGGATGACGTTGGCCATGCGGCACACGTCGTCATGGAGCTGCTGATAGGTGATGCGGCGCTCCTCCTCCGGGCTGTCGCCTTCCCAGAGAATGGCCGTGTCCAGCGCCTTGCGCGGCAGGTGCCGGTCGATGCAGTTGGCGCTGACGTTGAGGACGCCGTCCTCGAACCATCTGATGGAGACATCCGGCGCGAACCGGGTGTTCTTGATGCGGGTGGGAAACGTCTCCCACGTGAGCATGCGGGCCTGCTCCGCCCAGAAGCCCTCGGGATCCTCGACGGAGCGGCGGTACATCGCCTCGTATTGCTCCGCCGTGCAGCGCGTCTGCGCCGCGACCCAGTCAGGTACAGGAAACACTTGCGACTCGCTCATTCTCTTTCTTCCCCCGCGTGGCGCGGCTCAGGCTGTTGTGGAACCCGCTCGGATGTTGTTGTGGAACCGCTCAGATGTAGTCTGAAACGCAGTGCTGTCCCCAGTTTCCCGCGAAAAAACACAGGGCGTCAACGGTTGATCTTGCGCCGGGCAGGGCCGCTCGCCATGAGGGGAAAGGTTCCCCGGCGCGGCGCGGCCGTATGCGCGCCGCCGCAAGGGGTCCGGGCCGAATTCAACACTGCGTCCCCGGAGGCTCGAAGGTGGCGGTACGTCTGGCATTTCCCGCATTGCTGCTCGGCAGCGCCATTCTCGCGCTGGCGCCGATGCTGGTCCGTCTCGCCCCGGTCGGCCCGTTGCAGTCCGCCTTCTGGCGGCTGGCCATTGCCGTTCTTCCGCTGCTGCTGCTGGCGCGGCTGATGTCCAACCCCGGCTCCAACGCCGGCTCGGGGGCCGGCTCGGGGGCTGGCGAATCCGGCACGTCCGGCGCGCCGGCGACGGCGGCCCTCACCCGGGCCATGCTGGGCGGCATGGCGGTGGCGGGCCTGTTCTTCGCGGCGGACCTCATCGTCTGGCACCTGGGCATCGTGCGCACCACCATCGCCAACGCCTCCCTGTTCGGCAACATGGCCAGCTTCATGATGATGGCCTATGGCATCGTCGTGCTCAGCCTGAAGCCGACGCGCCGGCAGGCGGCGGCCATGGCGCTGGCCGTGACCGGCGCGCTGTGCCTGTTCGGCGCCAGCGCCGAGCTTTCCCTGCGGCACCTGACGGGCGATCTGATGTGCCTGATGGCGGCGGTGTTCTACACCGGCTACCTCATCTCCATCGGCAAGGCGCGCGCCGCCCTCTCCGCCCCCGCCGTGCTGGCGGGCAGCTCGCTCGCGGGCACCCTTGTCATCCTGCCGGTGGTGATGCTGTCGCCCGAGCCGCTGGCCCCCGCCACCCTTGAGGGCTGGGTGCCGCTGCTGGTGCTGGGCCTTGGCGGCCAGGTGATCGGCCAGGGGCTCATCGTCTTTGCGCTGGCGCACCTGTCGCCCTCGGTCAGCGGCATCGGCCTTCTCTCCCAGCCGGTGCTGGCGGCGCTTATCGGCTGGCTGGCCTTCGGCGAGATCATGGGGCCGCTGGAGATGGTGGGCGCGGCCCTCATCCTGGTGGCGCTGCTCAGTCAGTCGTTTCCAGCCAGACCTGCCCGCCAGCCCGCCGAATAGGCACTGCCTTCAGGGACCGGCCCCGGCAGGGCCCGGCGGTGCACAGGCCGGTCGCCGGGTCGAACAGCGCGCCGTGGGTGGCGCAGATGAGATGCCGCCCATCGGTGGTGAACACCCGGCCCGGCACCAGATCGAGCGGCGTGCCCACATGGGGGCAGACGTTGCGGAAGGCGCGGATCTCCCCCTCCCAGCGGTAGAGCAGCACCGTGCCCCCGGCGGTCGGCACCGGCAGGGCGCGCCCCTCGGGAATCTGTTCCTCCCGTGTGACGGGCGGGGGCTTTGCGACGTGATCGGGCTTGGGGTCGGTCATGCCATTGGTGTACCGTTCGGCTCTCTGCCCAACAAGCGAGGTTTGTCTCCGTGCGCGTCCACTGGCGGCTTTCGTCCCTGCTCCCGTCCCTGCCCCTGACGTTGTCCCTGCCGGTTGCCGGTCTGGCCCTGCTCGCCGGCTGCGAGCGCACGCCCGAGCCCGCGCCGGTGCGCTATGCGCTGGACGGCACCTGGGCCTGGGCGAGCGAGCTGAACTGCTATGGCAACGAGAACACCATCGTCTTTGCCGGGCAGCGCATCCAGGTGTTCGAGGACGGCGAGGCCAAGGTGGAGGTCACCAACGCCCGGCGGCAGGAGGAGGTGCAGGACGGCCGGCCGCTGCTCACCGTCCGGTACGAACTGGCGGGGCGGCATTTCGAGGAGCGCTACCTGGCGCTGGACGCCAACACCCTGCAACCGCTGGAGACGGCGGTGGACGGCAAGCCCCAGATCTCGGCGGGCAGCGACAAGCGGCTGCTGCGCTGCCCGGCCGCCGCGCTGGCGCCTGCCCCGGCCCCGGCTCCGGCTCCGGCTCCCTGAGGGCCCCGCGCCCGCTCAGGCGGTGACGACCACCACGCCGTCCTCGTCCGCCACCACATGGTCGCCGGGGCGGATGGTGACGCCGTTGATGTTCACCTCGGCGTTGAGGGTGCCCTCGCCCCGCTTGAGGGGCGGGCGCGGGCAGGTGCCGAGCGCCTTGATGCCCACGGCCTGGCTGGCCATCTCGACGGAATCGCGCACCACGCCGAACACAACCACACCGGCCCAGCCGTTGCGCGCGGCCAGGGCGGCGAGATTGCCGCCCACCATGGCGCAGCGGCGCCCGCCGCCGTTGTCCACCACCAGCACCCGCCCCTCGCCCGGCTGTTCGAGCTGGGCGCGCACAAGGCTGTTGTCATCGCGGGTGGCAACGGTCACCGCCGGGCCGGAGAAGCGCCGCAGCGCGCCATAGTCCCGCCAGTCGAGCGCCAGCACCAGCGCCCTGTCGCCAAGGGCGTCGCACAGGTCGGCGGTTATGCCGGGCAGTCGTTCCATCGCGCAGCTCCCCCTGATTTTTTATTGCGTTGCACAAAGGGTACCGCTGCCTCGGAGGGAAGGCAAAGGGGCCAGGCGCGAGACACCGGGGGAACAGGCGGGAAAAGACCCGAAAAAGACCGGCCGCGCGGGGGCGCGGCCGGCTTTGTCGTCCCTTTTCAGGGCCCTTTTCGGGGTCGGGGGTGTCCGGTTACTCGGCGGCGGGCTTGAACTGGGCCGCCTCGGTCGACTCTTTCAGTGCCGTGGTGGACGATTCGCCGCCCGCGATGGCGACGGCCACCTGATCGAAGTAGCCGGTGCCCACCTCGCGCTGGTGGCGGGTGGCGGTGTAGCCGTACTTCTCCGAGGCGAACTCGGCCTGTTGCAGCTCGGAATAGGCCGCCATGCCGCGGTCGCGGTAGCCGCGGGCCAGCTCGAACATGCTGTGGTTGAGGCTGTGGAAGCCCGCCAGCGTCACGAACTGGAACTTGTAGCCCATCGCGCCCAGCTCGCGCTGGAACTTCGCGATGGTGTCCTTGTCCAGATTCGCCTCCCAGTTGAACGAGGGCGAGCAGTTATAGGCCAGCAGCTTGTTCGGATATTCCTTCTTCACCGCCTCGGCAAACTGGCGCGCCTCATCGAGGTTCGGGTGGCTGGTCTCCCACCACAGCAGGTCCGCGTACTCGGCGAACGAGAGGCCGCGCTTGATGCAGTGCTGGAGGCCGGTGCCCTCCTTCAGGCGGAAGAAGCCCTCCGCCGTGCGCTCGCCGGTCAGGAACTCGCGGTCGCGCTCGTCCACGTCCGAGGTGATGAGCCGGGCCGATTCCGCATCGGTGCGGGCAATGATCACGGTCGGCACGCCGCAGATGTCCGCCGCCAGACGCGCCGCGTTCAGGTTGCGGATGTGCGCCTGGGTCGGGATCAGCACCTTGCCGCCCAGATGGCCGCACTTCTTCTCGGAGGCCAGCTGGTCCTCGAAGTGGACGCCCGCCGCGCCCGCCTCGATGAACGCCTTCATGATCTCGTGCGCGTTGAGCGGGCCGCCGAAGCCCGCTTCCGCATCGGCCACGATGGGGGCGAACCAGTCCCGCTTCGCGCCGCCCTCGGCGTGCTCGATCTGGTCGGCGCGCTGGAGCGTCCTGTTGATGCGGCGCACCAGCTCCGGCGCGGCGTTGGCCGGGTAGAGCGACTGGTCCGGGTACATCTGGCCGGCGGTGTTGTTGTCCGCCGCCACCTGCCAGCCGGAGAGGTAGATGGCCTTCAGCCCTGCGCGCACCATCTGCATCGCCTGGTTGCCGGAGAGGGCGCCCAGCGCGTTGATGTAATCCTCGGTGTGCAGCAGCTCCCACAGCTTGACCGAGGTGCGCTCGGCCAGGGTGTGGGCAATCCGCACCGAGCCGCGCAGCCGCTCCACATCGGCGGGCGTGTAGTTGCGCTTGATGCCGTCAAACCGGCCCTTCGGGGCCGAGGGGACCAGTTCCTCGAAGCTGGTAGCAGTCATGTTGCGTCCCTTCCCTGCGCGTGTAAATTTTTACAAAATAGGCTTTCGACCCAAGTTGCGCGTCGAGTCTTTGACAGACTTCCTCAGCGCCGGGGCTGATGTTTGTGTGCCTGTCAAACAAGTTCTTGCCTTGGTTTGCGTGAGTCTGTATCGAATTACAAGCAGATGGGTCGCCGAAAAGTGTGACCTTGTATTCACGAGCGTGAGTTCAATTGGTCAAACTGTAAAGATTTGTAAAAATGGCACTGGCGGTCTCAACGGAACGAAAACTCTTTGCTGGCCCGCGCCTGCGGCGGCTGCGCGCCCAGCTCGGCCTCACCCAAAGCCGCATGGCGGAAGAGCTGGGGGTCTCGGTCAGCTACCTGAACCTGATCGAGCGCAACCAGCGGCCCCTGACCGCCCAGTTCCTGCTGCGGCTGGCGGAGGTGTTCAATCTGGACCTGCGCCAGCTCACCGGCGACGCGGACGACCGCACCCTCGCGGACGTGGGCGAGGTGCTGGCGGACGGGCTGTTCCGCAATCTGGAGGTGAGCCGCAACGAGGTGAGCGACTTCGTGCAGAGCTTCCCCGCCATGGCGCAGGCGCTCACCCGCCTCTACGGCCTCTACCGCGACCGCGCCGACGCGGCGGTGGCGGATGCGGGCGGCGCGGGATCGGACGGGCGCGGCCAGGCGGATGCGGCCGGGCCGCTGGAGCGGGTGCGCGACATCATCCAGGAGCGGCGCAACCACTTCCCCGAGCTGGACGAGAAGGCGGAGGCCATCGCCGAGGAGCTGCGCCTCCACAGCGAGGACCTGTTCGCGGCGCTGCGGGACCGGCTGCGGACCAAGCACGGCATCAGCGTGCGGATCCTGCCGGTGGACGTGCTCCCCGAGTCGCTGCGCCGGTATGACTACCACCGCCGCCAGCTCCAGCTCTCCGAGCTGCTGGAGCCCGCCAGCCGGGCGTTCCACGCCGCCTACCAGCTGGCCTACGCCGAGGCGCGGCAGGACATGGACCGGATCATCGCCGGGGCCGGGCTGGAGGACGGCCCCGCCCAGCAACTGCTGCGGGTGAACCTCGCCAACTACTTCGCGGCGGCGGTGATGATGCCCTACGGGCGCTTCCTCGCGGCGGCGGAGCAGCTGAACTACGACCTGACCCTGCTGTGCGCCCGCTTCGGCACCAGCTACGAGCAGGTGTGCCACCGCCTCACCACCCTCCAGCGCCCGGGCGCGCGCGGCGTGCCGTTCTTCCTCATCCGGGTGGACCAGGCGGGCAACGTCTCCAAGCGCTACTCGGCGGGGCGGTTCCACTTCTCCAAGTTCGGCGGCACCTGCCCGCTGTGGTCGCTGCACGCCACCTTCCGCGCGCCGGGCCAGATCCTCACCGAAGTGGTGGAGATGCCCGACGGCACCCGCTACTTCTCCATCGCCCGCACGGTGCGCACCCACGTGAACGGCTGGGGCAACATCGAGCCCCAGTTCGCCATCGGCCTCGGCTGCGAGCTGAAATACGCCCGCCAGCTGGTCTACAGCCGGGGGATCGACCTCGATAACCCCAACGCCACGCCCATCGGCGTCAACTGCGCCCTGTGCGAGCGCGAAGCCTGCCGCCAGCGCAGCCAGCCGCCGCTGTCCAGAACCCTCATCATCGACGAGCGATCGCGGGGCGCGACCCCCTATCGCTTCGCCGAACCCGGAATGCCGGCGCCCCTGCCCCGCTGACGCTGATCGCCGATCGGGGGGCGCCGTCACCAGACCATGTACGGAAGAAGAAGGAGGCTTTGATGTCCGTGCCAGGCGTCCAGATCACCGGCCCCATGAAACCGGGCTATGAAACCATCCTGACGGACGAGGCCGTCGCCTTCCTCGCCGGTCTGCACCGCCGGTTCGAAGCGACGCGCCGGGAGCGGCTCGCCGCCCGCGCCGCCCTGCAGCAGCGGCTGGACGCGGGCGAGAAGCTCGGCTTCCTGCCGGAGACCGCCGCCGTGCGCGGCGCGCCCTGGAAGATCGGGGCCATTCCCGCCGATCTCACCGACCGCCGGGTGGAAATCACCGGGCCGGTGGACCGCAAGATGGTCATCAACGCGCTGAACTCGGGCGCGAAGTGCTACATGGCCTGCTTCGAGGATGCCTCGACCCCGGCGTGGGAGATCATGGTGGAGGGCCAGATCAACCTGCGCGACGCGGTCAACGGCACCATCCAGCTGACGGACGAGAACTCCGGCAAGGAATACCGGCTCAACACGGAAACGGCGACCCTCATCGCCCGCCCGCGCGGCTGGCACCTCCTCGAGAAACACGTCTACGTGGACGGGGAGCCCATCGCCGGCGCGCTGTTCGACTTCGGCCTCTACTTCTTCCACAACGCCCGGGCGCTGCTGGCCAAGGGCTCCGGCCCCTACTTCTACCTGCCCAAGCTCGAACACTATCTGGAAGCGCGGCTGTGGAACGACGTGTTCATCCACGCCCAGTCCGCGCTCGGCCTGCCGGCCGGCACCATCAAGGCGACCGTGCTCATCGAAACCCTGCCCGCCGCCTTCCAGACGGAAGAAATCCTGTGGGAGCTGCGCGAGCACATCGTCGCGCTCAACTGCGGCCGGTGGGACTACATCTTCAGCTACATCAAGCGCCAGCGCACTGACCCGGCCGCCGTGCTGCCGGACCGCGCCGCCGTCACCATGACCGTGCCGTTCATGCGCAACTACTCGCTGCACACCATCCGCACCTGCCACCTGCACGGGGCCTACGCCATGGGCGGCATGTCCGCCTTCATCCCCGTGAAGAACGACGAGGCGAAGAACGCGGCGGCCTTCGAGCAGGTGCGCAAGGACAAGGAACGCGAGGCGACGGACGGCCACGACGGCACCTGGGTCGCCCACCCCGGCCTCGTGCCGGTGGCGATGGAGGTGTTCGACCGCATCATGCCCGGCCCCAACCAGCTGGCGAAGATCCCGGACGTGAACGTGACAGCGGCTGACCTGCTGACGCCCTCCGAAGGGCCCAAGACGCTGCAAGGCCTCGCCATGAACATCAACGTGGGGCTGGGCTACATCGCCTCCTGGCTGCGAGGCCAGGGCGCGGCCCCGCTCCACAACCTGATGGAGGACGCCGCCACCGCCGAGATCAGCCGCACCCAGGTCTGGCAATGGCGCAAGACCAGAACCCGCCTCGACAGCGGCGAACTGGTGGACGACGCCCTCATCGAAACCGTGATCGAACAGCAGCTCGACGGCTGGCGACAGGCGGTGGGCGACAACTTCTTCGCCTCCGGCCGCTTCCTCGAAGCCGCCGAACTGATGCGGGAGATGATCTTCGCCGAGGACTGCCCGGAATTCCTCACCTTGCCTGCCTACGACCGCTACTTCGCAGCCTGAGGGCAAACGCCCGGAGGGGGACGCCCTCCGGGCCTGTTTGTTCTGGATGTTCAAAAGGATGCGAGGGACTCAGTCCCTCGCGCTCCCTTTCGTTTCAACGGACGCACCCGGTCATGCGGCCGTGCCTGCTGGATTTCGAGGTCATAGGGACGTGTGTCCGAAGGGCTCTGGAAACACGGCCCGATGAAACGAACGGCACCAGTCCTGCCCGTCGCACGTCCCCGGAAAAACGAATGGGGGATTGTTAAGGGGGACTAGTCCCCCTTAACACTGGCCTGTGATTTCAAAAGGGGGCGTGGCGATGCCGCCGGTGACAGTTCGGCTTCTGGGGGCGCGGCGGTTTGCGCCGTTGTTTGCCACCCAGTTTTTGGGGGCGTTCAACGACAACCTCTATCGCACGGCGATGACGTTTCTCATCGTCTTTCACCTGAAGGCGAGCGATCCGGCGGCGGGTGCGGCGCTGGCGACGGTGGCGGCGGGTTTGTTCATCCTGCCCTACTTCCTGTTCTCGGCGCTGGCGGGGCAGTTGGCGGACGTGCGGGACAAGGCGTGGGTCGCCCGCATGGTGAAGGTGGCGGAGGTGGCCATCATGGCTGCGGGCGCGTTCGCGCTGACCCACGATTCCATCCCGCTCCTCCTGTTCATCCTGTTCCTGATGGGGGTGCACTCGGCCTTCTTCGGGCCGATGAAGTATTCCATCCTGCCCCAGCATCTGGTCGCGCGTGAGTTGCTGGCGGGCACCGGGCTGGTCGAGGCGGGCACGTTCCTTGCCATCCTGTTCGGGCAGATTCTGGGGGGCCTGTTCACGCCGGTGCAGGCGGCCTGGGGCGTGGTGGCGGTGGCGCTGTTGGGCCTTGCCGCCAGTTGGGCCATTCCCCCGGCCCCGCCGCTGGTGGCGAACGGCCGCCTCAGCTGGAATCTGGCGGCCGAGACGGTCAAGCTCATGAAGACCGCCCGCGCCAACCGCACGGTGTGGCGGTCCATCCTCGCCCTGTCGTGGTTCTGGGCGCTGGGCACGGTGATGACCGCCCAGCTTGGCCCGCTGGTAAAGGCGGAGCTTGGGGCGTCGCAGACGGTGGCGACGCTGTGCCTTGCCGCCTTCTCGGTGGGCATCGCCGTGGGCTCGGTGCTGATCGGCCGCCTGCTGCGCGGGCGGGTGACGGGCCGCTACTGCGCCGCCAGCATGGCGGTGGTGGCCCTGGCGCTGTTCGATCTGGTGCTGGCGGTGAACGCCTTCCGGCCCGCAGAGGCCGCCGGGGCGCTGTCGCCGCACGCTTTCCTCGCCAGCGCGGGGGCGTGGCGGGTGCTTGCGGACCTCACGATCCTCGCCGTGGCGGGCGGGGCCTACTCCGTGCCGCTCTACGCCCTGATGCAGACCGCCAGCGCGGAAGGCGCGCGCTCCCGCATGGTTGCGGCCAACAACGTGCTCAACGCCGTGTGGATGGTGGCGGCAACCGGGGTCAGCGCCGCCCTGCTGGGCGCGGGCCTGCGTGTCACCCACATCTGCCTGGTGCTTGCCGGGTTCAGCCTGGTGATGGCCGCCTACTGCTGGCGCGGCTTCCGCGCCGGGGAGTGAAAATTGGTGTGAAAATGAAGAGTCCAAGGGGGTCTGTAACCCCCTTGGGAACCCCCTTTCGGTTTATCGGGCCGTGCGCGGGAATGACCGGGAGCAATCCTTGCCAACTCCGGCAAAGCAAAGGGCCGCGCCCCTGGGGAGCGGCACGGCCCGAAAATCGAACAGGGTGCAGGGGACCGAGTCCCCTGCAATAAAATCCCTTCAGGAAACCCTCACCACAGCCAGGCGGCCGGGTTGGCGATCGGCTGCGGCTTCTGCGCCGCCATCAGGGCCTTGATGGTGCGCACGGCGGTCCACACCGCGATCCAGAAGAACCACGCGATCGCGACCGGGATCAGGATGATGGTGAGGCACAGCAGCCCGGCGACGATGCCCTGGAGCACCGCCAGCCAGAAGGTGCGGATGTGGTAGCGGTAGTGGCTGCGCTCCCACTCGGCCGGGCTGTCGCTGCTCCACACATAGGCGAGCACGAGGCCCACCAGCGCGGAGATGCCGGTGATGAAGCCACCCAGATACAGCAGGCTCACAATCGTCGGATTGTTGAGCAGGAAGCCGGAGGAGGGGTTGCGGCCCTCCGGGGAGTAGTTCGGGTTTTCTGCCATGGCGTGTGCCGGCCTTTCGCGTTGAGGTCGAATGCACTCAGATTACACTCCCGGAACGGCGGATGCTATCTCCGGCACTTCCAGCAGTTGGGGGCGCACCGTCTTGAGGTCTCCAACGACAACGAGCGTCATGACGTCAGGCTTCAGATACTGGCCGATCAGGCGGGAGACGTCCTGCGGCGCGACGGCCCGCACCTTGCCCACGTAGTGTTCCAGCTCGGTGCGCGGCAGGCCGAAGCTGTCGTAGTAGGCCAGGCTCGAGATGAGGCCGCTGCGGGTTGCGGTTCGCAGCACCCACATGCCCGCCAGGCTGTTCTGCTTGGCCTGCAACTCCTCCGGCGGGGGCGGCGCGCTGGCGAGCTCGCGGATTTCCTTGAACACCTCGCGCAGGGAGTCGCCGGAATGGGCGGAGGTGACATCCGCCGCCAGCACCCACTGGCCGTAGCCCGAGCCGTAGCCGGCGCTCGACGAGGGCGAATAGGTGTAGCCCTTGTCCTCCCGCAGGTTGAGCGTGATGCGGGAGGTGAAGCTGCCGCCCAGCACTTCGTTGGCGACAGACATGGGGATGCGGTCCGCGAACGCCACCGGGTCCGGCAGCGGCACACCCATGTAGATGGTGGACTGGGGCGCATCCGGCCGGTCGATCAGCACCACGTTGAGCTTCGATGCGGGAGACGCCGGGCGCAGGATCGGCTCCGGCCCCTCCTGCCAGTCCCCGAACGCCGCCTCGATGGCCTGGCGCATGGCGGCGGCATCGAACTGGCCGGCAACGTACAGGTGGGCGCGGCGGGCGCCCAGCTTGTCGGCGTGGAAGCGGCGGATGTCCGCGATGGTGATGGCGTTGATCTCCTCCTCGGTCATCATGCCGTGGCCGAAGGGGTGACCGGCGAGGAAGGTCTTGGTGAAGGCGTCGCCCGCCAGCGATTGCGGGCTGGTCCGGGCGATGGCGAGGTTGCGCAGCGCATCCTGCTTGATGCGGGGCAGCTCGCTCTCCGGCAGGTTGGGGCGGCGCACCACGTCCGCCAGCAGGCGGGTTGCCTCCGGCCCGAATTCGGAGAGCACCGAGATCCCGGCGCTGAAGTACTCCTGCCCGTTGCCGACGCCGACCGCGCCGCCCATGTCCCCGGCCCGCTGGGCGATGGCGACGGCGGACTGGCCCGCCGCGCCCTCGTTCATCAGGGCGGCGGTGAAGTCGGACACGCCGAACTTCTCCTCGTCGAACACCCCGGCGCGGATGCGCAGGGACAGGGTCACCTTGGGCACGGAGCCGAAGGGGATCAGCGTCACCTGCATGCCGTTGGCGAGGCGGTAGGTCTCGATGGCGGGCAGCGCCAGTTCGCGCGGCGTGCCCGGCGGCGGCGGGGTTTCGCGGGCGGGCGCCGTGGCGGCATCCTGCGCCCGGGCGAGCGCGGGCACGGCGGCAGAGGCGGCAAGGGCAACGGCGAGCGCTGCGGAGCGGAGAAGACGGCTCGGCATCATTGGGCCTCTCCCTTGGGGGCGGCAGCAGGTGCGGCCGCGCCGGGTTCGAGAATCAGCACCGTGCGCCGCTCGGGCGCCAGATACTTGCGGGCGGTCTCCTGAATGAGTTCGGGCGTGACCGCGGCAAAGCCCTGCTCGATGCGGTTCACCTGCGCCGGGTCGTCCTCGAACAGGGCGAAGGAGGCGAGCAGGTCCATGAGCGAGAACCGGGTGCTCGATCCCACCATGTCGTAGAGGCCCGAGCGCAGGCGGGTGCGGATGCGGTCCAGTTCGGACTGCGGCACCGGCTCCTCCCGCAGCTGGTTGATGACCGCGTCCACGTCCTGGAGGATGGTCTCGGGGGCGATGGTGGCGTCATGCACCAGGCCAAAGGTCATGAGCATGGGGCCGTTGTAGGTGAACATGCCGCCGAGGAACGGGTTGATGCCCCCCATCACGCTGTCGGTGTAGCCCTTCTCCCGCACGAGCCGCTGGGTGAGCCGGGCGTCATCCCCGCCCTGCAGCAGGCTCTCGATCATGCCGAAGGCATACCACTCCGGCGTGCCGCGCGGCGGCACCTGCCAGGCGAAGGCAAGCCCCGGGCGCGGCGCGAGCGGGTCCGTGCGGCGCACCACCTTCTCCGCCGTCTGCTCCGGCTCGGAGATGTCAGGCATCTGGCCGGTGGGCCGGGCCGCGATGCCGCCGAAGTACTTCTGCACCCAGGCCCAGGTCTTCTCCACGTCGATGTCGCCCGCCACAACCAGCACGGCGTTGCCGGGCGCGTAGTACTGCTGGCGGAAGGTCTCCGCCTCCTCCAGCGTCGCGGCCTTCAGATGGTCGAGGTCGCCGTAGAAGTTGTGGGCGTTGTACCAGTTGGAGAAGGCCGCCTGCGGCATGTCCAGCCACATGAACCCGCCGTAGGGCTGGTTCAGCACGTTCACCTTCACCTCGTTGATCACCACATCCTGCTGGTTCTTCAGCATCTCGGGGGTGAGGGCGAGGCTTTTCATCCGGTCCGCCTCGGCCCACAGCACCGTCTCGGTCAGGTGGCTTGGCACCACCTCGTAGTAGTTGGTGTAGTCCCAGCGGGTGGAGCCGTTGAGCACGCCGCCGTTGCCCTCGATCAGCTTCAGGAACTCGCCCTTGCCCAGATTGGCGGAGCCCTGGAACATCAGGTGCTCGAACAGGTGGGCATAGCCGGTGCGGTCCTTCGGCTCCACGCGCCAGCCGACGCCGTAGTAGACGCCGATGGTGGTGGACGGCACGGAAGGATCGGGCGCCAGCACCACCTTCAGCCCGTTCTCCAGCTTGCGGTAGACCACGT
>Ga0207867_1001718_pt1 | contig 14511 bp, 9 predicted proteins | sample HigsolmetaAR206D_FD_184838 | JGI IMG/M metagenome (GOLD analysis project Ga0207867, IMG submission 184838) | Ionic liquid and high solid enriched microbial communities from the Joint BioEnergy Institute, USA - AR20-6-D (SPAdes) (version 2) ...
TCGCAGACAACATCACCATTCAGCCCCCTCGCCCGCAGTGCGGGAGAGGGGGCCGGGGGGTGAGGGCAGATAACGCTGACTGTATGTCGATTTGTGGCTAATGTACAGCTCCCGCAATGCGGGAGATGGGTCGGGGATGAGGGCGGGCTGGCCCTGCTGGTAGCCGTAGGCGGACGCGGTGAGGAGCGAATGGGAGCCAGAGACCAGGCCGCCGTAGCGCTGAGCACCTCAAGCGCAGCTCAATACAAACAGTTAGAGCAAAACAAAAAAGACCCTAAACAGCGAACTGTTTAGGGCCTTGATTAAAAACGTCCCACAAACCTGGCGGCTTTGAGGGAACGGGAAGTTCTTATTTAAACTCGGCGCTCTCGACCGGAGCTTCCTCGGTTTGGTTTGTCTTCAGATCACCAGCGCGCAGGGTGTAACCGATACCGCGCACGGTGCGGATCAAGCGCGGCAAACCGGGGCGCTCGACCTTGCGGCGCAAATAGTGAATGTAGAGGTCAACCACGTTCGAGAGGTTGTCCAAGCCTTGGCCCCAAACAGCCTCGGCGATCTCCTCACGGGAGAGAATCTGTTCGGCGTGCTTCATCAAGTGCTGCAGCAGCATAAACTCGCGCGAGGTGAGCTGGAGCTGCTGATCGGCACGCTGAGCCACGTGGCGCTGAGTATCGACCGTCAGGTCAGCGTAGGTCAGGCGCTTGCTCTCAACGTGGCGAGCGGTGCGGCGCAAGAGTGCGCGAATACGAGCGGTCAATTCCTCGACAGCAAAGGGCTTTGTCAAGAAGTCATCGGCACCGCTGTCAAGACCGAAGACTCGATCCTGCAACTGCTGCTTCACAGAAAGCATCAAGATCGGAGAAGTGATGCCAGCGTTCTGGAGGCGTTGACAAACCTCTGGGCCTTCCATCTCGGGCAGAACCCAGTCAAGTACGATCGCATCGAAGTCTTCCTTCAATGCCAGGCTCAAACCTGTTTGACCATCGGTAGCAACGGTGGTGGCGTAACCCGCATTGCGAAAAACCTCTTGGAGCAGGGTGGCTACGGCGGGCTCATCATCGACAATTAATATCCGTTTGGGGGTTGCCGACTCTTCTGGTGTAATGTGTGACATACTGCTCATAATGGTTTGAAATGTTGCTTTCTTGACAAATGCATAGTCTATGCATCTAGATTCGCCATTTAGACAGCAGGGCTGCTCCCTTCAAGAACTCCATACCAACTCCGCGATAGGAAGTGGTTCAAGCCTGATACGCTGGAGTTAGGAAGACCACCCACCGCCTCATAATGACGTAATTGGCGATAACCTTGTTAAAAACAGGGGAATAGACCATAGTTGCGTCTAAGCTGCACTGAACACGCTTTAAGAGTTAATCACTAGCTGATCGACCTCTTGTCTGGACAAACGTAGGCTCAGGAGGATGCTTCCTCTTGTACGCAGGAATCCGTACGATACCTGACTATTTGTCACGTACACACAGCTCATTATTGGACAATTTTAGGCAACTCGCTAGGAGAAGCTACCGATCTATTCTTGTTTATGTGTTAACTATATCACAATTACCTATAATACTCAAATATGAATGTGTATAATTTGAGCATGCATCTTACACTTTTTGGGCCATCTATCGAGATAGTATACACGAAAATATGGCTATCGAAGCAGCAAAAACCGATATTTCATTACTGAAATATTCCCATATTTGACTTAAAAAATATGCCGAAAAAAGACAAATAGAGAAATACTAATACTTGGATTTTTGTCTGCATTTGTCCATTCTTTGCCAACTCTCATTCTCTCTGCGTAGACGAGAGCTCCGCCAAGCTAGTGGAAGCTTCCAGAGCTAAGCTAACGCTTCTTATTATACACAAAGCTGTAAATTATAATTAAAGGGCTAGTCTTTGAACTTCTCAGCGGAAATCCTATCAAAATTGAAAGGATTCTGCATTCTAATCGTTTCGCACAGGCTAAAACCTCGTTCCTGTAGAGCACACGGCTCTCTAGCTATCTCTCGACTTCGGGTGCGAAAACAAGCGGAATATAGCTCGTTTGCGCTTTTTGTTAACTATATAACGCCATCAAATATACTACAACGTTTCAACTTCAGTGAAACCAGCTTTTCAGGCGCGCACAACCTTATACCCAATCTGCCTAGGCGGAAAGAGCGCTAGCTACAAAACGAGCTTAAGCGCGTCCGCCTACGGCTACAAAATGGGCTACCTGCCCTCATCCCCGACCCTTCTCCCGCAATGCGGGAGAAGGGAGCCTCGCTTCCACCACCACCCTCGCACTTCACATCTGCTCGCTTGCTTCAAGCTGTTTGGCCTTCGGCTAAGCGGAACTCGACTATTTTTGTTGTGTGACATTTCGCGCGGCAGCGCGAAATGTCACACAACTCTTTCCCCGGTGTTGTTTTTTTGCGTTCTAAGAGCGCAAGCCTTTAAACAGATGCGGTCTCAGCTCAATTGATTTCAAGCTTTTTGGCCTTCGGCTAAGCGGAACTTGACTATTTTTGTTCGGTGAGCTTTGGCACTCTAGCTAGCGCCCAGCACAGAGCAAGCCTGCTTGACAGGCACGAAACTCAAACGTACCATAGACTAAGACACTTGTTCGATAATTGAATGGAAGATAATTATGAGTAGCTCACCTTTACTTCAGGGTTTGAACCCCGCCCAAGCCCTAGCTGTCAAGGAAATAGATGGCCCGATATTGGTTCTTGCAGGGCCAGGAAGCGGCAAGACACGGGTGCTTACCCACCGTATCGCCTATATGATCGAACAAGGTATCGATCCCTTTTCGATCTTAGCAGTGACCTTTACCAACAAGGCCGCTCGCGAGATGAAAGAGCGCTTAGATCAACTATTAGGCGAAGGACGTTCTGCAGCCCTAACGGTCGGCACCTTCCATAGCATCTGTGTACGCTTTTTGCGACGCGACATCATTCACCTTGGGCGTGAGCGCGACTTTGTGATCTACGATTCCGACGATCAACAGCGCTTAATGAAGCAGGTGATGAGAGAGCTGAATATTTCTGAGAAGAAAACCAACCCCCGCGCAGTTTTGAGTCTGATCTCGAGCGCCAAAAATGAGTTAGTCAGTCCGGAAGAATACGAGCGCCAAGCGCGCGGCATGTTTGAAGAGCAGGTCGCGCTCTGTTACCATCGTTACCAAAAGAAGCTGCTCGAAACAAATGCCTGCGACTTCGACGATCTCTTGCTGGAAACAGTTCGGCTCTTCCGCGAACACCCCAACGTTTTAGAAAATTACCAGCGGCGCTATAGCCACATCTTGGCCGATGAATACCAAGATACCAACCGCGTTCAATACCTCTTGTTGAAACTTTTGGCAGGCCGGAGCCAGAACCTCTTTGTAGTAGGCGACGAAGACCAGAGCATCTACGCCTTCCGAGGGGCCGATATTCGCAATATCCGCTCGTTTGAGGACGATTATCCCCAAGCGCGGGTGATCATGCTCGAACAGAACTACCGCAGCACACAGTCGATCTTAGATGTGGCCCAAGCGGTCATCAGCAATAGCGGCCAGCGTAAACACGCCAAAAAGCTTTGGACCGAAAACGGCCAAGGCAGCCAAGTGGTTTTGCAAGAGGGCTACGATCAAGACGAAGAGGCAGCTTGGGTGGCCGACGAGATCATGCGCCTCACCAAGGTTGGTGGTTATCGTCTGAGCGACTGCGCCGTGATGTACCGCACCAATGTTCAGAGCCGCGCCGTTGAAGAGGCCTTTATGGCACGCGGCGTGCGCTACCAAGTGGTGGGCGGCACTCGCTTCTACGAGCGCAAAGAGGTGCGCGACGCCTTGGCCTACCTGCGCGTCTGCTACAACACCTTCGATAGCGTCAGTCTGAATCGCATCATCAACTGGCCCGCCCGTGGCATCGGCCAGCGCAGCGAAGACGAGCTCAACCGTTGGGCCGCCGATCTCAGCATACCGGTCTACAGCGCACTCCAACTCTTGCAGAATCCTTCGACCGCAGCCCAATCGCCCTTTGCACCTCGGATTCGTACCCAATTGCTCGCCTTCCTCCACCTGCTCGACGAGTTGATCGCTGCCCGCGACGAATACGATCTCAGGGCGCTGATGGAGTTTCTCTTCAAACGGGTGGGCTTTGAAGATGCCTTGATCAAAGAGTACGGCGAAGAAGAGGGGAACGAGCGCTGGGAGAACGTTAAAGAGCTCTACAACATCGCCATTAACTACGAAGGGCTGCCGCGCGAACAGCAGCTAGGTCTCTTTTTAGAAGAAGTGGCGCTGGTAGCCGATATCGACACCCTCAACGAAGAGCGCGACTCGGTTACCTGTATTACGCTTCACCAAGCCAAAGGTCTGGAGTTCCCGGTTGTCTTTCTGATCGGTCTGGAAGAAGGTCTGTTACCCCACTTCCGCTCGATCGACAGCCGCGAATCGCTCGAAGAAGAGCGCCGCCTCTTTTACGTTGGAGCGACCCGCGCCAAACAGCGCCTCTACATGCTCTACGCCTTTCGACGGGTCGCGATGGGCCGCGCCGGGGTCAGCACACCCTCACGCTTCCTGTCCGATATCCCCAAAGAGCTGATCTATCGCATGCCACGGCGCGCAATGGCCGCCAGCCAGCCCAGCTTGCCCGGTTTGGGCAGCCGTTCGCAGTTGATAGCTGGAACACGCCGCATTCAGCCGAGCGAAAACCGCATCAGTAACCAGCTAAAGCAGTTCGATGCGGCCTCAGAGCGTAAGAGCGCCTTCTTCCCGGGCCAGAAAGTGCGCCATAGCAAATTCGGCGAAGGCTTAGTGATCAGTTCGAAGCTGGTCGAAGACGACGAAGAGGTCACGGTTTCGTTCAATGGGCAGGGCATCAAGCGCCTATTAGCGAGCTTCGCGAAGCTAGAAGCTCTTAATTGATTCTCAGGCCTTAGTTATTTGGTTTTAGAATCTGTTTTATGTCAATCTAACTCCAGATAATAACGAATCCGTTTAAAGGCCTGCCTTCTTACAAGGCAAAAAACGCAATACTGGCCAAAGAGTTGAGAGAGGTTTCGTGTTGTCGTACGAAACCTCTCTCAACAAAATAAGTTAAGTTCCACGCTGTCGGAGGCCATAAAGAGCTGAGTGTTTCTCTGGTTCTGGTATAACAAGGAGGAAAGCTATAGAATGGTGCGCTGATACTACCATTCTATAGTTTAATGTTCGGTATTATTTAGCGTTAGAACGCTAAATAGTGCGCCGCAAAGCTTAAAATTGAATACTCAGGGTATGCATGTTGCTGGCTAGAGCAGATGGACATTATGTTGTAGCGAAAGAGAAGCATATGCCTAACAAAAGTCGTTTCTCTCAAAAGGAACGTCCTAGCCTGTTAAGCAAAACCCTGATCCTCAGCCCACTGGCAGCCGTCGCTGCTTGGAACATCTATCGTAAGCTCTTTATCCCGCAAGCCCTGCCCCTGCCGCCCGCGCTGCCCGGCGAACGGCGTGTCTTCCAAGGACGAGCTGGCAAGCTCTCGTACTATGTGGCCGGAGACGGCGAGCCCTTGCTGCTGATCCATAGCATCAATGCTGGGGCTTCGTCGTACGAAGTACGACCGATCTTCGAATACTTCCAGCAGAGTCGTCGCGTCTATGCGCTCGATCTGCCCGGCTTCGGCTTTTCAGAACGCAGCAAGCGCCACTATTCGCCTCGCCTCTACAGCGACGCAATCCTCGATATGATCGACGAGATCCAGAACCAAGGCGATCAAATTCCGGTCGATGCCCTAGCTCTCTCGCTAGGCGCTGAGTTCTTGGCGCGAGCTGCCGTAGCACAGCCCGACGCCTTCCGCTCGCTGGTGCTTATGACTCCGACCGGTTTCAGCGATCGGTATCAGCGTTATGGGCCGAACAACAGCACCCGCTTTCGACCGATCTTACACGGGTTCTTCGCCAGCCCGCTCTTGGGGCGCTCGTTCTTCGATCTCTTAACAACCAAACCGAGTATCCGCTACTTTCTCAACAAAGCCTTCGGCTCGTACGAGACGATCGATCAAGGTCTCGAAGGCTACGACTATCTCAGTGCGCACCAAGTGGGCGCCGAGCACGCGCCGTTCTACTTTATCTCGGGCGGTCTATTCAGCACCGACATCGGGCACATTTACGAAGCGCTCGATCTGCCCGTTTGGGTGCCCTACGGCGTTAAAGATGCCTTCACCTCGTTTGAAGCGATCGATACGCTCCAAGACCGTCCCCTCTGGCTTTTTGAAGCCTTCGACTGTGGCGGGCTGATTCACTTCGAAGAGCCCGAGCTTTTTATCGAAAAGTACAAGCGCTTCTTTGTGAGAAGCATTCTTCAGCAATAGCAGAGCCGAAGCCATAGACTATTAGCTTAGGAGGCCTCGTGTATATGTACGAGGCCTCTTTGGTGCGCTCAGCTTAATCCGATTGATCACTCTATTTTTTAGTCTTCGGCAAATCGGCAGAACGGAACTTTTGCTATTTTGATACCAAATCCGGTTGATTAGGTTCTCTTTGGCCTTCGGCAGAGCGGAACGTGACTCTTTTTGGTGTGTGCGATTTCGCGCTGCCGCGCGAAATCGCACACAAGCCTTTTCCCGGCTTTTCGTTTTTCTGGGCTAAGAGCATGCACGTCTTTAAACGGATTTGGTATGAAATAGGGAATTTCCCACGAGAATGCGAAATTCCATACTTCCTTAGCCCATTTTTCGAATTAATCGCTGTGCTTGTTGAAGGACTGATCTGAAATGCAAAGAGTGTAAATGGATTCGCTGCGACTATAGTTGTTGTGTAAGCGTTTGGGCCTTGCACGAGTGTAAAAATTTAAGCCGATTTGTTGGCACACAAAGTCGCAGCGAAGCTGCGCAATATTAGCTGACTTGGAGGGCGGCGATTTGGTAGCCGTAGGCGGACGCGCCAAGGACCGCCTTTGAGGACAGGTCCTCGCCGCTAAGGCATGTACGCTTTATGTATGCTGAAACAAAGCGCGCTCAGGCCAAATCGACTAAGCGGAACGAGCGCCATGCTGCTATTTATGTCTTTTCATTGAATTTTAAAATTTTCAATAATTTTAAGGAATAAAAAATTATATATTTCTATTTCACATTGTATGCTATAATAATTAACACCGATTTCCTCTATATAAATTCCGTTGGCCCTAACAAACAAAGGAGTTACCGATGGAACAAGGGAGCTTCAAACGTAAGTTGTCGCGACGTGCATTAATGCGAGCAGCTCTATTAGGAGGCAGTGGTGCCTTACTAGCAGCCTGCGGAAGCACTGCAGGCAACGAAGCCGCGCCGACCAGTGCCCCTGTCGCAGATGCCCCCACGACTGCGCCTGCTGCGCCAACTGTTGATGCGCCTGCTGCGCCAACTACTGCAGCAGAGCCTACCGCAGCACCAGCCGCCTCCCCAACAAGCGCCGCTCCCGCCGAACCCACCACTGCACCACTCCCTGAAGGCGCAGCTGGTAAGCTCACCGTTATTCACCGTACAGAGTATTTCGAATCGGTTCAGACACAATTCCGCAATGCCGTCACAGAGTTCGCTGGAGCTAAAGGCTCTCAACTCGATATCTCGACGGCTAACCCCGAAGTCTTTGGCGACTTTCTCGCCAAGATGCAAGCCGCTGTGCAAGCTGGAGTTCCACCAGATCTTGCCTACCATACCCTCAGCATCCCCCAAATGTATTCGCTCGACATCGTTGAAGATGTAACCGATGTCGTTGAAGAAGCCGTGCGGCTATACGGCGATATCGTGCCCGTCACCGCCGCCAAGAACGCCGTCCACGAAGGGCGCTGGTATGCCGTGCCTTATATGAGCAATACGGGCGGTTGGTTCGGACGTAAAGACCTGTTCGAAGCAGCAGGCATCGATGTAAACGACCTCGATACGCTCGATAAACGGCGTGAAGCCGCCTTACAGATTTCTGACCCAGACAATAAGATCTGGGGTTGGGGCATCACCATCAACAAGAGCGGTGATGGTCATGGCTTTATTGTCGACACGCTACAAGCTTTTGGAGCCAGCTTTACCGACGAAACGGGTATGAAGGTGACCTTCAACTCGCCCGAAGCGGTCGAGGCTGTGACCTGGCTGGCCGAAACCTATACCAGCGAAAAGTACAAGCCGATGTTGCCGCCCGGCATCGAGAGTTGGACCGATACCAGCAATAACGAAGCCTATCTGGCCGGAACGATCGGTCTGACCTTGAATCAGTTCAGTATCTACGCCAAAGCCAAAGAAGATAAAAACCCTGTCTTCGAAGGCACTGCGCTCATGCGCAAGCCCAAGACCAAAGATGGCAAGGTCTTGGAAGCTGGCTCGAACGGCTGGTTCACTATCTTCAAAGGTGCCAAGAATATCGATCTCGCCAAAGAATTGGTCTTGCACATGCTGCAACCCGATATCTTCACGCCTATGGTACGTGACGGTGGCGCACTCTTCTTGCCGGCCTACAAAAATTTGTGGACCGACGATATGCTCGCCATCGATCCTAACTTCGCAACCTTGAAGGAGATCATCTTCAATCCTGAGGCCTATAGCGGCACCTCGCACCCTGCCGACCCGAACGCTGTGATCGACAGCATTCTGTCAGCATCGATCCCGAGCCAGATGATGGCGAATGTCACGAACGGCACCATGACACCCGAAGAAGCCGTCAAAGATGCTCACGATCGCATCGTCTTGCTATTCGAGGAGGCTGGCATTCCGCAATAGCCTATCCGGGGGAGTGTCTCTAGTTGCTAGAGACACTCCCAATAGCTGCTGGTATGTGTCAATGACGACATAAGCAAACGAGGAGGAGCAGCATGCAATACGGGACGCGCACTATTTCACGGCGGTCGCTCTTGCGATCTCTTGTGGCAGGAAGTGCGGCGAGTTTGTTAGCCGCTTGTGGAGGCTCAACTACGCCTCAAGTCGATGCACCAGCTATTGCACCTAGCGCTGCTCCGGCAGCCGACGCTGAGCCGACTGCACTGCCGCTACCACAGGGTGACGCAGGAAAATTGACCGTTATCCATCGAACCGAATATTTCGAAGCGCCTCAGCAAAAATTCCGCTCGACGGTCGAAGAGTTCGCTCGTGAACGTGGCGTCCAGCTCGATATCTCAACGGCTAACCCTGCCGCATTCGGCGACTTCAACGCCAAAATGCAAGCTGCCGTCCAAGCTGGCGTTCCTCCAGACTTCGCCTACCACACACTGAGTGTACAGCAGATGCACTTCCTCGATATCGTCGAAGATGTAACCGATATCGTTGAAGAACTGATCGGCAAGTATGGGGCGGTGGTGCCCCTAGCGGCAGAGGCCGAGGCCAAAATCAATGGGCGCTGGTACTCCGTTCCCTTCCGCAGCCAAGCAGACGCTTGGTTTGCGCGACGCGATGTTTTTGAGGCAGCGGGCATCGATGTCTATCAGCTTGAAACGCTCGATGACTTCCGCGAGGCGGCTTTGCAGGTCTCCGACGCAAGCAAAGAGATGTGGGGATGGGGCTTCACGCTCAACAAGAGCGACGATGGTCATACCTTTATCACCAACGTGATTCAAAACTTCGGTGGGCGTTTCGTCGATCAAACAGGCCAGAAAGTCACTTTCAACTCGCCCGAAACGGTTCGCGCCGTCGAATGGCTGGCCGAAACCTATACCAGCGAGAAATACAAACCCATGTTGCCGCCCGGCATCGAAAGCTGGACCGATACCAGCAATAACGAAACCTTCTTGGCCGGAAAGATCGCCTATACCTATAACGCCTTCACCCTGTATGGCAAAGCAAAACTCGATAATAACCCAATCTTCCCTCATATCGCCGTCTTGCGTCGCCCCATGAACCAAGATCGAGCGACTCGTTTTGAAGCAGGCGCAACAGGTTGGATCTCTATCTTCAAGGGAGCAAAAAACCCCGATCTTGCCCGCGAAGCGACCATGTCGCTGCTTGATCCTAAAAACTTTATGCCCATGGTCGAATCTGGTGGAGGCTTTTTCTTACCTGCCTACAAAAACCAATGGACAGATGAGGTCACGGCGATCGATCCAAATTATGCCACCTTGAAAGAGATTATCTTTAGCGAATCAGGCTATACCGGACAATCTTACCCAGCAGCACCCAATCCAGCGATCGCTAATATCAACGCGCTCTCGATCACAAGCCAGATGATGACCTTTGTGCTGGCGGGAAGCATGACGCCTAGCCAAGCCGTTGAAGACGCACACCAGCGAATGGTCCAATTGTTTGACGAGTTGGGCTTACCACAAAGCTAGTCTATTGTGACACCTGCGTGCCAGACAAAGACGTCGTGGCCTTCTCAAAACCAAACAAAGGGGAATGTCCTATGGCGAAACGAGCCACAACATCTGCTCGAAGCGTAGTGAGCGCTCCACCAAGGCGCGTGAACAAACGCCTCGCAATCTTGCTAGGGCGCGACTGGCAGGTGGCCCTGCCGTTTGTGTTGCCCTTGGTTGTGATTATGGCCGGCTTGATCTTATGGCCCTTTATCAACGCCATCTTGCTCAGCCTCACCACCCGCAATGTGATCACCCGCACCGATACCTTTGTCGGTTTAACCAACTATGTGCGGCTCTGGAGCGACCCCGACTTCCGTGGTGCCGTCAACAATACCATCTTATTCACCGTGGTCTCGGTCGCCGCCAAAACCGTGATAGGTATCGGAATCGCCTTACTCTTAAATAGTCGCCTGCCTTTTCGCAACGTTCTGACGGGCATTATGCTATTGCCTTGGATCGTGCCCGAAGTTGTTACGGCCATGGCGTGGCGCAGCATCTACGACCCGATCTTCGGCGGCCTCAACCCGATTCTGATGAAGCTGGGCCTGATCAACCGTTCGGTCGGCTGGCTCTCTGAACCCCAGTTGGCAATGCCGAGCGTGATCGCCGTCAACATCTGGAAGGGCATTCCTTTCTTCACGATGCTCTTGCTCGCCGGACTGAAAGCGATCGATAGTGAGCAGTACGAAGCTGCCGAAGTCGATGGAGCTGGCGCGCTCGAGCGCTTCCGGCACATCACCCTGCCGGGCCTGCGCTATGTGCTGCTGGTAACCGTTCTGCTCTCGACCATCTCGACCTTCAATACCTTCGGTCTCGTCTACCTGATGACAGGTGGCGGCCCGGGCGGCGCGACCCGTCTCTATTCGATTCTGGCCTATGAAAAAGCCATTATCGGCCTGCGTTTCGGCCCCGGCGCAGCGACCGCCTTCAGCATGGCCCCGGTCTTAGCCCTCGTGATCTTGCTGCTGGCACGCTTCATGCGCCACGATGCCGCCACTCGCACCGATGAAGGCCCGGTCGATCGAGCCTTCGCTTGGGTTGGGCGTGGCCTGAGCTTCCTGCTTGACCTGATCTTCTTACCCCTTATTTGGATCAGCGAAAAGATCGGCAAGCTTATCTCGGCACTGATCCACACCATCCTGGGCCATCGCAGCAAAGCCGAACGCGAACAGCCCCTGCTCAAGCGCCATCAGCGCGAAACAAGCAGCCTGTGGATTCGCATTCTGCTTATGGTGCCGTTGGTACTCTTTGTGCTCTTCCCCTTCTATTGGATCATCATCACCTCCTTCAAAACCGACCTTCAGATCCAGCAGTATCGCTCGATCTACTGGCCCGAGCCATGGACCTTATCGCAATTCCAGACCCTGCTGACCAAGACCGCCTACGGAACATGGTTCAGAAACACAGTCTACGTCGCCTCGCTCAGCACCGTTATCTCGGTCGCCCTAGCCTCGATGGCAGGCTACGCCTTGGCCCGCCTGCGCTTCTTGGGCGCCAATATGCTGACCACGGCGCTCTTAATCACCTATCTGTTGCCCGGTTCGCTGCTCTTTATCCCGCTCTACCGCATTCTGACCACCATGGGCATCATCAACACCCACGCCGCGCTGATCTTAACCTACCCCACCTTCCTGATGCCCTTTGCAACTTGGGTCATGCTGGGCTACTACCGCTCGATTCCGGTCGATCTCGAAGAAGCTGCTATGATCGACGGTGCGACCCGCTTGAGCGCCTTCGTACGTATCACGCTGCCGCTCGCCATGCCAGCGCTGCTATCGGTAACGCTGTTCGCCTTCACCAACGCCTGGAACGAGTTCCTGTTCGCCTTCGTATTCATCACCAGCGAGAATCTCAAGACCTTGCCGGTCGGCCTCCAGTTGCTGGTCTTCGGCGATATTTATCCGTGGGGCCAAATGATGGGCGCATCGCTCTTAATGGCTATTCCGGTCATGGTGGTCTACACCTACGCCCAACGCTACTTGGTAGAGGGTCTCACCGCTGGTAGTGTCAAAGGCTAAAACACAAAACAATGAGAGACCGCTCGCACTCTACCGAGTGGTCTCTCACCCACATGTCTCTCACCAACCAACGAAAGCAGAGCAATAACTCTCATCTCTTCGCTTCATTCAGCCCTCTGGCGGCTAGGTCTTTAGCCCAAACAAGGGCTTAACCGCGTCCGCCTACGGCTACAAGCATCCCTCCCGCCACCCGAGGTCTCTCTGTGCGCCGAAACCACCCCCAACACAACCATAGCAAGCGACTTCCTATGTCTCCAAATCTGTTGTAAAAACTTGCATGCTCTTTTGGAATCTGGCCGTTTTAGGGCAGAAAAAAGCTGGATGTTTTGGAAACATCCAGCTTCGAAAGAGCACTCAAACAGGTTTTAGGAAACTTGCTGACGCTGCGAAGACATATTATTGGGTGACCAGCCATCGAAGACCGCCCACAGCACCGCTACCAACAAAAGCCAGTAGAGGTAGTTACGCACTCCGCTTATCAGCGAAACGATCGTGCTCAGCTGGGGCAGCGATGTGTTGATCTGATCGATACCACTGCCGATCGTCTCACTAATCGACTGCCACATGGCGGGCAGGCCCATGTGGGTGCTGAACTGCCATGCCACCATCAACGAAACCACAATCGCAGCTGTCGTCAAGACAGAAACCAGAATCACGTACCAACGTTTGGGCCGTTCTGGCGGCTCAAACGCTGGACTTTGGTTGAACGCAAGGCCCGATTCTGAAGAGGCGAGCGCAACTAAGGCCAAAAGGTTGTTTGTTACATGCGAAGGAGCTTCCCAACGCAGTTCAGCTCGCAAGACCTTATCGAGAGCTGTTTCTGGCTCACGTTCGCTGTTTACATCGTACTGTTCGTTCATGCTCGGCCTCCCCCCAAACGCAAGCTCAACCGAAAGGGCGACAGGGCGGTAGAACCGCTCTTTTGCTCCCGTGCTCGGCTCGCAGGAGCAACCGTATGCTGCTGCTTTGGCGGTTGTCCTTCGGCTTCAAGCAACATTGCAAGTCGCTCTTTACCGCGTCGGATATGGCTTTTGACAGTATTCAAAGGTAAATCCAAAATAGCTGCGATATCAGTATATTTTAAGTCGTCAAAATAGTAAAGTGTTAAAACCAAACGATGATGCTCTTCAAGCTGATACAAGGCGGCGCGAACCGATTCTCGTAGTTCTTGAGAATCGAGGGCACGCGCAGGATCACTCCAACGGTCATCATCGGCGACACTTGCCATCGGATCGTGCTGCTCTTCTTCATCAACGATGGGCGGCACAATCGGTACTTGTCGACCTCGACGTCGCAACTCATCGCGCCCCAAGTTCACAACCAGCCGGTAGAGCCACGTTGTAAAGCGGCTTTCGCCATTATATTGGGGCAGCGCCCGGAACAAGCGGATAAAGGCTTCCTGCGTTAAATCAGCTGCATCTTCGGGCTCTTTTAACACGCTCATAGCAATGCTATAAACGTAGTGCTGCTGACTAAGCACTAGCTGAGTTAGTGCCTCAGGATCACCACCTTGCGCTCTTTGTATTAATTCAATCGATGGCTCTGCCAACGTTTATCTCCTCACTGCTACAGGCGAAGCGATCCGCAAAATAGGAGGGATCAAGCTTCATTCCCTCGCTCTGAGCTATTTGACGAAATGTTTATGGGAATAGTTGCACTACGGTTGAAACAATTTCGAGCACTTTTCTAAGGAAAAGCGCCATGATCAACGAGGGCATTGCGCTCAAAACGAAGCTGCTTGTATAGCTGGGTGCCAAGCAGAGCCTTATGGTATAGCATGCGAGGCGACAAAGCCTCCTACTTTGTACCGATATTCATAGTGTATACCGCGCTTGAGGGCCTAAAGTTTTGGGCCGATATGCATGTTGGGCTCCGGCAGAGCGGAACGCGACCATGTTTGCTCCCGGTTTTTCCTCGTCACGAGAGTGCAAGGCTTGAAGCCCATGGGTTATACCAAATTCGCTTGCTTCATTCTATTTGGCCTTCGGCAGAGTGGAACTTGTCTCTTTTTGTTGTAACGCTTTCCCTGGTTTTGTTTTCTTACACTCCAAGTGGGCATGTCTTTAAACGAATGTGGTATTAGCTGCGATGTTTGGCAGCGAAAGACAGCGAATGCTCCCGGCAGGTTGCAACGCTGTACATTACCCACAAATCTCCATAAGGTCAGCGTTATCTGCCCTCACCCCCCGGCCCCCTCTCCCGCACTGCGGGCGAGGGGGTGAATGTTGA
>Ga0207867_1001728_pt1 | contig 14407 bp, 11 predicted proteins | sample HigsolmetaAR206D_FD_184838 | JGI IMG/M metagenome (GOLD analysis project Ga0207867, IMG submission 184838) | Ionic liquid and high solid enriched microbial communities from the Joint BioEnergy Institute, USA - AR20-6-D (SPAdes) (version 2) ...
AACAACCCCGACAGCGACAGCTACCTCCCGGACCTCGCCAAGTCACTCCACAACCTGTCACTGGCCCTGCGTGAGGTCGGCCGACACACCGAAGCCCTGGCCGCCATCCGAGAATCCGCCGCGATCCTCCGCCCCCTGGCCAGGGAAGACCCCGACACCCATTTACCCGAGTTCGCCAAGTCACTCCACAACCTGTCACTGGCCTTGGATGAGGTGGGCCGACACGCAGAAGCCCTGAGCACCATCCAAGAAGCCACCGGAATCTTCCGCCGCCTGGCCAGGGAAGACCCCGACACTTACCTCCCCGACCTCGCCAAGTCACTCCACAACCTGTCACTGGCCCTGCGTAGGGTGGGCCGACACGCAAAAGCCCTGGCCGCCATCCGAGAATCCGCCGCGATCCTCCGCCGCCTGGCCAGGGAAGACCCCGACACCCACCTACCCGACCTCGCCGCATCACTCCACAACCTGGAACAGCTGCTACGCAGACTAGGCCGCGGCGAAGAAGCGAAATCGATTGCTCAAGAGGCACGCCGGCTCAGTTGAGACCCGGCAACCCATCAACCGCCCACACGTCCGAGCGGCGCTGCGGATCCGCTCGACGAAGGCGGAGAACGAAGCCAGTGCCTGAGCGTGGAACCGGCAGCAGTCCGGACCCGTCACCTCGGCGGAGACAGAGATCAGCCTGACGTGGTCATACCGCCCGGCGCAGACCCTGACGGATGATCGCCCGAGTCCGCCTGTTCCTCGTGGTTGCCAACAGACCGGAGCGGGGGTCGTTCTCCGTGGCTTTCCGCATCACGCCGTGCCTCACGCGGCGTCTCGATGCCCTGGTCGGCGCTGAGCTACCTGCGCAAGACGGCCGGACGGGACAGGAAGACCGCTGACGCGCTGAGCAAGCTCGTCGAAGACGCGCGCAAGCCCACCGACCCTGGCGACCAGGGCGGAGCGGCCACCGACCCGGCCGGGGACACGGCGGGGCGTACCGCACCGAGGGGGCACGACGACCGCGCTGTGATCGACAAAGGCGAAGGCCCAGGATCAGCGACCACGTCCTGACCTGGGCCTTCGCGCTGGAGCGGGTGACGGGAATCGAACCCGCATTGTCAGCTTGGGAAGCTGATGTTCTGCCATTGAACTACACCCGCGGGCGGCCACTACTGTACCTGGTTGGCGCCGTTCATGCACTCACCGGGCCTCCCCCTGACGTGGCATCGGACACCCTGTCCGTCGGGCGCCAGATCAGGCGAAACCACGCCGAACGTCGCCTTTGCAACCCACGTCGCCCCCGGTAACGTCCGCCCCACGCACCACGGTGGCGCGCGGTAGTCAAACCGCCACTGTGTGGAGGCAAAGAGTTGAGGTAATGGCGTTGCACACACATCGACGATCGACACGTCTGCTCGGCGTGGCCGCCGCCCTGGTCCTGTTGCCCGGCCCGGCGGCGGTGCCGGCACCGGCGGCGGCGACCGGGGCCTCGGCCGTCGGCCTCTCGGGCGACGGTACGGCGGACTGCGCCGAGCCGGCCGACGCGGCCCCGACGGCCCGGGCGCGGCCCGGCAGCCCGTACGCGGCCGAGCCGAACGCGGTCACCCCGGCCGAGGCCGCACGGCGGGAGCACGAGATGAACGCGGCGTACGCCGAGCGGGTCGGGGTCGCCCCGCCCAGCCTCTCCCGCGTGGCCACCACCCCGATCGACGTGGTCGTCCACGTCATCGCGAAGGACCAGACCCGGGCCGGCGGAAACATCCCGCAGTCGATGATCGACGCGCAGTTGCGGGTGCTCAACGACTCCTTCGGCGGCCTGACCGGCGGCGCCTGGACGCCCTTCCAGTTCCGCCTCAAGAAGGTCAACCGGGTCGTGAACCGGGCCTGGTACCCGATCGTGCCGGGCGGCTCGGCGGAGATCCAGATGAAGCGGGCGCTCCGGGTCGGCGGCAAGAACACCCTGAACATCTACACCGGGCTGATCGACGGCGACCTGCTGGGTTGGTCCACCTTTCCGCAGCGCACGCTCGACCCGTACGACGGGGTGGTGGTGCTCGCCGAGTCGCTGCCGGGTGGTACGGAGAAGTCGTACAACAAGGGTGACACGGCCGTCCACGAGGTCGGCCACTGGCTGGGCCTCCTGCACACCTTCCAGGACGGCTGCGCGGGCGCCGGTGACCTCGTCGACGACACCCCGGCCGAGGCGGAGCCGGGTTTCGGGTGCCCGACGAACCGGGACAGCTGTCCGAAGGACCCGGGTCGCGATCCGGTCCACAACTTCATGGACTACTCCGTGGACGACTGCATGTACGAGTTCACGGTCGGGCAGGCGTTCCGGATGCTGAAGGCGTGGCTGGCGTTCCGCGGGCCGTAGCCGGTGGCGGATCAGGCGGCCGGTAGCGCCTCCCCGGTGGCGACGGGAGTCCGGCGGCCCCGGACCCGGCGCTGGCCGACGGTGCGGCCGGCCGCGGCGCTGGCCGGGTCGAACCAGACCTGGACGGCGGGGCGGTCGGGTCGGTCACCGGCGAGCGGGGTGGCGGCGTTGCCGCCGTACCGGGCCACCATCGCCACGTCGATGCGCAACTCGAAGAGACGCCAGTCGACCTGCGGCGCCGCACGCAGGTCGCTGGCGAGCCGCTCGATCTGGGCCTGGTCGGTCACCGGCCGGGCCCGGCCGGCGAGGTACGCCTCGTCGTCGCTGTCCTCCGGCGGGAACGAGTGCAGCGCGTAGCGTCCGTCGCGTTCGAGGTCACGACGCTTGGGCGAGTCGACGACGAAGCAGAAGAGGCCATCGTCGGTGATGACCGGGGAGACCGGGTGCACGCGCGGCCCACCGTCGGCGCGTACGGTCGCCAGGTAGCCGAGACCGGGCCCGTACTGCTGGAGGAGGGCGCGGATCGCCTCGGCGAGACCGGGCTCGTCGGCGGCGAATTCGGACCAGGATGCCATGTGTTCGATTCTATCGAACACATGTTCGATCATGTAGCCGACACGCGGGCAGAGACGCCGGTGCCCCGGCCGCGTCGCGGCCGGGGCACCGGCGTTCGTCCATCTGTCCCGGCGCCCGGGCGGGTCCACCGGGTCGCCGCGCAACGTTGGTGTCTCGGTCTGTCGGACTAGTACCTCGGTCTGCCGTAGCCGGCGATGTCGCTGCCGATCTTGCGCATCCTCACGGACTCACCGGCCCGTGGCGCGTGCACGATCCAGCCGTCACCGACGTACATCCCGACGTGGCTGATCGGCGAGAAGTAGAACACCAGGTCGCCGGGCCGCAGCTGCGAGCGGCTGATGCGCTGGGTGACGCTGTACTGCTTCGCGGCGTTGTGCGGCAGGGAGACACCGGCCTGGGCCCAGGCCCGCTGGGTCAGTCCCGAACAGTCGTACGAGTCGGGGCCGGCGGCACCCCAGACGTACGGCTTGCCGATCTGGGCGCAGGCGAACTTGACCGCCTTGCCCGCGGCGCCACCCGGGTAGGTCGTGGGGCACGGCGCGGGCCGCAGCGGACCGCCGGCACCCCGGCCGTACGCCTCGATACGCAGCTTCTGCAGCTTGTCGATCTCGGCGTCGATCTCCTTCTTCTTCCTCGCCAGCTCCGCCTCGGTCCGGGTGAGCTCGGCGATCAGCCGGTCCAGCGGCGCCTTCTCGGCGGCGTACCTGTTCCGCAGCTCGACGACCGTCTGCACCTCGTGCTGCTGCCGCCGGGCGAACTGGTCGAGGATCGACAGCTGGCCGAGGACGGTGCTCGGCTTCTTGCTGCCGAGCAGGGCGTTCACCATCGAGGCGCGGTCGCCCTTGTACGCCGCGGCCGCGAGCTCGCTGACCCGGCCCATCGCCTCGTCGATCTGCTTCTCCAGCGGGGCGATCTTCTCCTGGAGCTTCTTGGCCCGCTTCTTCTTCTCCGCCAGCTCCTCGCGGGTGGCGTTGTGCTTCTCGATGACCGGCTCCAGCTCGCGCCACTGTTTGTCGATCTGGTTCTCGATCTCGGTCACCGAGGGCTCGGCCAAGGCCGGTGTGGTGCCGACGAAGAGCACGGCGGCGCTGGCGAGCGCAGCCAGCGCGGTGGTGAGGATGGATCTTCGCAAGCGGTTTTTCGCCGTTCCGGCGCCGGCCGAGGCCGGCAGCAGGGACCGCGACCGCGGGGCGGGAACAGCCACCGTGGTCCGTACTCCTTCTTCCTCCAGCCCGCCTACCGGGTTAGCTGACGGGTTCGGGCGGGAAGAGATGGCGCCCTACCGCTGGCACGCGGATTCACCCCGTGGTGCCTGGGTCCCCGGCTCGTTGAGGCTCGTGGTGTCGACGATTCGGCGGTGTCGAGACGTGGTCGCCCGACTGGCGGCCTGCCACCGCCCCGACGGTCCCCAACCCTAGAGAAGCCCGTTATCCAAATGCAACCCGTGAAATCGACCAATTCGTACCGCATCAGACTGCTCGCGGACCGTGCAGGGCAGCCCGGCGAACCGGCCCTCCGGCCCGGCGGTCGTGAAGAATTCTTACCAAACTTCGCCCGCTATCGGAACCTATTGACCGTGACCCTGGTCCGGAGGGATCGTGATCGAAGTCCATCTCCCGGTGACTGGAGGGTCCATGCTCCGAACACGAACGCCGCTGGGCAGGAGAATCGCGCTGGGCTCCGCCGTGCTCGGCGCGGCGGCGCTGCTGCCGGTCGGCACGCCGCCCGCGTCGGGCGCACCGCCGGCCGACGCCCGGCAACAGGAGTACGCCGCCGCAGCCGCCGAGTTCGGCGTACCCGACAGCGTGCTGCTCGCCGTCTCCTATCTGGAGTCCCGGTGGGACACCAACGCCGGCAGCCCGAGCACCAGCGGCGGCTTCGGCCCGATGCACCTCACCGACCACGCGTACGTCCGCTCGCTCGGCACCGCCGAACCCGAGCACGGTGAGGACCGGCGCGGCGACAGCTCCCGCCCCGCCCCGACCAACCGGCAGCCCGACGAGAACGACGCCCCGCAAATCCCGGGCGCCCAGACCCTCGACCACGCCGCCGCGCTGACCGGCACCGCCGAGTCGACCCTGCGGACCGACCCGGCCGCCAACATCCGGGGCGGGGCGGCGCTGCTCGCGGCGTACCAGCGGGAACTGGCGGGACCGACGGGACGGTCGAGCGACCCGGCCGCCTGGTACGGCGCGGTCGCCCGGTACTCCGGCAGCGACCGTGCGGACGCCGCCGCGGCCTTCGCCGACGAGGTCTACCGGACCATCGCCGAGGGGGCCAGCCGGATCACCGACGACGGGCACCGGGTCAGCCTGCCCGCCCGACCCGGCATCGTCCCGCAGCGGCACTGGCTGGACCGGCTCGGCCTGCACCGGCCACCCCGACCGGACGGGGTGGAGTGTCCACGCGACATCTCCTGCGAGTGGATCCCGGCGCCGTACGAGGAGTTCGGCGACGGCGACTACGGCAACCACGACCTCTCCGACCGGCCCGCCCGCCAGAAGATCGAGTACATCGTCATCCACGACACCGAGGGCAGCTACGACACCACGCTCCGGCTGGTACAGGACCCGACGTACGTGAGCTGGCACTACACGCTGCGCTCGGCCGACGGGCACATCGCCCAGCACGTCCGGGGCAAGGACGTGGCCTGGCACGCCGGCAACTGGTACGTCAACGCCAAGGCCATCGGCCTGGAGCACGAGGGCTTCGCCGCGCAGGGCACCTGGTACACGGAGGCGATGTACCGCACCTCGGCCAAGCTGGTCCGCTACCTCGCCGACCGGTACGGCATCCCACTGGACCGCCACCACATCATCGGGCACGACAACGTCCCCGGCATCCTGCCCGCCAACGTCGCCGGCATGCACTGGGACCCCGGGCCGTACTGGGACTGGTCGCACTACTTCGACCTGCTCCGGGCCCCGTTCCGGACCACCGGCACCCCGTGGACCGGGCTGGTCACCATCGACCCCGACTTCGCCACCAACCGCCCGGCCTTCACCGGGTGCGAGACGGCCGGCGTGCCGTGCCCGTCCCGCGGGTCGTCGTCGGTGATCCTGCGCAGCGCGCCCTCGCACGACGCGCCGCTGGTCAACGACATCGCGCTGCGTCCTGACGGCAGCCCCAACACCATGCACATCTCCGACCACGGCGCCCGCGCCTCGGCCGGCCAGACGTACGCGGTCGCCGAGCAGCGGGGAGACTGGACGGCGATCTGGTACCTCGGACAGAAGGCGTGGTTCCACAACCCGCCCGCGAACCCGACCGCCAGGTGGGCCACCGGCCTGGTCGCCACCCCGAAGCCGGGCCGCGCGACCATCCCGGTGTACGGCCGGGCGTACCCGGAGGCGGACGCCTACCCGGCCGGTGTGCCGGTGCAGGCGGTGGTCCCGCTGCAGTACACCCTCGCCGCCGGTCAGCGGTACGCGGTCGGCAACGTGCTGCCCAGCGAGTACTACCGGGCCAGCACGTTCGACGGGTCGTCACCGGGCGACTGGACGGTGATCCGGGGCGACACCTGGTACGTCCAGATCCAGTTCGGCCACCGGATCATGTACGTCAACCGGGACGACGTGCTGCTGCTGCCGTCCTGGGCCCCCGCGCTCCGCTGACCCGGCCACCGTCCACCCCGGTCGCGGGGTCCGGCCCCGGTCGAGATGACCCGGGTGCCGCCCCGCGACCGGGCGGGCGGGTCAGCCGGACGCCCCGGCGCCGACGATCGCGGTCAGGACGTCGTCCAGGGTCACCACGCCCAGCGGCGCCCGGCCGTCGCTGACCAGCACCATGTGCCGGCGCTGGCGGCGCATCGCCAACAGCAGGTCGGCCAGGGTCTCCTCCGGCGGCACCACGGCCAACGGTCGGACCAGGGTCGCCGGTACCGGGACGTACCGGTCCGCGCCCTCGTACCCGAGCACGTCCTTGACGTGCACGAAACCCAGGACCCGGCGGGTGGACCGCTCGACCACCGGAAACCGGGACCGCCCGGTGCGGGTCGCGAGTGCCTCCAGTGTGGCGGGCGAGACGTCGTCGGCGACCGTGGTCACCTCGGCCCAGGGTCGCAGCGCGTCGGCGGCGGTCCGGCGGTGCAGCGCCAGTGCCCCGGTGATCCGGGCGTGCTCCTCCGGATCCAGCAGTCCCTCGGTCCGCGCCTGCGAGACCAGCCCGGCCAGCTCCTCGGCGGTGAAGACCGTCTTCACCGCGTCCGTGGCCTCGATCCGCCACAGCCGCAGGAAGCGTGTGGAGATCCACTTCATCGCCAGCAGCAGCGGCTTGGTGGCCCGGCAGAACGCCAGCATCGCCGGGCCGAGCCAGAGCGCGGACGGCTCCGGACCGGCCAGGGTGATGTTCTTCGGCACCATCTCGCCGACCACGGTGTGCAGGAAGACCACCACGCCGAGCGCGAGGACGAAGGCGACCGGGTGTACGGCGTCGGCGGGCATCCCGAACGCGTGGAACGGCTGCTCCAGCAGGTGCGCCAGCGCGGGTTCGGCGATCGCGCCGAGCCCGAGCGAGCAGATGGTGATGCCGAGCTGCGCCCCGGCGACCATCAGCGGGATCTGGTTCATCGCCGACAGCGCCCACCGGGCGCGCCGGGAGCGTGCCGCCAGCGGTTCGACGACGGTACGCCGCGAGGCGATCAGGGCGAACTCGCTGCCCACGAAGAAGGCGTTGCCGAGCAGCAGCCCGACGGCGACCAGAAGCTCGGTCACCGGCGCTCACCCGGCTTCCCGGCGCGGACCACCCGGACCCGCGCGACGCGGTGCCGCTCCACCTCGACCACGGTGAACTCGTAGTCGTCCTCCGTCACGGTCTCCCCGGCGACCGGTACGTGACCGAGCCGCGCCATCAGGAACCCGGCCAGGGTCTCGTACGGCCCCTCGGGCAGCGAGAACCCGGTCTGCTCCGCCAGCTCGTCCGCCCGGAGCACCCCGTCGACCAGCAGAACCCGCTCCTCGCCGGGCTCCGTCGGCGCGGCCGGCTCGTCGGCGTCGCGCACGTCGGCCCTGCCGGCGCCCGGTGCGGCACCGCGCGGCCGTGCCGCGCCGCCCGACGGTGCGGCGGCGTCCCCGGCGACGGAGAGGGCACCGGCGCCGGCGGGCAGAGGCTCGCCGCGCGGGACGACGGCCGCGCGGTCGGCGGCGGCCGGTTTCGGGATGGTGACCGGTCCGACCGCGTCGAACTCGTCGGCGATCTCCCCGACCAGTTCCTCCACCAGGTCCTCGACGGTGACCACGCCGTCCGTGCCGCCGTACTCGTCGACCACGATCGCCAGATCGGCGTGGGCCGCCCGGAGCGCGGCGAGGACGCTGTCGAGGTCGAGGCTCTCCGGCACGAACACCGGCTCGCGGGCGACCGCGGCCACCGTCGTGGTCGCCCGCCGCTCCGGCGGCACGCCGAGCGCGTCGACCACCCCGGCCACCCCGGTCACCACGTCGAGGGTCGACTCGTACACCGGAAACCGGGTCCGACCGGTCCGCCGGGACACCGCCAGCAGCTCGGCGACCGTGGCGGTGGCCCGCAGCGCGACCACGTCCACCCGGGGTGTCATCGCCTCGGCGGCCCGCTTGTCGCCGAACCGGATCGTTCGCTGCAGCAGCATGGCGGTCTCCCGGGGCAGCGCGCCCGCCTGCGCCGAGATCGCCGCCAGCAGGCCCAGCTCCTCCGGTGACCGGGCGCTGGCCAGCTCCTCCTGCGGCTCCACACCGAACCGGCGGACCAGCCAGTTCGCCGAGTCGTTGAGCGCCCGGATCAGCCAGCCGAAGATCCGGGAGAAGGCACGCATCGGTCCCGCGGTGGCCAGCGCCGCCGGCATGGGCCGGGCCAGTGCGGCGTTCTTCGGCACCAACTCGCCGAAGAGCATCGACAGCAGGGTCGCCAGGGCGAGAGCGAACAGCCGGGCCACCTCGTCGGCGGCCTCTCCGGCGACCGGCCGTACGGCCGGTGTGAAGAGCCGGGCCAGCGCCGGCTCGGCGAGGTAGCCGGTGAGCAGGGCGGTGATGGTGATGCCGAGCTGGGCACCGGAAAGCTGGAAGGACAGTTCCCGCAGCGCCCTGCGGACCGTGCGGGCCCGGCGGTCGCCGCCGGCCGCCCTGCGGTCGATCTCGGCCCGGTCGACGGTGACCAGGGCGAACTCGGCCGCCACGAAGAACGCGTTGCCGCCGGTGAGCAGGGCGAAGCCAAGCAGCGGCAGGATTGCTGTGAGCAGTAGGGCGTCGATGGTCGGTCACCTCTGCCGTGGGGTGCGTCCTGCCCACGGATAACAAGCACAGTACCGGTCCACGGCCCAGCTTCCGAGCCCTGCCGAACGGATCGGTCCCCGTCCGCGGGGTGCCGGCGGCCCACCGGCCGGGCGGGTGGGTACCGCCGTCGCACGGTACGGCCACGCCGCGGCTACGTCCGATCCCGGTTCACCCTTCTGATGTGGCTTGGGGAGGGTTGGATGTCGAACATCAGGGTTTGCTCGGGCGTGGGCGACTAGCGTCCACCACATGATCAGTGCTAGCGAGGTGCTCGCAGCCGAGCCGACACCGCTGACCGGGATCGCCGGTTGGGTCACCGACCTGATGGACACGCTCGGCGCCCCCGGTGCGGGTCTGGCGGTGGCGCTGGAGAACCTCTTCCCGCCGCTACCGAGCGAGATCATCCTGCCGCTGGCCGGCTTCGCGGCGAGCCGCGGTGAGATGAGCCTCGTCTCCGCGATCTTCTGGACGACCCTCGGCTCGGTGGTGGGTGCGCTGGCGCTCTACTACGTCGGCGCCCTGCTCGGCCGCGACCGCACCCGCGCACTGGCCTCCCGACTACCGCTGGTGAAGCTCAGCGACGTCGACCGGACCGAGGCGTGGTTCGTCCGGCACGGCAGGGGGACCGTGTTCTTCGGCCGGATGATCCCGATCTTCCGGAGCCTGATCTCGATTCCGGCCGGCGTCGAGCGGATGGAGCTCGGGACGTTCCTGCTCTGCACCGCCCTCGGCAGTCTCATCTGGAACACCACGTTCGTCGCCGCCGGCTACGTGCTCGGCGAGAACTGGCGTCTGGTCGAGGAGTACGCCGGAATCTTTCAGAATCTTGTGATCCTGGTGGTCGTGTCCGCGGTGGCCTGGTTCGTGATCTCCCGGCTGGCCCGGCGTGACCGCCCACCTCGGAACCACCGCCGGAGCTGACCGCACGCAGCCGGCGGCCGGGGCGGGGCCGACACCCGCGCGTCGGTCCCGCCGCCCCGGGGGCGAACCGACCCGTGCCTCAGGCGCCGGCCTCGGCCGGCACCGTCGGGGCCGACTTCTCCGGACCGGCCGGCTTGACGGAGCGGAGCAGGACCGTGGCGACGTCGACCACCTCGACCCGGTCGGCCGCGCCCTTGCCGTTGACGCCGTCGTTCAGCATCGTGCTGCAGAACGGGCAGCCGACCGCGATGGTGCGCGCTCCGGTGGACAGCGCCTCCTCCACCCGCTCGACGTTGATCCGCCGGCCGATCCGCTCCTCCATCCACATCCGGGCACCGCCGGCACCGCAGCAGAACGACCGCTCCTGGCTGCGCGGCAGCTCGATCAGGCTGCCGGCCCGGCCGTCCGCGGCACCGCCCCGGACGGCGGCGTCGAGCACCTCCCGGGGTGGGGTGAACACCCGGTTGTGCCGGCCGAGGTAGCACGGGTCGTGGTACGTCAGTCCGCCGTCGACCGGCTGCACCGGGACGAGCCTGCCGGTGGCGACCAGGTGAGCCAGCAGCTGGGTGTGGTGTACGACCTCGAACTCGCCGCCGAGCTGCCCGTACTCGTTGCGGAGGGTGTTGAAGCAGTGCGGGCAGGTCGCGACGATCTTGCGCCTGCTCTTCTCCCGCCCCTCGAACGCCTCGTTGAGGGTCTCCACGTTCTGCTGCGCGAGCATCTGGAAGAGGAACTCGTTGCCCATCCGCCGCGCCGGGTCCCCGGTGCAGGTCTCGCCCTCGCCGAGGATGGCGAAGCTGACCCCGGCCTCGTGCAGCAGGGTCGCCACCGCGCGGGTGGTCTTCTTGGCCCGGTCCTCGAACGCACCGGCACAGCCGACCCAGAAGAGGTACTCGAAGTCGTCGACCTCGCCGACCCGGGGCACCTCGAAGCCGAGGCCCTTGGTCCAGTCCTCCCGGGTGTCCGGCGGGGCGCCCCACGGGTTGCCCTTGTTCTCCAGGTTGCGCAGCATCACCCCGGCCTCGGCCGGGAAGCTCGACTCGATCAGCACCTGGTAGCGGCGCATGTCGACGATGTGGTCGATGTGCTCGATGTCGACCGGGCACTGCTCCACGCAGGCCCCGCAGGTGGTGCAGGACCAGAGCACGTCCGGATCGATCACACCGTTCTCCGCCGCGCCGCCGATCAGCGGCCGGTTCGCCTCGGCGAGGGCGAGGACGTCGACCTTCGCCAGCTGTTCGGCGCTGGCCTTCTCCTCGCCGGACGCGTCCTTGCCGCCACCGGCGAGCAGGTACGGCGCCTTGGCGTACGCGTGGTCACGCAGCGACAGCACCAGCAGCTTGGGCGACAGCGGCTTGCCGGTGTTCCACGCCGGGCACTGCGACTGGCAGCGCCCGCACTCCGTGCAGGTGGTGAAGTCGAGCAGGCCCTTCCAGGTGAACTGCTCGACGTGGGCGACGCCGAACTGGTCGGACTCCGGGTCGGCCTCCTCGAAGTCGAGTGGCTTGCCCCGGCTCATCATCGGGCGCAGCCCACCGAGCCCGGATCCCGGACGGCCCGGATCCCGCTTGAAGAAGATGTTGAAGAAGGCCGCGAACCGGTGCCAGGCGACGCCCATGGTGACGTTCAGGGCGATGACGATCACCCAGGTCATCGAGATGGCGATCTTCACCAGCGCGGTGACGCTGGTCCCGGCCGACCAGGCCGGCAGCAGGTTGCCGACCGCGTGGCTGACCGGGGTGGCCCAGAACGGGAACTCGAAGTGGTCGGTGGCGACCTTGAAGCCCCGGATCAGGAATCCGCAGACCAGTACGGCGAGGACCACGGCCTCGACGAAGTAGCCCTGCCACATGGTGGACCCGGTGAAGCGGGAGCGCCGCTTCGGGTTGCCGGGGCGGTTGGCGAGTCTGACGGCGATCAGCACCAGGATGCCGACCACACCGAGGACGCCGATCAGCTCGGTGACCAGGCCGTAGACCGTCCAGGAGCCGATCACCGGCAGCCCGCCGGTCGGAGTCACGACCTCGAAGTACGCCTCCAGGACCAGCAGGGAGAGGATGATGAAGGCCACCATCACGAACCAGTGGGCGGCCCCCACGACGCTCCAGCGGAGCATCCGGGTGTGGCCGAGTGTCTCGACCAGCATGGTCCGGAGTCGGGTGCCACGGTCGGTGAAGCGCTCCGGATCGGGCTGGCCCAACCGGATCACCGACACCATCCGCAGCACGGCGCGGACCGCGAGCCATACCGCGGCCACGGTGATGGCGGCCGCGAGGACCGTGGTGACGACCTGGACGCTGCCCATGCCCTCTGTGCCCTCCCCGTCTCCTGCCTGCCCTGAGCTGTCGGCCGCCTCCGGCAGACGCTGCGGTTCAGCGACGACAGCGATGTGTTGCAGCCTACGCGGGAAGGTTACTCACTGGTAAGGTGACCTTGCTCGCAGCAACCCTTCGGCACCCTGCGAACACCTTAGGCCAGGTCAGCCGCGGTCGGTAGGGGGGCGGACCGATCAGATCAGCGCCAGCGGGACAGCAGTGCCAGCGAACCAACCATCGCGCCGAAGCCGATCGCGAGGTTCCAGTAGCGCCAGGTGGCGACCGGGTACTGCATCTCGGAGAGGTAGAAGACCACCAACCAGCCGATCCCAAATACGATCATGCACACTGCCGTGACCGGCAGCCAGACCGGACTGGGCTTGCGGGTCACCGCGGTGGCGGTCGGCCGCACGTCCGCCGGCGGGGTGTACACCTTCTTCTTACGGACCTGAGACTTGGGCACGGCGCTCTCCTGCGGGGTGGTGATCCTCGTCCGGCCTACAACCGGGCGCAAGGGCGACGGTGCATGGCCAATAATGTTCGGCAGCTAGCGTAGTCGCGAGAGCCCGTTCAGGCCACGGACCCCGGTCAGGTGGGCGCGGAAGACTGACTTTACCGATAGTCGACAGCATTCTGCCAGACCGGGACATAATCGACTGAACAACTGACCCCGGAGGGAGGCTCGGTGGAGTACACATCCGGCGCGACCTCCTGGCAGAAGGTGCTTCGTCGGGCGGCCGTGGCGCTCCTCCCCCGCCGTACGAGGCCCCGCCGTCCGGGCTGGTCGGTCGGGGTACCCCTGATCACCCTCGCCGCCGGCCTGCTGTTCACCACGACGGCCACCACCGCCGACGGCACCGCCCTGCGCGAGGACCGTCGTCCTCAGCTCGCCCAACTCATCGAGGAACGCCGTGAACAGGTCGCGGCGGGCCAGGCGCGGGCGGCCGATCTGCGGGCCGAGGTCGAGGCCCAGACCGCCGCCCTGGCCGGTTCCGACAGCCGGATCGCGGCCCAGCAGGGGCGGGCGGAGGCCAACCGGGAGGCGGCCGGCTTCACCGCCCTGACCGGACCGGGGATCACCGTGGAACTGAACGACGCTCCCCAGGACGGCAGCAGACCGGTGGGCGCCAGCAACGACGACCTCGTGGTCCACCAGGGCGACGTACAGGCGGTGGTCAACGCGCTCTGGGCGGGTGGGGCCGAGGCCATGGCGATCATGAATGTCCGCGTCCTCTCGACCAGCGCGGTACGCTGCGTGGGGAACACCCTGCTGCTACACGGCCGGGTGTACTCGCCACCCTTCCTGATCACCGCCATCGGCGATCCGGCCGCACTCCAGCGAGCCCTCGCCGCCTCCGAGGGGGTCCGGTTGTTCAAGGACGCCGTCGAACACTACCAGCTCGGCTACCGGGAAACCGTGGAGTCGAGCGTCACCGTGCCGGCGTACGACGGTCCCGGCGGTCTGCGCTCCGCCGAGGTCATTCCGGAGTGACTCCCGTGCCAGGCGACGACCCGCACTCGGCGGCCCTGAGCGGCCGACACCATGCCTCGGATCGTGACGACCCGACCGTTGTCGTCTCCCGGCCGCCAGACCTCCCGCACACCGGCTCCGACCGCGGTTCCGCCCATCCCTTCGGCGATTACGGGCAACCGCTGGTCACCGGCGGTGAACCGGGGTACCGCCGAGCCACCTCCGACATGCCGGAGCCCCAACCCCGGGCTGCTTCGCACCCGGACCCCTGGATGCCGGCGTCTCCGACGTACGGCGCCACGCGGGAGACGTACGGCTCGAACGGGTACGAGCCGGACGCCCACGCCGGGCGGGACGCACCCGCCCGGGCCGACGCGTGGGAGACCGGGCGGACCGACGCGTGGGAAATCAGCCCTCAGACCGGCACCTGGGAGACCGGCAGCCGAACCGACACCTGGCAGCCCCACGGCCAGACCGACGCCTGGCAGGGCCACACCGACACCTGGGAGACCGGCAGCCG
>Ga0207867_1001729_pt1 | contig 14380 bp, 9 predicted proteins | sample HigsolmetaAR206D_FD_184838 | JGI IMG/M metagenome (GOLD analysis project Ga0207867, IMG submission 184838) | Ionic liquid and high solid enriched microbial communities from the Joint BioEnergy Institute, USA - AR20-6-D (SPAdes) (version 2) ...
GGAGCCTGCCGAACGTATTCCACCGTGGCGTATGAAACAGTAGCATTTGCGCAAACCAACCGCATGCTCAATGCCGCGCGCTGTCGTAAGCCTGCGGCATTGCTCTTTCTCGTATCTTGAAGGCGCTGCGATCGCCTCTGTGACCGCTGTTGATCGAACTGAGTGAGCTGCTCAGAAGGAGTTACGTTATGAGCTATGCCTTACGCTTGGCCCATCTTTACCCCGATCAGATGAATATCTACGGTGATCGTGGCAATATCATCACGCTGAGCTACCGCTGTCGGGCGCGCGGAATCGATCTTTCGATCGTGCCGCTCGATGTAGGTCAAGCGATCGATTGGCAAAGCTGCGATCTAGCCTTCTTTGGGGGCGGTCAAGATAGCGGCCAAGCCTTGATCGCCAAAGACTTCGTTGAACATCAGGGCAAAGCTTTGGCGGCTGCTATCGAAGATGGCCTTGTTTTGCTCGCGATCTGTGGAGGCTTTCAGCTATTGGGGCACTACTTCTTGACCCATACAGGCGAGCGTTTGCCCGGCATCGGTGCCATGGATATTCACACAGTTGGCGGCACCAAGCGTCTGATCGGCAATAGCGTGGTGGCCTGGCAACAGCCCCAACCCGATGGATCGACCAAAGAGGTTAAGCTGGTCGGCTTCGAGAACCATAGCGGACGCACCTACTTGGGCAGCGGCGCGCAATCGTTGGGCAAGGTGCTGGTTGGCAGCGGTAATAATGGCGAAGATGGAACGGGCGGAGCGGTTTATCGCAATACTTACGGCTGTTATCTGCATGGCTCATTGCTGCCCAAAAATCCGCAGTTCGCCGATCATTTGATCTCGCTCGCTCTGCGGCGGCGTTATGGCGACGCGGCTGCGACTCTCGCCCCGCTCGATGATCAACTTGAGCTACAAGCTCAGCGTACTATGGTTGAACGGCTCATTTAAGAGCGTAAAGATATTCTTTGGAAGCAGATTTGCGCTCTGCCTCTTCCAAGTGGGCGCAGGCCAAGCGTTCGCGCGCGACCGTCAAGAGGTCGAAGGCATCTTTGTAATTCGGGCGCAGCATAACAACTTGTTGCAGATAGTCGATCGCTAGGTTCCACTGTTCGGCGGCCAGTGCTCTAACCCCTTCGTAGTAAAGCTGTTTTAAGCCCAGTTGTGCTCGTGGTTTGGAATCTTGGCTTGTGCGCCAAGCCTCTTCAAGCTGATCGAGGGCATAGGCCATGGCTTGGGCGCTCTGGAAGCGTTGTGACGGCTCACGCTCAAGAGCGAGCTGTAAGGTCTCTCTGAGGGCTTTGGCTAAAGGCCGTTGCGCTAGGGGGAGCGCCATACCGAAGCCGAGCGCGACCGGAATAAAGGCCGCCTTTTTGGGCAGCCTTCCGGTTAACAGTTCGTACAACACGGCGCTGAGGGAGTAAAGGTCGCTGCGCTGATCGCCCGGTTGGTCAGCCAATAGCTCTGGAGCGGTATAGACCTTGGCACGCTTGTTTGCCATGCTCTTGGCCTCATCCTTGCTCTTGCTGAGAGCAAAATCTAATAACATCGGCCAGTTTTTCTCGGCGATCAGAATACTTTCGGGTTGAATATTGTGATGGAGTAGGCCGTGGCTATGGGCGTAGGCCAAGCCCGAGAATAGCAGTTTCCCTAGCTTCAAGACTTCGAGGGCTGGCAGTGTTTGTGGGCACCGTTCGCTCAAAAGCTGACCAGACTTGATAACAGGCATAACGACATAACAAAGTCCTTCGTACAGCCCGTACTCATAGATCGGCACAATGTTCTGATGCCTACACTGCAGTATGGCTTGGGCTTTTGTCTGGAAGCGTTTTAAGGCGGTTAGATCATTTTGAATGTCTATGAGCTTGAGGACGACGTATCGGTCGAGCGATTGGTGGTATGCTTTATATGTGGCCGTATATTCGTGCTGACGAATCAGTTCCTGCATTCTATACGGGCCGATCTGCATACCGAGCAGGTTGTTCATAGCTTTCAACCTTGCCTTATTGGGTGTTATCTGGTGAGCTGGGCCTAGGTTCGGGTAGAGTCACATCAAACGAATGTATAGCATAGTTCATCAGCAAAACAAGCCTGGCCTCTTGAAGCGATGTAGCGCTCTAAGAAAGCTTAGCGCCCGTTGAGACAATGCTTTAGAGTCGTCGATCTACACTAACCCTTGTTCTTGGGTAGCGTTAGGGGCCACCGTTCTATGAAGATACGCGAATATTGGGTGATAATCATAAAATTGTTTATATAAATTTCACATATTCTACCACTATGAGTGTAAATGTCAATTTGTTTAGTTAGGGAGCGGATAGAGATTGTTTGGATATCAGATCCCTGTCACAGTCGCTCAATGGTGTGAGCCGTTATAGCGCTTTCGCCTTTCCTGCACTCACCCCGATATTCGACATATCGAGCTTGTTGCAAACGTATTCTCGTCGCGACAATCTGGCTTGATCGCTTCCTGAACTTCGCGGATTCGGATGAAAACTTGATGGAGTGCCATGAGCAGCGAAAATCAGCAGCCCTTTACCACACCGGAATGGGTGAAACATGCCGTCTTTTATCAAATCTTCCCGGAACGTTTTGCCAACGGTGATCCATCCAACGATCCCGAGAATGTTCAACCCTGGGGCAGCCCACCTGCTATCTCGAACTTTATGGGTGGCGACCTCCAAGGTATTATCGATCACCTCCCCTATTTAGCCGATCTAGGCATTACAGCGCTCTACCTCACCCCGATCTTTCTCTCACCAAGCAACCATAAATACCACACCGACGACTACTATCGCATCGACCCGCGCTTCGGCACGCTCGAAACCTTTCACGCCTTGTTGAAGGCAGCTCACGATCGGGGCATTCGCATTATTCTCGACGGCGTGTTTAACCATAGCGGAAGAGGTTTTTTCGCATTCACCGATATTTTGGAAAACGATGCAGCCTCGCCCTATCTCAAGTGGTATATCATCTCTGGCTTGCCGCTTAACCCGTACGATGGTAGTAAACCAGCCAACTACGAGGCTTGGTGGGGCATGCGCGCGCTGCCGAAGTTCAATACCGATCATCAGCCGGTGCGCGACTATCTGCTGGGTGTGGCGCGCTATTGGATTGAACAGGGTATCGATGGCTGGCGTCTCGATGTGCCTAACGAGATCGCCGACCATAACTTTTGGCGCGAGTTTCGGCGCATCGTCAAAGAAGTCAATCCCGAGGCTTATATCGTGGGTGAGATCTGGCAGGACGCCTCGCCTTGGCTCGATGGCACCCAGTTCGACGCCGTGATGAACTACGTCTTCCGCGATCTGTGCCGCGACTACTTCGCCCAGGGCAAGATCACAACCGAAGCCTTCGCCCAAGGGATCGAAACGCTGCTGCAGCGTTATCCGCTAGAGGCGACCCTAGCCCAGCTCAACTTGCTGGGCAGCCACGATACGCCGCGTTATCTCACTGAAGCGGGCGGCAGCATTCCCAAGGTCAAACAGACTGTGCTCTTTCAAGCATGCTTCCCGGGCGCGCCCTGTATCTACTACGGCGACGAGATCGGTCTCGAAGGCGGCGGCGATCCTTTTTGTCGGGCTGCCTTTCCGTGGGACGAAAGTGCTTGGAACCATGAGCTGCGCGATTTTGTCAAAACTTGTATTGCGATTCGTCATGCACATCCCGCTCTGCGCACGGGCAAATGGCGAACTCTGTTGGCCAGCAATACGATCCGCATTATGGCCTTTGGGCGTTGGAACGACGATGAAGTGCTGATTCCGGTCATCAATACCAGTGCCAAGACGCGCACGCTCGATATTCCCTTGGCCGATTTGCCCCTGCCCGATGGGGTCGTGTTGCGCGATCTTCTCAGCGAACGTAGCTGCCACGTTTATAAAAATCGACTCGAAGGCGTGACCGTTCCCGCTCAGGGCGGCCTTGTGTTACACTACGCCCGCCAATAGGCTTGTGCCTTTTAAGCTGGGAAGACCTTCATGACTGATTTGCTTTGTTATGGCGCGCTTTGCGCCGATAACCTTATTCGTTTACCGCACTTTCCGCGCCCCAACAGTGGCGTGCGCGCGCTCAGCGACCAAATGCTGCCCGGCGGTAACGCTCTCAACGAGGCCCGCTGTTTGGCGGCTTGGGGCACATCGCTGGTGCTGATGGGTGATGACCTTGGCTACGATCCCGAAGGCGAATTGCTCTTTCAGGCCATTAGCGCTACGCCCCAGATCGACGCCAGCTATCTGCGCCGCTCGGCCAAGGTTCGTACCCCGCTCTGTCGAATTATGATCACGCCCGATGGCATGCGAACCGTGTTGGCGGTGCGCTCCAACGACCATAGTGCGCCGAGCATTCCCGCTGATCTACTTGCCAACGTGCAGCTTGTGAGCGTAACGCGCTTTGGGGCGGGCACGCTCGCAGCCGCTCAAGCGGCCCGTGAGGCGGGTAAGACGTTGGTGATCGGCGATGCGCTGCTCTTGGACGAGCCTTTTGCTGCCTTGGCCGATGTGATCGTCGGCTCGGTCGATTATCTGCGCAACGATCAAAGCATCGAAGCGCAACTGCGCGCCCTCCACGCGTTGCGCGGCGCCGCCGTGATTGTCACCGATGGGCCGCGCCCGGTTCACGTTTTGATCAACGACGACTATCAGCAGTTCCAGCCCCATGCGATTGAACCCGTCGATACCAGTGGGGCGGGCGATTGCTTCCGGGCAGGCATCACCTACGGCCTAAGCCAAAGTTGGGACTGGCAGCGCACGATCGAGTGGGCCTTGGCGAGCGCCGCGCTCTGGTGCAGCAAAGGCGCCAATACGCCTCCAAGCCCATCTGAGTTCGAACACTATCTCTCATAAAATGGTAAAATAGAGCTTATTACGTGTGAGGATTCTGAAAAGTGTGCCCATGCATACATCTGTGGCACACTTTGCTTGTGCATATTATTCATCTGTAAGGAGCCGTACCTCAATGCCAAAAGAAGGAATAACCCTGCGGTCGAAAGACTATTCCCAGTGGTACCTTGATATTGTCCAGCAGGCGGATCTTGCTGACTACGCTGAAGTCGTTAAGGGCTGTATTGTATTTAAGCCCACAGGCTATGCGATCTGGGAAGCGATTCAAAAGGGTTTAGACGAGCGGATTAAAGAAACGGGCCATGTGAATGCGTATTTCCCTCTTCTGATTCCAAAGAGCTTCTTGATGAAAGAGGCAGAGCATGTCGAGGGTTTTGCGCCTGAGGTGGCCGAGGTGACTCATGCGGGCGGCGAGCCGCTGACCGAGCCCTACGTTATTCGCCCGACCTCCGAGACCATCATCGGTTACTTCTATTCGAAGTGGATTCGCTCGTATCGCGATCTGCCGCTGCTGATCAACCAGTGGGCTAACGTGATGCGTTGGGAAATGCGCACCCGCCCCTTCCTGCGCACCGCCGAGTTCCTCTGGCAAGAGGGCCACACCGTGCACGCGACCGAGGAAGATGCCGAGCGCGAAACGCTGTTGATTCTCCACGATGTCTACGCCGACTTCGTAGAGAAAGAGATGGCGGTTCCTGTGATTCGCGGCCTGAAGACCGAAAAAGAGAAGTTTGCAGGTGCGCTGCGTTCCTACTGTATCGAGGCTATGATGCAAGATGGCCGCGCGCTGCAGGCTGGCACTTCTCACAACTTGGGCCAGAACTTCGCAAAGGCCTTCGATATTACCTTCACCGACCAGAACAACACCGTTCAGCACGCTTGGACCACTAGCTGGGGTGTTTCGACCCGTCTGATCGGCGCTCTGATTATGACCCATTCCGACGACGAAGGTCTGGTGCTGCCACCCCGCATCGCCCCGATTCAGGTTGTGGTGGTACCGATCTACAAGAACGACGAAGAGAAGAGCGCTGTTATGGCCGCTGTCGATTCGATCACCAAGGCTTGGAAGGGTCGCATCCGCTTCAAGGTCGATAATCGCGAGAATCTGACCCCGGGCTTCAAGTACAACGAGTGGGAGGTCAAGGGTGTTCCGATTCGCATTGAGGTTGGCCCCAAGGATGTTCAGAAGGGCAGCGTTGCGATCGCACGCCGCGATATTCCGGGCCGCGAAGGCAAGAGCTTTGTTCCACAAGAAGGCTTGACCGAGCGCATCGAAGCCTTGCTTGCCGAGATCCAGCAGGCGCTCTTCGATCGCGCACTGGCCTTCCGCAAAGAGCGCACCGCCGAGGTCAGCACCTACGACGAGCTGAAGCAGCAGGTCGAGAAGGGCTTTGCGGTAGCTTACTGGGCCGGTACAACCGAAGACGAGAAGCGTATCCAGGAAGAGACCAAGGCTACCATTCGCTGTATCCCCTTGGAGCAGCCGGGTACGGTCGGCAAGTGCTTCTACACTGGTAAAGAGACAACACAACAGGTGATCTTTAGTCGTGCCTATTAAGATGAATCGAGGGCACGAGGCGAAAAACGAGCGCAGCAGTGTGTCTCGTTTTTCGCCTTTTGGAGCGAGCTCTTTTGCTCCAGAGTTCGTGCTACTGCTTCTTGCTTTGATCTGCTTTGTACTGAGCCTCTTGCCTGCTCGGGCTCAGTATATCGATGTTGGTACAAACTATCGCGAACGGGCCTATCTCGAAGGTTTGTACCGCTTCGAGCGCGCCAACGGTGATATCACCTATCGCTGGGCCAACGGCAATACCAAGCTTGATCTACCTACCGGACAGCTTGGGCCGCTGGTCTTGGAAGGGCGTTTGCACGCTCGCCCCGGCCTCGAAGGCGCGACTCTGCCGCTCTCGATCAGTTTGAGCGCTGGCCAACATGTCGAATTTCCGATCGGTGAACAGTACCGTGTCTATCGCATCTTAGCTTGGCCCGACGGCGATGGCCATCTGCGTGCGCTCTTTCAGGCACCGACCTTTGTGCCCGAAGGCGATGATCGTGAGATCGCCTTTGCGCTTGATAGGATCGGGGCACGCCCACTGACAGCTATTCGCCTGCCCGCTTGGCCGGTTGTGATCGAAGAGCTCCTGTTGCTCGGCGCTCTATTGACCCTCGCTGTTCAGCTTGGCGTGGCCCAGCGCGCGCGATTGCTGTCTGGCACTGCGTTCGTTGTGCTGATCACGCTGCTCAACTTTGGCTTGCGGCTCTGGATCACCAGTGCGCTCCATCCTATTACTCTGACCGCTGTCCTGCTTTCGTTTGTTACCTATCTGGTTTTGCCACGCTTGCAACGCGCTTTCAGCCGCTCTGATGGGGCCGCAGCCCAAGCGATCGGCCTGCACGCCCTGACCTTCTCGGCCAGCGCTACCCGCTGGCTCTGGACGATCATTGTCACATCGGTCGGCCTGCGTCTGCTCGGCACCTACGCCCCGGGCTATGAAGCCCACGACCTTGATATTCAGACCGAGCTATTTACGCGTTTGCTGCAAGGCACGATCTACATCACTGCCAAGGCTCACGAATGGGCTGGCGGCACCACCTTCTATCCGCCCGGCCCCTATCTGCTCTTGCAGCCGTTTCTTTTGTTGTTTCCCTCGGCTGGGGTGACCCTGCAAGTCGGTGTGGCGATCCTCGATGGTTTTAGCCCATTTTTCTTGGCCTTGATCGCGCGTCGCCTCGGCTTCAGCCAACGTGGCTCTTTAGTGACAGCCATGCTTTTGGCTGCACTACCGACTCAAATCACTGGCCTCTGGTGGGGCTTTTTTACCAACGTGGTTGCCCATGTAATCGTGTTGTTTGTGGTGTGGGCGCTGCTCGAGTATCTGGTGCACCCCAATGCCTTCCGCTTGAGCGTTTTGGTCTTAGCGGGCTTTTTTGGACTGGTGGCCCACGTCGGTGTGCTTTTGATGGGTGGCAGTATGATCGCGATCACCCTGCTCTTTCCAATCGTCTGCCAATATCTGCAATCTTCCGAACGACGTTGGAAGACGCCCGAATCGCGACTGGTGCGCCCTGTTTTTATCAGCCTATTCGCGGTTGGTCTGGCGGTGTTAGTGCTTTATGTCAGCGTGTTTGTCTTGCCGATGCTGACACAGGCTTTTACGATCGCCGATACGCGCAGCGGGCGCGACCCCGCACGCAGCGCCGCTTTCCGAGCCTATGTGATCGATATCCAAGCCACCAAGTGGTGGCGAGGTATGTTGGGCCTGCCGCTTGTGCTCTGGCTGCCCGGCTTGATCTTACTGTGGGTTAAGCTGAAGTCGCTTTTTGGGCGTGGTCTACTTCTTGCATGGAGCATTGTTCCAGTTCTCTTTTATCTGATCGATGTGATCTTTTTGGTGCAGGTACGTTACGTCTATTTTGCGGCGCCGATCTGCATGCTAACCACAACTGGCTTCCTCGAACGCATAGCGCATAATCGTATGGGGCGTTTTATCTACTATGCGATTGTGATTGCGATTGTGCTTACTGGAACCTTTTTGTGGTTAGAGGGATCATTATTAGATAGTAAGCCTTCAGTGGTTCCGCTTACCCACTAATGTTGTGTCTGTACGGTATCGATGCAGCTAAACCGTTACCAAAGTAGTCCAAATTTGGTAATACACGGTACCTTTGATGTGCTATAACTAATTGTAGACATATGCTTATAAAGATTGCTACATTCAGCGCTCTACCCAACCATCTAAGCTAAGCATCAATAGTGGGCAGGTCTTACAATCGATCTGCAATAAGCTGTAAAAAAAGGATTTTGCAGCGTTTTTGGGATTAGATATATCTCATAATGTAAGGCTCAATAGTTATTTAATTGTCAATTAGCTCCCATATACTGTGAGGGGTGGCGCGATTGCATCCTATTTCGTATTCCTATCGATTTTGATCTTCTTGGCCTCAAATGAGGATTCATGGCCATGCGCCTCATATTAAATGAGTTCTTTTCACGAATCCACTATAAAATCATTTTTCCATTCCTTCTTTTAGCCCTGTTTGTCATTGTGGCTGGCATGGGCTCTGCCATCTATATTGTTTACTGGGATTTACAGAAGCGTATAGATAATCAGCTGGTTCAGGTTGCCCGTTCAACAAGCGATAGCATCGTTGATATCGAGGCTGCGAATTTAACCCTGCTGCGAGAAATGGCCTTGGCCCAAGCAAACCCTGCCACGGGCGCGCCTTCCGTAGCTGATGCATTTGCAAATGGCGACCTGCCCGGCTTAAGGCTAACCTTAGAAGGTTACTTTCTCTATGCCCCTCAGCGCAATCAGGTGCAGCTCGATCGTCTGATCGCTTTTAATAGGGATGGAACAACGATTCTCGATCTGGAGCGCTCTCAGGAACAGAGCGATGGTTATATCGAGCATGATGCGCTTGATCTATCGCAGACTTGGTTCGTGCCCCAGATCTTGAGTGGAGGCAGCGACTCACGAGGCGATAAATTTGCAGGCCTGATGATCTTAGGAGACGAGCCTTCGCCCTATTTGGCTACGATCGCCCCTGTGGTTAAAGATGATCAAGTTGTTGGTGGCTTGATCGTTGCGATGCGCGTCGATACGCTCTTGCGAGAGATGCGTGACCGCTCGCAGGCGGGTATCGTGGCGATTTACGATATCAACGGTAAAGCGCTCTATAGCACTACTCGCCCTGCCAATATGAGCGACCTTGATATAAGCCTCATCGGACGAGAGCGGCTGCAAGAGGCTGGAGAGGAAGGCACTCTCTTTGATGTTCGTGTTAACGAGCGCGAATATCAATTTGCCTATACCTGGCTGCAGATTCGTCAATCGACGGTGGGCATTTTATCTGTTTCGCTTGCTCGCGATTACATTCAAGAGTCTGTTCGTAGCTTTGTTCTGATAGTCGTTTTTGTAGCGCTTGGCTTAGTTGCAGGCATTACTGGCGTTGGCTGGCTTGTCGCACAACGCCTTACTCGGCCGATCACCGAGCTAGCAGATACCGCTAGCGCGGTTACTGCGGGAGATCTCGAGCGCCGAAGCCAAGTTTCTTCGAGCGACGAAGTTGGTGTTTTAGCATCGAGTTTCAATACGATGACAGAGCACTTGCTTCGGCTCTATAACGAGCGCGCGGCCATCGTAGAGAGTATTGTAGATGGCATTGTGGTATGTAATAATAATGGTGAGATCGTCTCTGTAAACGCTGCAGTGCGATCATTCTTGGGAATATCAGAAGGCGATCAGCTCCCGCGTTATTTTAAAGATCTGCCTTTAGAACCTTTTACTGAGGCTACTGGCTTTAGCGATCGGCGTATTCCGAACTTGTTCCGACTTAAAGATCGGATCGTGCGAGCCTCCCCATCGGAGATCCCCGGTGCAGATGGCAAGCGCATGGGCATCGTCTGTGTGCTCCAAGATATGACGGCAGAGGTCGCGATCGACCGTGCAAAGAACAACTTTATCGCCACTATCTCGCATGAGTTGCGCACACCGTTGACGGTAATGCGCGGCAACGCCGACTTGCTCTTGCGTGGGTTGATGGGGCCGCTCGACCCAGATCAGCGTGGTTTGATCGAAACAATGCGTAATCACGCTGCCAATATGACAGCGCTGGTGACCAATGTAATCGCGATCGCTGGTCTCGACTCTGGCTCGATCGTTCCCGAGCCTACACCGAATAAGTTACATGAACTGATCGAAGAGTTTACCTGGCCGATGCGTAGCCAGATCACGGCTAAGGGCTTGGAGTTCCATGTCGAGGTTCCTGAAGATCTGCCTTTAGTGCTGGTCGATGCTATCCATTTACGCACGGTCTTTAGCCAGTTACTCGACAATGCGCGGCGCTATACCTCGCAGGGCAGCGTTACGATAAAAGCCTTTAATTTGGGGAAATTCGTTCAGGTCGATATTATCGATACTGGCCATGGCGTTCCAGAATCGCTGCATCCGCACTTGTTTGATCGTTTTGTACGCGGTGATGGCGCCAATGAGGGGATTAATTCAGCAGAACGTGGTATTGGGCTTGGCCTAGCTATTGCAAAACAGTTGATCGAGCGCCAAGGGGGCCAGATCTGGCTCTCGCAAACATCTTCTAGTGGGTCGGTATTTAGCTTTACACTAATCAATGCTAACGACAATCCGGAACTCGACCAATCTGCTCAAGCAGCAGCTTAAACGACCTTTCTTTTGGTTCATGCTTGCTATCATGCTCATGACCCCTGGTTTGGCATGGCTGACAGCCCAAGTTGTGCTGTTGTACTCCACCCCCATCAATAGTATTCACCCACAAAGTGTTCTAGCGGCCTACGCCGCTGATTATAGAAAATGGGATACCACAGCTTTGCCTGTGTTGCCGCCTCAGAATCCCGAGTTTCTCGAAACGCTTAATACGCGCTTGGGTCGCTACTATAAGGGTATTGGTTTTAACCCCGTACCTGTAGCAGAAGTGCCTCAAGAGACCCGTCGCAGTCCGCAACCGCTTGCGATACCGGAGCCATCGCCTACGCCCGTTCAAGTGGCTGTGGCCGATACTGCATCTCCGACTGCTACAGATACCCAAGTTGTTGTAGCGACCAACATTCCAGAGAGCCAAGCGAGCCAGCCGCCGCTGCAGCCGCCCACAGCGACCAACACGATCGAGCCGGTTGTGCAGCCCGAGCCAAGCTTTACTCCACAGCCGAGCCAGACCGATCTGCCAACGGCAACGCTGTCACCATCGCATACGCCTAGCCCTACTTGGACGGCTTCGGCTACTTGGACCAGTACTCGCACGGCGACTCATACGCCGTCGCATACGCATACTGCGACCCATACCTGGACGCCCAGCCATACGCCGTCGCACACCTATACTCCGACCTATACTTGGACGCCCAGCAGCACACCAACCTATACTTGGACGCCGAGTAGCACGCCTACGCCGACTTGGACAGCTACGCCGACCTGGACGGCTTCGGCTACTTGGACAGCTACGCCGACCTGGACTGCTTCGTTAACGCCGTCGCGCACTGTGACGGTTGCTACGACGGTGTCTCTGCCGACTACGCCTGAGACACCGCAGATCACGCCGGGAACGCCGGAGCTCACCCTTACCGTAGAGACACCGCAGATCACGCCGGGAACGCCGGAGCTCACCCTTACCGTAGAGACACCGCAGATCACGCCGGAAACACCGGAGATCACTCCTACCGTAGAGACACCGCAGATCACGCCAGAAACGCCGACAGCAACGGAGGTGCCGCCGACGGATACACCTGTGCCGCCGACAGCTACCCATACACCTGTGCCGCCGACGGATACACCTGTGCCGCCGACAGCTACCCATACAGCGACCTTAACGCCGTCGAACACGCGTACAGCGACCTTAACGCCGTCGAACACGCGTACAGCGACCTTAACCCCCACGATGCGGCCGAACTTTAGCTTTACGGTTGATAACTTCAGCGTTGAGGAGAGCAATGGCAGCCTATACCCGATCTTGATACACTTCGATGTGCCGCCGGCTGTCGATATGATGCTCTATGTGACGACACAAGGTGTTACGGCTATGCCGGGCTCGGACTACGAGGGCATGACGAACTTGCCGATCCTAGTTCCTGCGGGCACGCGTGTCTTCCAGGTGCCCTTAACAATCATTGATGATGATATTGTTGAGCCGACGGAAACCTTGCGAGTGATTGTGCGTAGCTCGCCGACAGCTTTGGAGGGCTCGGTAGCGACGGTCACGATCATCGACGATGACGGCGGCCCGGTCTGTACCGATAACGAGTTCGATCGGGTACTGCTTAGCGATCCTCGCTTAACCAGCCAAGATGGAAACGCTATCACGGTCGACTGCAATAGCGTGCTGCTTATCGATGCCAGCAGTCAACCGATCGTCAGCTCTAATCAGCATTATGACTTCGCTTATGGTGAAGGTTTGGTGGGCGGCAACCCGCCGCGAATCTCGCTCGATTGGCTGGTGATCCAAGTGGCCGAAAGCGAGAGTGGCCCATGGCATACCGTTTTCTATTGGGGCGATGATCAGCCCGATCACAATACGGTCTATGTGGCAACACAGCCCTATAGCAGTATCTACTCGTATAAGTCTATGGCGCAGATCATGGCTGCACGTGGCGGTATTGAGGAAGATGATCTCACGTTGGAGCCCGGCCTGATCTATATCAATATCGATGAACGCGCGCCTTCGGGAACCTACTCGTACTTGCGAGTGCTGTCGCCCAAGTCTGGTCTGATCGATCCCGCCGATGTCGATATGATCTATCGCATGGATTCGAATTCACAGCAGCCGCCCATTCCGGTCGGCGCGCTGAATAGCCAACCCATGCTTTCGGCTTGGCGGCGCTACGATCAATTGTTTTGGTTGGCGAGTCGCTTTGCTAGCTAGTCGAGGGAATCCAGTATAATAGGGTGTCCCTTCGAACAATAAAGCCAAGGAGCGACTATGATATTAGCTGCAAGTGCAAATGCACGAATCGGTTTTAGTGCCGGTATGGAGATTTTGCGTGCTGGTGGGAGCGCACTCGATGCGATCGAAGCAGTTACTCGTATTGTTGAGCTAAACCCCGAAGATCATACTGTTGGTCTGGGCGGGTATCCTAATATTCTTGGTGAAGTTGAGCTTGACGCCCTGATTATGGATGGCGCCACCCGCAAGTGTGGCGCCGTCGGTGCTTTGAAGGGCTTTTTGCACCCCATTAGCGTGGCGCGCCAAGTAATGGAGAAGCTGCCCCACGTGATGATCGTGGGCGAGGGCGCTGCTCGTTTCGCCGATGATATTGGCGCTGAGCGTGGCAACCTATTGACTCCTGAAGCTGAAGCTGTTTGGCGCAAGGGCATTCAGGGCAAGCTCGACTCCGAGGAGATGGAGCGCTTAGGTCCGGTCTTCCGCCGCAACCTGCTCGATGCCGTGAAGCTGGCCATCGATCCCGAGAAGGCTGGCGGTACGGTCAACGTTTTGGCCAAAGATATTCACGGCAACATCGCTGTGGCGGTGAGCACCAGCGGCACCGCTTGGAAGTACCCCGGCCGTCTGGGCGACTCGCCGGTGATCGGCGCTGGCGGCTATGCCGATAATCGCTTTGGCGCGGCCGCTTGTACGGGCCTCGGTGAGCTTTCGATTCGGGCTGGCACGGCGCATAGCGTGGTAGTGGCTATGGCGCGCGGCGCTTCGGTCGCAGAGGCCTGTGCTCTGGCGCTGCAAGATGCCATTTTGGTTGGTGCCAATGCTGAACACGCCAATCTCAACATCGTGGCGCTCGATGCTCAGGGCAACCCTCACGGCGCGAGCACCCGCCCCGATCGCAAGTTTGTCTATCAGCGCGCAGACATGGATGAGCCAGTCGAGGCTGAATCTGCGTTTATCAGCGCGGAATAGTTCGCGGGCTTTGCCCTTTTGAGATCTCTGTATGGGCGGTCTGTACTCAGACAGACCGCCCATTGTTGTGTGCAAGTATTCATACCAAATTCGCTTGCTTCATTCTATTTGGCCTTCGGCAGAGTGGAACTTGTCTCTTTTTGTTGTGTGACATTTCGCGCTATCGCGCGAAATGTC
>Ga0207867_1001733_pt1 | contig 14341 bp, 8 predicted proteins | sample HigsolmetaAR206D_FD_184838 | JGI IMG/M metagenome (GOLD analysis project Ga0207867, IMG submission 184838) | Ionic liquid and high solid enriched microbial communities from the Joint BioEnergy Institute, USA - AR20-6-D (SPAdes) (version 2) ...
CGCGCCGTTGGGCAGATCACCGTAAACCAAAACGTCCATTCCCGCCGTTATCAGGCATCCCGCTTCGATTAGATAACGGATCATTCCTTTGGGATAATTCCCCCAACCGTTTTCTTCCTTATAGTCAAGGTCGTTAAGGCTGAAAGACACGATCCCTTCAGATGGAAAATTCATGGAATACAACCGCACCATTTGATCCTTTCTTTTGCGCGCCAACCCATACGTCCCTAACGTAATCGCGCACGGGAAGACATGCCCTCCGTTATAATCGGTATGCTCGCCGATTAAGTTGATCCGCCCGGGGGAGAAGAAAGCCCGAAAATCCTCGTGCTGGAATTTCTCTATGAATACGGATTTCATCGTCTCTAAATGCACGGTTTGATCCTCCAATGAAACTTAATATCTTTCACTGCCAAAAAGTCGCTAAGCCACAAATTCTATGCTGGTAGTTTTTATTTTCATTATAAAAAGTAAACGGTAAATGCTCAATAAATTTTTACTAAAAAAACAAATGTATTTACCCCTTTTTTTACTTAAAGAATCGATCGATTAGCGGTACTAGTTATTTACACTAAAAAATCAACCTTGACATGATCACAATAATAACTTAATGTTGGCCATACGTTTAATAATAAAAGGCAACATAGCGTGATTGATGAAACGGGACAAACCTGCGCTCTTTGGGTTAGAGACTATAAAATACGCCAAACAATCACAATAGGTCGGTAAGACGTACGACAAAAATAACAATGAACGCATATTATACTATTCCCAAACACTTTAGAGGTACATGTACGATAAGAACAGAAAAAATATCAATCTTAAATTAACTGACGAATTTTATCGATCAGTTCCCTTGTTAAAAAAAGAACCGAAAAGCGACATGAGCTTTTCGATCCTTACTTTTTCACATGTAAATATCAATAACGTTGACATCATCTTTTAATTTTGATTCAAGGATTTGTCTGGAAATCCTAACACCACCATGACGGTAACGGTTTTCAATGCTTTCCGTTGCAACTTCTTCATTATTGATAAGCACTTTTTTGTCTTTACCATTTAGGTGATAAACAAATGTTATTGGCAGCTCCATGAATTGATACTCAAGGCTTAAGCCATTTAGTTTTTTCGGTAAAATTGGATCAATGACAAGGTCCCCGGCTAATTGACGGATGCCCAAAGCGTTTGAAATCAGTTGATTCATGTATATACCAGGACCGCTAGAGTAAATTCTCCATCCACCTTTAACTGTTATGGCACCATCTCTTAAATCATCAAAACGCTCTTGGGCCTCATAGCGGGTTTTAAAGTTACCATCAGAACTGCTAAAGTAAGCGTTGCTTTGTCTAACCTCCGCATTTGGTACCACTTTCTGTATGCCAACGGGGTTTATTATTTCAAGTCCATGCCATACTTCATCAGCTTTACCGAGTTTAGCCATAGCCTCAACAAACCGTATATGCGCATGAACATACTGTAAGCCAATTTCCCTCCCAAAGTTCGATGCTTGTTCTGCCCGTTTAAAATGTTTACTTACCCCACCGGTATAAATAGTAGGGTGATTCATTAGACGTACACCGTCAGGGAAGGAAAGATTCTCTTTAATAATTTGATAATGTTTTTTGGCTTGTTCCGGAGTAAATAATTCGCTAATTATACCTCGGTTCATCGGTAAAAGTCGATAACTAATGCCTGTTTTCGTATCGGTTGGATGAAGCATAAATTCGGGGTTATCTGGATCTTCCAAATACACAAAACCAGGAATAACACCGGAACCAAGTATAATTCGTTGAAAATCATGCCTAATACCTTCTGCCAGTCTTTGTAATTCCTTCGTTATCTCATTATCGACATCAACCAAAGTTTGCGATAACGATTGGAAAACCTGGTAAGTTAATGCTACTGTCCAACTACTGACCATGAACTGTTTTAACTGAGCATTTGCGGGTTGAAGTGTATCGTCCCAGTCACCATTACCATACGACGATAAATAGGTATCATATAGAAAGTTAGCTTTAATGTTCTCGATTGCTTTTTTTAAATGATCAAGTATGGTGGCTTTTTCTTCCGTTGGATTAAAATGTGTGCTTTCAGTATAAGCAACTTTTTCTTCAAGAAGGCTAAAATCTTTTGTCGCAGCCAAATAATCACTCAAGACCTTTAGTGGCCATACAATAATGTCACCGTGGCTTTCACTAGCCTGAATCTTAGAATAATTGTCAAACATAAACCACTGTGGCCAATCCCCATTTTCAACAAACTGATGGGAGTAAACCGTTTTAATTATATGGCGTACTATTTTATATTTCTGTGTGGCCAAGAAATATTCAGCAGGCCCCTGACATACATCACGCGTCCCCCATGCCGCACCGCCATATTGTTCCAAACCATGTGGGGAAGTATAGTGAATAAGCATATCATGTGTAAACCACCATGCCAGATCATTGATTTTATTTAACTCGTCTGTCACTTCCCCTTTCAGTGTCAATTTAAACCCATTCATCATCCTACTGTACATTTCCCGATATTTTTTCTTTTCGATATTAAAATCTCGCTCTACAAAAGGTATTTCTTCCCCTTGAAGAAGTCCTTGAATGATCATATTCCATTCGCATGTCGAACCCAATCTTAATACAACAAGAGAATTTACATTGGCCTTTGAATCAGTAATTAATGCCGTCTCATCATCAATTTTCACATCAGCACCGGTCACATGAAGGCGGTACCGTAAGTTGGGATAAACTTGACCGCTATCCGAGTTTTCATCTGCTGTGAAGGAAAGAATATCACCATCTATATTGAAATGATATGGTACATCAAATTCATTATTGTTCATCGTGATTTGATTTGTCACAATGAAACGATACGCCTTACCGCTATTGGAACGGACATTTAAATGGACTTCAGGTGAATCAATGGTTGTAAAGTTAGTGACTATGATTATGTCATCGGCTGTTTTGTAATACCAACGGGCATAATTAAAGCCCATTTCGAACATAGAAGGCATCGTAAGTTGGTGATACGATCCATTCACAGAAACAAATATGCGTTGACCAGATGTCTTGATAATATTTAACGGATTACGTGTGTTCGATATCATCTTGTTAAATAAAGTATTACCGACAACAAGCTGTGAGTTAAAGACACCGTACATATAGGAGGTTGTTGCAAAAGCACATTCAGGTTTTGAGACATTTTTACCACTTATTAAAATATGTCCATGCGGTCGCTCCATTAAAAGTTCTTTTTCCTTTAACACCACATGTTCATGTGTTTCGGTAAAGAAAGACAGCAACTTCTCATCATGAAATTCTTCTTGATGACGATTAGGAAAGAATTGATTAATATCTTCCTTTGTCATCGACATTGTTTTTAATGGTTCAGCAATTATAGAGGTACGCGATGCCTTCTTAATTGGTTTCGGTTTTTGAACTTTGGCATTGACCTCATCCCAAGCTTTTAGAATATCTTCTTCAAACTCCAAAGATCTAATGGCATCTTCGTGGTTTTCTTTAAAAAGGCCATAGAAAACAAATTGGGCTTTACCGTTTAGGTGAATCCGCTTGGATTGTAATGCGGTGTAAGCAAATTCATATTGATAGATTTCATTATCAAGCGACTCTTTTGTTAACGCTTCTGGAATATCGGTTTCTTTATAGGACAAACCATAAAATTGGAAACCATCCGTTGAATAGCCTATGACTTTTGTCAAACCGCCTTGTTGGATATATGGAAAACCACTTGATTGCGGTTGGTTTTGTCTTGAACAGACGACGAACCCTTTATTATTTCTTTCAAACACAGTATTATCTATATATTGTGAGGCATACGCTTCATTTGATCGGACAAAACCGACATCACCCAGTCCTAAGTCTTGACCGTAAATGACATCGATGTCAGCATCTTCACCGCTAATCGTGATATCCCAGAACCAAATGCCCTTTTCTGTAAGTGTAAAGGTTACTTTGTAATCAATACCTCTAACAGACCCATTCGCCACCATCTGTGTATCCGAGAAGGATATCTTACTATTGGATTTAATCCCTAGTAAAGGGTAAGCCTTAATTCTACCGTTATAATGCAATCGTAAATAAATATTATTTAAAGACCCATCGATCGCATTTGTAAGTAACTGGTTAATCATAATGTTTTTGTACGTAGCTTTAAAGAGGTCCCCACTATTTAAAAAGTTAAAACATAGTTTATTAACTTCGATTGTTATCATAGAATCTGTCTCAGTTATCATTGTCTTCTCCTTTACCATACTATTCGTGGATAAGGGAATCGCTCGTCTTGTTTATTCCTGATTACTATGTTTAAAATCTACAGCTTCGAGATTTTAAAAGTTAGGTTAAAAATAGAAAAAATGGAATGTTTGAAGGTGGAATTTTAATTTGTTCTCTAATTTACGGGCTAAAAATCCTTAATAAATCTCGCCTATTCTTGCTTTATTCTCTTAAACTTGATCGTTTTTTCTGCAGTAATATCTTTAACTAAAATAGTATTGCCATTCAATGTGCCATGTTCAGTTTTCCAAAAGCCGTTGGCATTTATTTTTAACGTTCCTTTAGCGCCAATTGGCTTGACAGTAAGGAATACTAGATCATCTGTATTTTCTAGTTGAGTGAGTTCAACCGTTGCAAAATCAATGATGAGGCCATTCGAAAGTTCCATATTTCGGATGAAAATAGCCCCAGACCTTGGCGGTAGATGAACTTCTTCACCATCAAATAAGGGTATATCATCCTCATAGATAATTCCTGTTTGATCTACTTCATCAAAATTGCTGACAAAGAAGAATGACTCATAGCCATTGGTTCTTTCAACAAGTGAAATATTAGGATTGGTTGAATTTAGGTGTCCTTTTATCCCCATTGTACTCGCTATTTCTTTTACTACGTGAGGCTGATAATCGAAATCATGCCCCATTGCCAATCCAAGAACAAGCACTTCTCCAGCACCAAAAGATTTTTTATAAGCGGCTACTTCATTTTTCCCTGTTCGGGTGTAACTTGCAATCGGAATACCGTCAAATTGTGTAAAGTGTAGTCGTTGTCTCGTATATACTGAATCAACCGTTAATACATCAAGATAGTCTTCACTTTTAACAATTTCCCATTCTCCAAGATTCAATTGCTCGGCAAAGATGCGACATGTATTGCCCAGCAAATCTTTCGTTGGGATTTGCGGGTAGATAATCAACTTCCCACCATTTTTCACATAATTCACCAGTTTTTGCTGTAATGAAGCGTCCATTCGCTCTGTTGCGAAGACCCAAAGCGAGGGTACTTCTTTTGGAGAAAACTCTTTTAATAGATTTATAGCTTCAAATTGAATATTCGCTACTAAAAGTAACCGGAGTATTCCATTAAATGCCACATTATCGCGTAAATTCACCATTTCTGAAAGTAACTCGCGGTCACGGTCTTCAATATTATCGGTCATATAATCATCAGGGTTAAATCCGACATAGGTATGAACTTTTTTATTCGCGGTGACTAGATGGGAACCAATTGTTTGAAAAACTCGTCCTAAGTGCTGCGCTTTGTAATAATAAGGACGAACCTCCCCTTTTGAGTCAACAGGTGCCTGCCATTCATGGCGTCTACCCAAAATACCGATATCCTCAAAGTTAACGCCGGCAAAAAACATATAATAATTAAGAGCATTCATACCGTGAGCAACACTTGTCCGAGTCGTTAAATCCAGATCTTGCGGATAAAGTCTTCTACGGTCACTGGAACTTCCGGATTGGAACTCCGCCGAAAAAATCGGTTGATCCTGATTGGATATCGCTCTTGAATAAGTAGCTGACAGAGCAAGATCGTGATAGTTGTCATAGCCAACATGCCCAGGGTAAAAATCACCGGCCATCACGACGTCTTCAAACTCTGCCACTTTATATAATTGGGATAACCCGATTGGATAGGTTGTCCCTCTACTCCTAATATTAAAATCACCAAAACCGTGAACATTGATAATAAACGGAACAGTGATACCCGTAGCTCTAGCCAACCTTCTTAAATCATTGGCGTAATCTTTATAATATTTTCGACAAAAATCGCCCCATTCAAAGTGGAAAGAAGGATATTCTTTTGGTAAACCGGAAACAAACGTCTCCACAAACGCTTCGAACGAAGGTTCATGGAGTTTGTAGGTTTTATTAAAACGATCAATGGTTTCATATTTTTCTTGTAAAAATTGAAGGAAATGTTGGATGGTATCTGAGTTATAATCTTTCAAATTGGTTACCCAGTGGAACATGCCAATCTCATTACACAATTGATACAAAATGATTGGACCATTATTTTCAATCTGCATTGGGGCAATAATTTTGTTCACTTCGTTATACCATTTTTCTACTTTGTCTAAAAAGACGGGATGTCTGTAAGAAACGATATCCGTAGGATGCGTTTCCCCGTTACGTTTAATAGCAATAACTTCGGGATATGTTTTCAATAACCATTCCGGAACACCATGGTAACGGATTTCTGCCATGACATACGGACCTGGTCTAACTATACAGTAAAGCCCTGTTTCCTTGACGAGCTCTAAGAACGTTTTTAAATCGCGCTCAGGTGTTACCTGACCCGTAAAATCAAATTGGCCTTCATTGATCTCATGCCACACCCAAGGAACGTATGTGCTTACGAGATTACAACCCGCTTCTTTCAAATAGGACAGGCGGCGCTTCCATTCCTCTCTCGGAATTCGAAAATAGTGGAATTCGCCTCCAAATAAAAACTGATCTTTACCATTAATTATAAATCGACGTTCGCTATATTTTACTGTCACTTAACTCCCACCCCTTTTGTTTGCTCAAACAAGTTCCACCTTTTTCATGACGGGTTGCATTATTGCTCTTCATGATTGTCAACAAATGAAGCCTGCAATTTTCCGGTCTCTAAAATAATTATCACTGTCGCTGTTTGTCTTTTATGTTAGTTTTCCCTGATACAAAATAACTTTCAATAAAGATATACTTCGGATTGAACAAGCTCGTGCTTATAATATTTTGTGACGGGGTCTTACTGAATCCCCGGCAATTAGAGTAACGTAAACGCGTTCATTTTCAACAGGTTGATTATTGATTAACTTTAGTAAATGTTCGGCAGCAAGCGCTCCCCATTTGCTCTCGGAATAATCAATCGTTGCCAGCCGAGGATTGGTGTACTTTGTTACATCAATATTATCAAAGCCAATGATATGAACATGTTCACCAACACGATAGTTGGTGTTTAACAAGTAATCGTACATGCCAATAGCCATTTCATCATTTAAACAAAAAACTGCAACAGGTTCAGTAAAGTTTTCAATGATCTTTTTAGCTGCCTCTTCCCCTGATTGTTTATTAAAATCACCTTGTATGATCGAGTACTCTATGTCTGGAAATCGCTCCAATGCCTGCTTGGCAGCCTCTAACCGCTTTTTGGAGTCATAGGAATCCTCTGGACCGGTGACAACATACAGCTTACGATGGCCATGATCGATTAAATAATCAATGGCAAGTGTTGCGCCGGCTTTATTATCAAGGAGGACTCGATTGATATTTTCATGTTCAAGCTCACGATCTAAGACAACCAGTTTATGGCCACGATTAGCATAATTTAACAAATCCTCACTAGAAAATGTTGCATCTAAAATAATAGCTCCATCAATTAAACCCTCAGGCAACAAACGATGAGACCTCACACCTGTACAAACAACGAGATCATAACCTTTTTTGTTTAATACATCCTGCATGCCTTGGAGTAAGCGGCCATAAAAAGCTCCGCCGTAATTCGTTAAAAAGACACCGATAATATTTGTCTCTCGCTTTTTTAATGTTCTTGCCGCAGCATTCGGAATATAATTCAATTCTCTTGCAACCGCTAAAATTTTAGCCGCAGTTTCTTCCGTTACCTTTGGATTTCCGTTAAGGGCATAGGATACTGTTGAAATCGAAAATCCCGACTTTTTAGCGATATCCTTAATACTGACCACCCTATCTCTCTCCAATCCACAATAAAGCGTTTACACTATTATACATTTTATGATAAATTGCACATATATTTTTCACCATTAAAGTCACATTATACTTAATATTTTCTACAAAAAGATGTAGAATTGGTTGCTCATCCTCCGCGGGATAAGACAGACATTTTTTCATCATAATGTTGTTATAACTAACCTTATAAACACCCCACTCTTAAGCAAAAGTTATTCGGAACCCCAGCTTGTATTTGAAATATATTTTCTTTAGTCTTAGTAATGTTCACCCCTCTTTTTTATTTCAACAATTTAAATGGCAGCGCGATAACTTCCTCACTATTAGATCCAACATAAGCAGTAAAATCGCCAGCATCACTTGCAAAAGTCAAATCAGCATGATAGTAACGAAGAATATTCTCCGAAATTTCAAATGTTACTTCCTTTGATTCTCCGGGTTTCAGAGTCACTTTTTTGAATGCCTTCAGCTCTTTTACAGGACGTACGACCTCACCTACCATATCGCGAATATATAATTGAATAACTTCCTCACCCTTTACACTTCCTGTATTTGTGACTGTGACTGAAGCGGTAATAGTTTCAGTTGCTGTTAAGTGATCAGATGACAGTTTGGCATCACTATATTCAAAAGTTGTGTAACTTAATCCAAAACCAAACGGGAACAAAGGTTGATTCGGTATATCTAAGTACTGCGACACATAACGAGTTTGGGCATTAGTTGCATCTTTCGGACGCCCAGTATTAAAGTGATTATAATAGACTGGCACTTGACCCACAGAGTAAGGAAAAGACATGGTTAACCGTCCTGAAGGATTTGCATCACCAAACAACAAATCAGCAATGGCTGCTCCGCCTTCTGTCCCCGGGTACCAAGCCTCCAACACCGCATCGACTTGATCGATCATACCGTGCAAATCAAGGGGGCGACCGTTAAATAGGACCGCTACCATCGGTTTATTAACCTCTCTCAGTTTGGCAACAAGTTGAAGTTGTGCTTCTGGGAGGCGGATATCAGCACGGCTACCCGCTTCCCCGCTCATTTCCGAATCCTCACCCAGAGCCAAGATAATGACGTCGGCTTTCTCTGCTACGCAAATCGCCTCATTTAACTGTTCAGGTGTGACCTTATTAATGTCACATCCTTTTGAAACAACAAGATGCGTGGCGTCTACTTTCTGTTTAAGGCCATCAAAGAGTTGAACCGCTTCGTCTTTGGACCCCTGCCAAGACCACGGACCGAGGATGTCCCCGCTTTGAGCAAACGGTCCAATGAGTGCAATCTTCTGAGTCACTTGGAGTGGCAAAACATTATCATTTTTTAGTAGAACACATGATTTTCTCGCAAGATCACGAGCTACTTGCCGGTGTTCTTCACTTAGAATGGTTACTCGTTCTAGAGCTTCATCTAACCCACGATAAGGATTCTCAAACAATCCAAGTTTTTCTTTTAATTGGAGAATGCGAAGGACGGATTCATCAATTAAAGCCTCATCCACTTCTCCGCTAATCACTAATTCCTTTAAATGCTTAATATAACACGCCGACATCATTTCAATATCCACTCCGGCCATAATCGCTTTTAAAGCGGCTTCCTTTTCATCCGCCGCAACGCCATGAGGAATCAACTCTTTAACTGCACCCCAATCAGAAATGAGAACACCATTAAAACCCCATTCATCACGTAATAATTCACGCATGAGCTTCTTGTTACCTGTGGCCGGAATTCCATCAACAGTATTGAATGAAGTCATGGCCATTTCACAACCCTCATCAAGAGCAGCTTTATATGCAGGTAAATATGATTCTCTCAATTGGCGTTCTGACATATTTACCGTATTATAATCTCTGCCGCCTTCAGGTGCACCGTATGCGGCAAAATGTTTCACGCATGCTGCAACACGATGAATATCTGCCGTTAAGTCAGAACCTTGGAATCCACGAACAAACGCACGTGCAAACTCACTATTAAGATAAGGATCCTCTCCTGTCGATTCCACCACACGACCCCAACGCGGATCGCGAACTAAGTCAACCATTGGCGCAAACGTTACGTGTACTCCTGAAACAGCTGCTTCCTTGGCAGCAATCGCCGCGCTCTTTTCTGCAAGTTCAGTGTCCCAGGAACAACCAATGGCTAATGGTACAGGAAAAATCGTTCTAAACCCATGGACGACATCAGCCATAAATAAAAGAGGAACACCTAGGCGGTTGTGTTTTAAATACGTTTCTTGAATCTTTTTAACTATTTTGGCTCCTGAAGCGCCTAGTACCGAACCGCAGTTACGTGCAGTGTTAGGAGTGATGCCTAATTCGGACATTGGCCCCGTTATTTCGCCTTTATTGGGAGCGCCTTCAAAAAAGGATGAGGCTAATTGAACGAGTTGCCCGATTTTTTCATCCAACGTCATTTCATTAATCAAGGCTTTAAGGTTACTTTTCATTTAAAGAGCCTCCAATGGTAGTATCTTCAAAATCGGCGAAACGTTTCGATTGCCCATACTAAAGGATTATATACGGTTGGGGGGTTTGAGTCAATGGGGAGGTGAAACGTTTCTAAACCAATTAATTTTTTCCAGTATCTAATTTATCGGAGTATCAACGCAAAGACAACGGAAACGATTTAATATGGGTATTTATTCCATAAAAATGAGTTGAAAACGATTCCATTATGAGTTATACTAACTCTATAAAAACGTTTCAACACTCTTTTTTTGATCTGTTGGTGAAACGTTTCGAAAAAATTTCCGTATTATTCCCTCAAATGGAATGATTATAAGGAGTGATAGAAAAACAGAATTAAAAAATTGGCGTTCTATGAAGGAAAATATTTTAACAAAAAGAAAGTGGAGGAAATTATTATGAAATGGTTTTTGAAATTTAACAAAAAAGCCATTGCATCCTTGACGATCAGCATATTAGTCCTAGCCGGCATCCTAACTGGTTGTTCTTCTAATAATAATTCATCTGCCAATAGTGGCAAAACAACGATTACTGTTTGGGGAATGGGTGAAGAAGCAAAATCGCTTCCCAAGATTGCTAAAGAATTCGAAAAGCAAAATCCCGACATTAATGTTAAAGTTCAGGCGATTCCATGGGCAAATGCGCGTGACAAAATGTTGACGGCCGTCGCTTCCAAATCCGGTCCAGACGTCGTTCAAATGGGAACCACCTGGATTCCAGAATTTGCGGACGCTGGTGTGCTCATGGACCTCTCTCCTTATGTTGAGAAGTATCCTGACTTCAAGGAAAGCAATTTCTATTCCGGTTCCATTGAAACAACCAAGTATGATGGAAAGACGGTAGGAATTCCTTGGTACATTGATACACGTTTCCTTTATTACCGTACCGATTTATTAAAGAGCATCGGCTATGATCACGCGCCAACGACATGGGAAGAATTAAGTGACGCCGCAAAAAAATTAGCAGACCGCGGTAAAGGAAAATACGGAATTAGTATTGATACAAATGAACAAACTCTTGGTTTTATGTTCGCACGCCAAAATGGATCGAAATTACTTGATGGCAAAACACCTTTATTTGACAAAAAACCATTTGTCGATGCCGTAAAATATCTCAATAGCTTTTTCCAAAATGGATCGGCTCCTAAAGACAATACCGGTGTCGATATTACCCAAGCTTTCCGTACCGGTATGATTCCGATGTTTATCAGCGGCCCTTGGATGATTAAACTCATCAATGACCAAGCGCCCGATATTAAAGGGAAATGGGCGACAGCTGTTTTACCTGCGAAAGAAAATAATATTTCTGCACTTGGTGGATCGAACCTATCTGTTTTTAAATATACAAAGCATAAAGACGCTGCTCTTAAATTTATCGCGTTTATGAGCAAACCGGATACACAAGTTAAATGGATGAAGATGACCAATGCGATGCCTGCAGCAAAAGCCGCTTGGAGCGACCCCGCATTGAAAAACGATAAAAATTATCAAGTTATCAGCCAACAAATGGAGCATTCCAAACCAATGCCATTGATTACAGAGTGGGAAGAAATTGCGCAAACCTACTTAAAGAGTTTCGAACAAATCTATCGTGGCGGTGCGGATGTGCAAACAGTAATGAACGATTTTAATAAGAAAGCTGAACAAATTTTAAATAAATAATTAATCTTAACCTAAATTTGGGGGTGACCCAAAGTAAGGGATTTATACTGACTTTACACTATCCTTGCCGGTCATCCTCATTTCTATTCTTTGTTACGAAACATAAAGTGGAAGGGAGGGGATGGCCATGAAAAAATATCTCAATCGTCATACACCCTATTTTTTTATTGCGCCAACTCTTATTCTGCTCACTGTTTTTTCGCTGATTCCGATTGTCGTCGCCTTGGTTATCAGTTTTACTGATATCGATTTAGCCGGTCTCGCCGACTACTCCAGTATTCATTTTATCGGATTAGATAACTACAAAAACATCATAAAAGATCCGATTTTTATTAAATCGATTTTTAACACGTTATTTTATGTGATTTTCGGTGTGCCTTTCGTCATTATCATTTCGCTAGCCATTGCTCTTTTAATTAACTTTGGAAAAGCGCGAATCTTTAAGGCGTTTCGCGTAATTTTCTATATGCCGTCGATCACAAACGTTGTTGCGGTTGCCGTTGTATGGAGCTACTTATATAACCCTACATTAGGTTTATTCAATAATATACTACATTTTTTTCATTTGCCATCCGTTCCGTGGTTGACCGATCCGACAATGGCCAAAGTCTCACTTATTATTTTGGCAGTTTGGCGGGCCATTGGTCTTAACATGATCATCTTTATTGCCGCACTACAGGGAATTCCTAAAACATATTATGAAGCCGCACAGCTTGATGGTGCTAATGGTTGGCAACAGTTATTTAAAATTACACTTCCATTGCTTCGCTACGCTATTTTCTTTGTTTCCGTTACCACTATGATTGGATGGCTACAATTCTTCGAAGAGCCGTTTATTATGACTGATGGCGGCCCGCTTGATAGTACGACATCCGTGGCACTATTTATTTACCATAATGGTTTCCAATTAAGTAAATTTGGTTATGCTGCGGCTGGATCCTTTATCTTATTTATTGCGATTATTATCGTCACATTAGCCCAATTTAAGCTTCAAAAAAAGGATGTTGAGTACTAATTTAGAAGCGAGGTGGAAATGCAATGGCTGGCCAAAGTCAATTAAAGCTACAGAAAAAATCAAGCAAAACACAACAATGGGTCGCTGGCGTCATTCTTGCGCTGGGAGGAATATTAGTTTGCCTTCCATTCATATGGATGCTGTTATCCGCTTTTAAACCTGAAAGTGAAGTCGTATCCCTGACACCAACACTCTTCCCTAAACAGTGGACATTTTCAAACTTCCAGGACCTCTTTAAAAACATGAACTTCTTTCTTTATTTAAAGAACACACTTATTGTCGTTTTGTGCTCTTTCATCGGATTGTTTTTAAATGCGATGGCTGGTTATGGATTTGCCAAGTTTAACTTTAAAGGTAGGGACAAGCTATTTTATTTAGTGTTGGCAACCATGATGATTCCGGGACAAGTAACGATGATACCCGTGTACCTTATGCTCAATGCCATGGGATTAACCAATACAATGACGGGAATCGTACTACCCGGACTTGTTGGTGCATTCAGCATCTTTTTATTCCGTCAGTTCATGACAACAATTCCAAATGAAATGCTAGAAGCCGCACGACTCGATGGCGCAAGCGAATTCCGCGTATTTATGCAAATTGTATTGCCGATGTCGAAATCTATTTTTGCTGTCCAAGGTATTCTCACATTTATTGCGGGCTGGAACAGTTTCCTATGGCCCCTCATCATTGCCAATGATGAAAAACTGTATACATTATCCGTCGGCTTATCATTGCTGAAAGGTCAATATGGCGGTAACTTCGCCTTGCAAATGGCAGGATCGAGTTTCATGGTCATTCCGATCATCATTATTTTTATTTTCTTCCAAAAACACATTATAGAAGGATATAACATATCAGGTATGAAATAAGGTTCTACGTCAATAATACGTCTTTTTCTAGGTAAAAAAACATGTTAATATTCATGTATACGCAACCCCTATCTTTAAAACTTGTTTCTGGACAATTCAAGTTTACAGGCTATGGAGGTTGCGTGTATTATTTTATTTGAATTTTCTGCATACACCAACAAATATTATAGAGTCTTTCTAACTAATACAAAAAAGACTAGGCATCTCTGCAAAACAGCGCTTAGTCTTTTCATTTTACAATCCCTCGCATTCGGATGACTTTTCCATCAAATTCCGGGCCGATAGCCGTTAAGCCGATTTTGTCATAAAATTTAAGTGCACTTGTATTAGTCGGGGATACCCTT
>Ga0207867_1001780_pt1 | contig 13913 bp, 9 predicted proteins | sample HigsolmetaAR206D_FD_184838 | JGI IMG/M metagenome (GOLD analysis project Ga0207867, IMG submission 184838) | Ionic liquid and high solid enriched microbial communities from the Joint BioEnergy Institute, USA - AR20-6-D (SPAdes) (version 2) ...
CACCGCCGTGAAGTATTTGGTCAGGATGCCGATGGCCGCCACCAGACCCAGGACCAGCGCATCGACCAGCCTCCGCCGCTCCAGAAAGCGCAGATAGAACAGAACGATCAGTGGCCAGATCGGCAGGAGCGCCGAATTGGCGTTGAACTTGGTCGCCAGAAACGTGACTGGCGGCAGAAAGAAGAACAGGCAGGAGGCAAGAAGCGACCGCCACGGATCCAGGAAGCGGAGGGCTATGCGCCAGCTCACAAAGACCGCAAGCGCCGCATTGACCGCTGAAAGGAGATAATAGGCCCAGTCGGCACGCGGAAAGAGCTCGAACCAGGCCGCGGCAGTCCAGGCGAAGAACGGAGGGTGCTTGAAATATCCCCACTGCCAGCCGATGCCCCAGGCATAGTTCTCCAGCATGTCGCCATAGGGATCGAGGTTGATGCGGGTCAGCGCGGGGTAGATCGTCCAGGTCAGGACAAAAGCGGCGAGAAGCCAGAAAACAGACAGCCGACCGCAGCTATCCGTGGCTGACTTGGCGCGGATTCTCACTCCCTCAGCTGACAACGGCCGCTCCTCTGTTCATGCCTAGAGCGGTTCCGGGAAATGGGAACCGGTTTCCGTCCGGAACCGCGAAACAAATCAACAGAGCAGCCGGCGATTTCCTGAAACCCAAACCGCTGCTCCAGATGGAGAATGCGCCCGGGCAGCATGAGCCGCCGGGCGCAACACAGCAAGGCTAAATAGTGTTTGCCGATTAGCGCGAGTAGAACTCGACCACCAGGTTCGGTTCCATCTGAACCGGGTACGGCACGTCACTCAGAGCCGGAATGCGAACATACTTCGCGACCATCTTGTTGTGATCGACCTCGATGTAGTCCGGCACGTCACGCTCGGCCGACTGAGTCGCCTCGATGACGAGAGCAAGCTGCTTGGACTTCTCGCGGACCTCGATCACGTCGCCCGGACGGCAGCGGTAGGACGGGATGTTCACCCGGCGGCCGTTCACGAGCACATGGCCGTGGTTCACGAACTGGCGGGCAGCGAAGGGAGTCGGCACGAACTTCGAGCGGTAGACGATGGCGTCCAGACGCGACTCAAGCAGGCCGATCAGGTTTTCGCTGGTGTCGCCCTTGCGGCGGTTGGCTTCCTCGTAGATCTTGCGGAACTGCTTCTCCGACAGATCGCCGTAGTAGCCCTTGAGCTTCTGCTTGGCGCGGAGCTGCATGCCGTAGTCGGTCATCTTGCCCTTGCGGCGCTGGCCGTGCTGGCCCGGGCCGTATTCGCGGCGGTTGACCGGCGACTTCGGACGGCCCCAGATGTTCTCGCCAAGGCGGCGGTCAATCTTGTACTTGGTGGTATGGCGTTTAGTCACCGCATTCCCTTTCAAACAAATACACCCGAAACACCACGTTCCGGGTCAAGGAACGCGCCCTCCTCTGGCCCCGTTTCCGGAGGCCTGACAGGAACCCTGCGCACGCTACGCCGGGTTTCCGCGGGACACGTCAGATCGCACAGGGCTCCTGCGAACCGCTGCGCGGGGTTGCACTAGTTCACTCGGGGCCGGATGTCAACGCCGGAGCTGCATTTTGTGCAGGCTGTGCGGCGGCAACGGCCGGGCCGCCCTCGGCCGGAAGAGCCAGTTCGTCGCCGCCCAGCACGAAACCGAAACCGCGCATCAGGCGCCGCATGGCCGCCGGCGGATTGCCCGATGTGAAATAGGCGTAATCCGTGTGGTTGCCCATTTCCCCCTCCAGCCGCGGCAGGAGCGACATGGCACGGCGGGCGATCGCCTCGGAAGGGTCGATCCAGTCGACCGGCCAGGGGGCGACCTTGCGCATGCGATTCACGAGGAACGGATAATGGGTGCAGGCGAGCACGACGATGTCCGTGCGCAGGCCATCCTTCTCCATGAAGCAGGGAGCAATCTCCGCCCTCACCTGCTCCTCGTCCACGAAGCCCTCGCGCATGTACTGCTCGGCAAGAGCCGCGAGATTCTGGCTGCCTACAAGGCGCACGTGGCAGCGGCTGCCATAGGTGGCGATCAGGTCGTGCGTGTACTGGCGCTTCACCGTGCCGGGGGTGGCAAGCACCGAGACAATGCCGGAACGCGTGCGCTCGGCCGCAGGCTTGATGGCGGGGACGGTTCCGACGAATTGCTGATCCGGATAGGCCGCGCGCAGGTCCGAGATCGCAAGGGTGGAGGCGGTGTTGCAGGCAATCACGATCAGGGACGGCTCGAACCTGTCGATCAGGCGGCCGAAGAGCTTGATCAGGCGGGCGCGGAGCGCCTCTTCTTCCCAGGCGCCGTAGGGAAAGGCGGCGTCGTCCGCAACGTAGACATAGGGATGTTCAGGAAGCAGAATGCGCGCTTCCTTCACGACCGAAAGGCCGCCGATTCCAGAGTCGAAGAACAGGACCGGCCTGCGCTCCATGGATCACTCCCCGTCCGGACTGCCCGCCCCGCGCGGCCGCTTCGGCGTGAACTTCTCCAGGGAGACGAACACGCCGCGCAGCGCCGTCAGTTCTTCGGCGGTGAAGCCGGGACGGGTGAAAAGAGCCCGAAGGTTGTCGAGCATTTTCGGCTTTTTGTCGGCAGTACGGAAATAGCCGCGCTCGTCGAGGATCCGTTCCAGATAGCCGATGAAGCTGTTGAGATTCTCCTTGGTTGCGGGGATGCGCTCCACCTCGGGCGGGCGCACCGCCCGGTCAGGCTGGGTCTTCATCCATTCATAGGACATCAGCAGGACAGCCTGGGCGATGTTGAGCGAGGCGAAGGCCGGGTTGACCGGAAAGGTCACGATCTCGTCAGCCAGGGCCACCTCCTCGTTGGTCAGGCCCCAGCGCTCGCGGCCGAAGAAGATGCCAGTCCGCTCCCCGCGGGCATGGCGCGCGCGCAGGTCCACGGCCGCCTCGACCGGGCCCCGCACCGGCTTGAAGTTGTCGCGCGGACGGGCAGTGGTCGCAAGAATGAAGTTCAAGTCGGCGATGGCGTCCTCCAGCCGGTCGAACACGCGCGCGCCGTCGATGACATGATCGGCCTTGCTGGCCGCTGCGCGCGCCTTCTCGTTGGGCCAGCCATCGCGCGGATTGACAATCCGGAGCTCGGCCAGGCCGAAATTGGCCATGGCCCGCGCCACCATGCCGATGTTTTCGCCGAGCTGCGGCTCCACGAGAATGATCACCGGTCCTTCGGCGATCGGTTCCTGCCGGTTTTCTGTTTCAGCCATTGCCTGCCTGTCAGGGCATCTACCGCGCGGAAGCAACCGCAGGCGCGCGCATCTGCCACAATATTCCGTCTTCAGAGAAAAAATTGCGAACAGCCGTTCAGTTCATGCCGATCTAGCCCCTTCCGCGAAAAGCGTAAAGCGATGTTCATAGATTTTCGCACCGTGAACGGCTTTGCGTTGCAGCATAGCAGTGCTATAGGGGCGGCGCTCAATAGCGATCCCCCACGGGGCGGAAGATCCGCTTTTGTCGAGAAGAGGTTCAGAATGGCGAAAATCAAGGTAGCAAATCCCGTCGTAGAGCTCGACGGCGATGAAATGACCCGCATCATTTGGAAGCTGATCAAAGAAAAGCTGATCTACCCCTATCTCGACATTGACCTTGAATACTACGACCTGTCGATCCAGAACCGCGACGCGACGGACGACCAGGTCACCATCGACGCCGCCTGTGCCATCAAGAAGCACGGCGTCGGCGTGAAGTGCGCCACCATTACGCCGGACGAAGCCCGCGTGAAGGAGTTCGGCCTCAAGAAGATGTGGAAGTCGCCGAACGGCACCATTCGCAACATCCTGGGCGGCGTCATCTTCCGTGCCCCGATCATCTGCAAGAACGTTCCGCGCCTGGTTCCGGGCTGGACCAAGCCCGTCATCGTCGGCCGCCACGCCTTTGGCGACCAGTACCGCGCGACCGACTTCCGCTTCCCCGGCAAGGGCAAGCTGACGATCAAGTTCGTCGGTGAAGATGGCACCGTCATCGAGCACGAGGTGTTTGATGCACCGGGCTCCGGCGTCGCCATGGCCATGTACAACCTGGACGAGTCGATCCGCGATTTCGCCCGCGCCTCGTTCAACTACGGCCTGCAGGTCGGCTACCCGGTCTATCTCTCCACGAAGAACACGATCCTCAAAGCCTATGACGGCCGCTTCAAGGACATCTTCCAGGAGATCTACGAGACCGAGTTCAAGGACAAGTTCGAGGCTGCCGGCCTGTTCTACGAGCATCGCCTGATCGACGACATGGTGGCTTCCAGCCTCAAGTGGTCCGGCGGCTATGTCTGGGCCTGCAAGAACTACGACGGTGACGTGCAGTCCGACACGGTCGCACAGGGCTACGGCTCGCTCGGTCTCATGACCTCCGTGCTGATGACGCCGGACGGCCAGACCGTCGAGGCCGAGGCCGCCCACGGCACCGTCACCCGCCACTACCGCCAGTATCAGCGCGGCGAGGAAACCTCGACCAACTCGATCGCCTCGATCTTCGCCTGGACCCGCGGTCTCGCCCACCGCGCCAAGCTCGACAACAACGAGGAGCTCAAGAAGTTCGCCGAGACCCTCGAGGATGTTTGCGTCAAGACCGTCGAGGCCGGCTTCATGACCAAGGACCTCGCCCTGCTCATCGGTCCGGACCAGCCGTGGCTCTCAACCACCGGCTTCCTCGACAAGGTGGACGAGAACCTGCAGAAGGCCATGGCCTCGCTGTAAGACCCGTATCAAACAGAGCGGATACGCTGGAACCCGCCGGACCCGGTCCGGCGGGTTTCTTGTTGCCCGGAGCGCAAACAGTCCAACCGGCCGTGGCGACCGCACCGACAGGCCGAAAAAGTCGCCCGCCCTGACACGGTTCCAGTGCCCTCAGAGGCGAATGAATACGCGCAAGCATTGCTGTGGGACGGTCGTCGCCTGGTCCGGAAGGCGGCGGTTACGTAATGATATACGCAGAGACTACTTAATTTCCCGACGCCATGGAGGATAACTCCCTGTTCCTAGGGGAGGCCGGATTACTGATCTCTTGTACTTTTAAGGATTTGCCATGAAGAAACTTGTCGCGGAACTCGTTGGTACGTTCTGGCTCGTCTTTTGTGTTTGCGGGGCAGCGCTCCTTGCCGCCGGCTTTCCCGAGGTGGGCATCGGACATCTCGGGGTCGCCCTCGCGGTTGGCCTGGCCGTCATGACGATGGCCTATGCCGTGGGTCCGGTCTCGGGCGGACATTTCAATCCTGCCGTCTCCGTGGGCATGGTCATCGGGGGGAGACTGCCGGTCTCGGAGCTTCCCGGCTACATTCTGGCCCAGGTGTGCGGCGCAGTGCTGGCTGCCGGTGTGATCTACTTCATCGCCTCCGTGACTCCGGCGTTTCAGGCCGGTAATTTCGCATCGAACGGATACGGGCCGCTCTCTCCGGGCGGATATTCGCTTGCGGCTGCGGTCACGATCGAAATCGTAATGACCGCCTTCTTCGTCTTCATCATCCTGGCGACGACCTCGGACAAGTCCACCTCGGCGTTTGCCCCGATCGCCATCGGACTGGCGCTTACGCTCGTCCACCTCGTCGCCATTCCCGTCACGAATGCGTCGGTAAACCCCGCCCGCTCGACCGGAACGGCACTCTTTTCGGACAGCGGAGCGCTTGAACAATTGTGGGTCTTCTGGACGGCTCCGTTGATCGGCGGAACTCTCGGGGCGGCCCTGCATCGGATCGTGCAGGGCAAGGCGGCGTCTGAACCGCAAACCGCCGACGCAAAGGCCGCGGCAGGCCGCAAGTACAGCGGCCGCGGCGCAAACGGCGGTGGCCGCAGGAAGTGATACGCGGTAGGAAGTATGCTCCGCCAGGCATGGCAAAGGGCCACTGCTGCTGCCGGCGGTGGCCCTTTCTGCACAAATCAAGGATGGCTGCGAGCGGACCGGAGGGCAGGTCCCTGCCCTGCCCTCGGCTGGCCGAGATCAGGCGTCGTAATCGACGTCCTTCGTTTCAGGGCCCAGCAACAGCGCTATCAGCGTCAGCACGGCCGAAATGGCAAGGTAGACGCCGACCCAGAAGGGGCTGCCGCCGCCGTAGCGCCAAAGGGCCACGGCGATGAACGGAGCCACGGCAGCGCCGATGATTGACGACACGTTGTAGGAGATGCCGGAGCCCGTGTAACGAACGTTCGCCGGGAACAGCTCGGGCAGCAGCGCCCCCATCGGCCCGAAGGTGACGCCCATGAGGCCGAAGCCGATCACCAGCCACGCGATGACGCCGGGCTCGCCGAGCGACAGGAGCGGAACCCAGGTGAGGCCGTAGACGAAGATCAGCGCCGTGATGAGGATCAGAAACCGGCGGCGACCCCAGCGGTCGGCCCACGGGCCGGAGAACAGCGTGAAGATGCCGAAGAAGACCGCGCCGAACACCATCATCCACACGAAGGTGGTGTAGTCATAGCCGAGCCCGGGCACGGCGGCCGTCGTGGGCGCGGTTCCGTAGCTGAGAGAGAAGGCCGTGATCAGATAGAACAGCACGTAGGTGGCGAGCATGTAGAAGGTGCCGAGCACCAGCTCCCAGCCATACTGTTTGATCACGTTGCCAAGCGGCAGGCGCACGACCTTCTTCTGGTTGATGACATTGTTGAAGGCCCGGCTTTCCACCAGGTTCAGGCGAACCCAAAGGCCGATGATCACCATGACGGCGGAGAAGATGAACGGAATGCGCCAGCCCCAGGTCAGGAACTCTTCCGACGGACGGCCGGGGTTGTCCGAAGGCAGCCAGGCCGCGATCAGCAGAAACAGCGAATTGGCAAGAATGAAGCCGAGGGGCGCGCCGAGCTGCGGGAACGTGCCGAACACTGCACGCTTGCCCGCGGGGGCGTTCTCGGTCGCGACGAGCGCGGCACCGCTCCACTCACCGCCAAGCGCAAAACCCTGGGCAAGGCGCATGACGACCAGAAGCAGCGGCGCCAGCCAGCCGACCATGGCATAGGTGGGCAGAAGGCCGATCAGGAAGGTGGCGACACCCATGGTCAGCAGCGCGCCCACGAGCGTGAACTTGCGCCCCTTCTTGTCGCCGAGATGACCGAAATAGATGGCACCGAGCGGGCGGGCAATCATGGCCGCGCCAAACACGGCAAAGGACGCTAGCAGCGCCGTCGTCGGATCGCCGGAGGGAAAGAACAGATGCGGGAACACAAGTACAGCGGCGGTCGCATAGACATAGAAGTCATAAAACTCCACCGTGGTCCCGATAAGACTGGCAACAAGAACGCGCAGCGTAGAATTTGCCGGAGCCGTCTGCGAACCAAACGGCTCAGACGCGGAATACATGTCTTGAGAACTCATTCAAATTCACCTGGTGACGCGGGGGGAAGCGCAGCTGAGGGCGCCTGTCACCCGCCATATATTAAGCATCAACATCACTTGCCAACAAAATTAAATCACCAAGCCACACACACCGCCGGGAAACCGGCGGCATTGCAGCCTGGCAGGCGGGATTCAGTTTCCCAAACACCGCCTGACGGGAAAACAAAAATTCTCCATATGCTCTCGAAGAAACATATTATTATCGTAACGCTCCCTGTTTGGAATCTTATTGCGCGATCACGTCACTGCAATAAGAAGCGTAGTCCTTCCTTTCCGCAATTCTCCCTTGCAAATACGCTGTTTCTTGGCGTCTACCCCACATCACGGCTAGGGCTTGCCGCAACCTCCGTCGGACAACCGCACCTGCAGGTCGCGCCCGGAGCGACGATCGGGCGGCAGCCGCCGAAAACAAAGGGCCGGCTTGTGCCGGCCCCCCAAAATCCATTTCGATGCTCTCGAGGCAAGATCTGAACCGTCCTCTCCGCAGCCCACGCCAATCGACGGAGATCCCGGCTTTCCGTGCAAGCCGGAAAGCCGTCCGTCCACCTCTTCCCGTCAAGCGGAGAGAGCCGCCTTGACCGCCTCGATGGCCGCGGAGGCATTGGCGCCATCCGGGCCGCCCGCCTGGGCCATGTCCGGCCGGCCGCCGCCGCCCTTGCCGCCGATGGCGGCGGAGGCGGCGCGGACCAGATCCACGGCGTTGAAACGGCCTGTAAGATCATCCGTCACGCCGACGACGACGCTCGCCTTGCCGTCCTCGGAGACGCCAACGAAGGCGACCACACCCGAGCCGACGGTGCGCTTGCCCTCATCGGCGAGCGGCTTCAGGTCCTTCGGCGCGATGCCTTCGACCACGCGGCCAATGAAGGAGACACCATTCACTGTTTCCTTACCGTCAGTGGATCCGCCGGAAGCGCCGCCGCCGAGGGCGAGCTTGCGCTTGGCCTCGCTCAGTTCGCGCTCAAGCTTCTTGCGTTCCTCGACCAGCGCCTCGAGGCGGGACACGACTTCCGCCGGGGTGACCTTAAGGATGGCAGCCGCCTGCTTCAGGCGGGCTTCCTGCTCCTCCATATACTGGCGGGCAGCGTCGCCCGTCAGCGCCTCGATGCGGCGGACGCCGGCGGCGACCGCGCCTTCCGACACGATATGGACGAGGCCGATGTCGCCGGTGGAGCGGACATGGGTGCCGCCGCAGAGCTCCATCGAGAAGGTCTTGCCGGCCTTTTCGCCCTGAGTAGCCACGCCCATGGAGACCACGCGAACCTCGTCGCCGTATTTCTCGCCAAACAGCGCCATGGCGCCCTCGGCAATCGCGTCGTCCACCGACATCAGACGGGTGGTGACCGGAGCGTTCTGCAACACCACCTCGTTGGCAATCGCCTCGATCCGGGCCAGCTCCTCGTCGGAAATCGGCTTCGGATGCGAGAAGTCGAAGCGCAGGCGGTCGGGCGCGACGAGCGAACCCTTCTGGGCCACATGGGTGCCGAGCACCTCACGCAGGGACTCATGCAGGAGATGGGTGGCCGAATGGTTGGCGCGAATCTTGGCGCGACGCGCGCTGTCGACCTTCAGCGCAACCGGCTGGCCAACGCGAACCTTGCCCTTCGCGACCTTGCCGATATGAACGAACAGGCCCTCGCCGCGCTTCTGCGTGTTCTCGACTTCAATCGCGAAGCCTTCGCCCTCGATCACGCCGGTGTCACCGACCTGACCGCCGGACTCGCCATAGAACGGGGTCTGGTTCGTGATAACGGCGACAGCCTCGCCCTCGCCCGCCTCGTCAACCATAGCGCCATCGCGCACGAGCGCGGCGATGACACCTTCAGCCTCCTCGGTCTCATACCCGAGGAACTCGGTCGCGCCGACCTTGTCCTTGACGGCGAACCAGATCGCCTCGGTGGCCGCCTCGCCGGATCCGGCCCAGCTCGCGCGGGCCTCGGCCTTCTGGCGCTCCATGGCGGCGTTGAAGCCGTCGAGGTCGACGGAAATCTGGCGCTGGCGCAGGGCATCCTGCGTCAGGTCGAGCGGGAAGCCGTAGGTGTCGTAAAGCTTGAAGGCCGTCTCGCCGTCGAGCTGGTCGCCCGCCTTGAGGGAAGCCGTCGCTTCGGCCAGCAGGGTCAGGCCGCGCGACAGCGTCTTGCGGAACCGTGTCTCCTCGAGCTTGAGCGTCTCGGTGATCAGGGCCTCGCCGCGCACGAGCTCCGGATAGGCCTGCCCCATCTCGCGCACGAGCGCCGGGACCAGGCGCCACATCAGCGGCTCCTCGGCGCCCAGCAGCTGGGCATGGCGCATGGCGCGGCGCATGATGCGGCGGAGCACGTAGCCGCGGCCCTCGTTCGACGGCAGAACGCCATCGGCGATCAGGAAGCTCGCCGAACGCAGGTGGTCGGCGATGACCTTGTGGCTGGCGGCACGCTCGCCCTCGGCCTCGACGCCGGTCGCCTCGACCGAGGCGCGGATCAGGTTGCGGAAGAGATCGATGTCGTAATTGTCATGCACGCCCTGCAGGACCGCGGCAATGCGCTCGAGGCCCATGCCTGTGTCGATGGACGGGCGCGGCAGCGGAATGCGCTCCTCGGGCGAGATCTGCTCGAACTGCATGAACACGAGGTTCCAGATCTCGATGAAGCGGTCGCCGTCCTCATCGGGGCTTCCGGGCGGGCCGCCGGGGATGTGCTCGCCGTGGTCGTAGAAGATCTCCGAGCACGGGCCGCAGGGGCCAGTGTCGCCCATCGCCCAGAAGTTGTCGCTTGTCGGGATGCGGATGATGCGGTCGTCGCTCAGGCCGGCAATCTTCTTCCAGTAGGAGGCAGCGTCGTCATCCGTGTGATAAACGGTGACGAGCAGGCGCTTGGGATCGAGGCCGAATTCCTTCGTGACGAGGTTCCAGGCAAGCTCGATCGCCGTCTCCTTGAAATAGTCGCCGAAGGAGAAGTTGCCGAGCATCTCGAAAAAGGTGTGATGGCGGGCGGTGTAGCCGACATTGTCGAGGTCGTTGTGCTTGCCGCCCGCGCGCACGCACTTCTGCGCCGTCGTGGCCCGGGTGTAGGGACGGGTCTCAAGGCCGGTGAAGACGTTCTTGAACTGAACCATACCGGCGTTGGTGAACATCAGCGTCGGATCGTTCTTCGGTACCAGTGAACTGGACGGAACGACCTCGTGTCCATTCTTCCGGAAAAAGTCGAGAAATGTCGACCGGATCTCGTTGACGCTACTCATGCTTTGCCTTTGCAAGAAACCCGCCTGCCAGTGCGGAATATAAGACCGCAGCCTTGTAGCGTCAGCAAGCGGCTCTGTCCAGAAAGCTCAAATGCAGCGCGGCAATCTATTTCGGATTTCCCAAAGGGAGCTTATCTCAAGTCCTCCAGAGGAGGCGGATCAACGGCCCGGCATGGCGAGACCGCGGCCACGGCCGGGTCAATTCCGTTCAAGACGCCCTCGCCGAGGCATCCGTGCCGACAGCCCTCAATCAGGCGCCAGCAGCCCACGGCAGGCCCGCGATCAGACGCCGGAAGCCATGTGGCAGGCCCTCAAACAGACGTCAGAGACGCACCGCCCCCAGCCTCACCTTCGACAGGGCATCGCAGCCCCGCCCCCCAGAACAGAAGAACCGAGCCAACGCCCGACCGGCACGGCAGGCCGCCGCTCAGGCGACGTACGCTAATCCGGCGCGCTCCTTCAACAGACACACCCGCGGACATGCCGCGGTGCGCACTTCTCTGTGACTTGGAAACCCCGGAACCAGCGGCCGGAGGGCCTGGAAATCCGGAGACCAGGGACCGGGCCAGTCCGGGCAGCGGGAGGACCGAGCCGCCCGCCAACCGGCATCAGTCGGCGGCGTCGAACTCGTCGCCGCGACCGTTGTCGAGGAACTGATCGGCGATCAGGCCGGCATTCTGGCGCAGGATGGTCTCGATCTCGTTGGCAACCTCGGGATTGTCCTTCAGGAACTGCTTGGCGTTCTCCCTGCCCTGGCCGAGACGCTGGGAGTTATAGGAGAACCAGGCACCAGACTTCTCGATGACGCCGGCCTTCACGCCGAGGTCGATGAGCTCGCCGGTCTTGGAGACGCCCTCGCCATACATGATGTCGAACTCGACCTGCTTGAAGGGCGGGGCCAGCTTGTTCTTGACCACCTTGACGCGGGTCTGGTTGCCGACAGCCTCGTCCCTGTCCTTCACCGAACCAATACGGCGGATGTCGAGACGGACGGAGGCGTAGAACTTGAGGGCGTTGCCGCCCGTGGTCGTCTCGGGCGAACCGAACATCACGCCGATCTTCATGCGGATCTGGTTGATGAAGATCACCATGGTCTTGGAGCGCGAGATCGAGGCGGTGAGCTTGCGCAGCGCCTGGCTCATCAGGCGGGCCTGCATGCCCGGCAGGGCATCGCCCATGTCGCCCTCGATTTCGGCGCGCGGCGTCAGGGCCGCCACGGAGTCCACCACGATCACGTCCAGCGCGCCGGAACGCACCAGCGTGTCACAGATCTCCAGCGCCTGTTCGCCGGTGTCAGGCTGCGAGATCAGCAGGTTCTCGAGGTCGACGCCGAGCTTGCGGGCATAGACCGGATCGAGCGCATGTTCGGCATCGATGAAGCCGCAGATACCGCCCTTCTTCTGCGCTTCCGCAATGGTGTGCAGCGCCAGGGTGGTCTTGCCGGAACTTTCCGGACCGTAGATCTCGATGATGCGGCCGCGCGGAAGACCGCCCACGCCCAGAGCAATGTCGAGGCCCAGCGAGCCGGTCGAAATGGTCTCGATCTCAACCTTCTCGTTGCCGGCAAGGCGCATAATCGAACCTTTGCCGAAAGCCCTCTCGATCTGCGAAAGAGCCGCGTCCAATGCCTTGGTCTTGTCCACTGCGTGATCCTCTACAAGCCTCAACGTCGTCTGAGCCATGATACAACACCCTTCTCAGGTCAATGGGCGCGATGCCTAGTGCTTTCAGATTGGATTATCTGTACACCTTTTGTTCCGCTTTGGCAATGCAGTTTATCTTATTGGTTTGAAATATAAATCAAAGTTTGTTCCACATTTGTACCGAAGGCAAAAATTTTCAGGTTCTTAGCCGTTTCGGGGGTGGGAACGCGATCGCCGGCAGGAACAATGGAACGCGCCGAGAGAAGCGCGCCGCAAGCAAACATGTGCCCAAACCGAGCCGCAAAAACACGAATGCCGGCGGTGCACCGGCATTCGCGATAACAGACAGCGAAGCGGTCCGGCGTCGGAGAAAGCCGAACCGCTCCCGAAGGATCAGCGCAGAGGCTGCAGACGAATCTCAACGCGGCGGTTCTGGGCACGGCCCTCGGCCGTCGCGTTGGAGGCGATCGGCTGATCCGGCCCCATGCCGAAAATCTGGAAGCGGCGTGGATCGGTGCCCTGGGCGACCAGGTAGTCGGCCACGGAGGCAGCGCGGCGGCGCGAAAGATCCATGTTGTGCTGGTAGCTGCCGGTGGAATCGGTGTGGCCGTAGACGTCGATCAACGTCTGGTTGAAGCGCTTCAGCACCAGCGCGACCGAGTTAAGCGTGCCGTAGAAGGCCGGCTGGATGGAGGCAGAATCGGTGGTAAACGTGATGTTGGACGGCATGTTGAGGAAGATGTAGTCGCCTTGACGCGTCACGCTCACGCCGGTTCCCTGGAGCTGGGCACGCAGTTCCGCCTCCTGGCGGTCCATGTATGCGCCGATCGCGCCGCCAGCGAGGGCGCCGACGCCTGCACCGATCAGAGCATTGCGGCGGTCATCGCCACCGGCGAGAAGACCCAGGCCCGCGCCGGCCAGCGCACCAAGCGCAGCCCCGCCAGCGGTATTGGAAATCTTCTGGTCGCCCGTGTAGGGGTCAGTGGTACAGCCAGCCAGCAATCCGCCAACGATGGCCGCGACGACAACTTTCTTCAACATATAGAGGGTCCTCTCCTGGTCAGTGCACGATTTCCGCAAGCTGCGACTCATAGTGGATGGTCGTCCCGCGATTTCCTAGTAACAAAAATGTGGCAAACTACGGTAACTGCAGGCATCTTGCCCAGAAATTAATCCAGAGGACTCGCGGCAAGCCGCACTAGTGGACCAGGGCTCTCACATGGAAGCAGCATCAACCCCTCCCCGCAAGCGAATCGAACTTGTCGACTGCGCCCGCGGGCTCGCCCTGGTGGCGATGGCCGTTTACCATTTCACCTGGGACCTCGACTTCTTCGGCTATATCGAGCCGGGAAGCTCGGTCACCGGGGGCTGGCGCATCTTCGCCCGCTGCATCGCCATATCCTTCCTGTTCATCGTCGGCGTGAGCCTCTATCTGGCCAACGGCCACGGCATCCGGTGGAAGTCGTATTGGCGCAGGCTGGCGATGATCACGGCGGCGGCGCTTGCCGTCACAGCGGCGACGATCGTGGCCACGCCAGGTGCCTTCATCTTCTTCGGCATCCTGCATCACATCGCCGTGGCGAGCCTGCTGGGGCTCCTGTTCCTGCGGCTGCATTGGGCCGTGACCATCCTGTCCGGGATCATCGCGGTGGTGCTGCCGCATGTCGCGACGAGCGCCGCGTTCAACCATCCGGTGCTCTGGTGGATCGGCCTGTCGACGGAGGT
>Ga0207867_1001782_pt1 | contig 13904 bp, 11 predicted proteins | sample HigsolmetaAR206D_FD_184838 | JGI IMG/M metagenome (GOLD analysis project Ga0207867, IMG submission 184838) | Ionic liquid and high solid enriched microbial communities from the Joint BioEnergy Institute, USA - AR20-6-D (SPAdes) (version 2) ...
CAGGTTTAATTGGTTCAAAGGTCTTTTCGAAATGGACTTCTTTTCCTAATGAACGACTAAGGCATTTTTCCAAGGTTTCAATGAAGACCATTAACTTCTCAGGGCGGTTATTGCCAATGTTGTACACTTGATGCGCGGCTTTTTCATCTGCCACAGGCGGATTTGGCAACAAGCGTTCAATAACTTCAACTATAACGTCAATATAAGTGAATTTAGATTCAAATGGAAGATATTGTTTAACCGGTACATCCATTTGGTTTCGTATAACATTACCAGTACGCCACACAATATATCTTGTTTTTAAAATATTCTGGGTCTTTATTCTCATATTCCCAGTCTTTATTTATTTGCCAAATCTAAATATCGAGAATATATATTTTCCATTTCCGCAAGGACATTCTCTAGACGGTAAGGTTGGATTCGCTCAAATGAAGCATGTCCCATTTGTTGCCGTAAGATAGGATCACTTATTAACTTTATGAATGAGTCCGTTAAAGCGCAGTCATCCTTAAGGTCGACGACAAATCCATTGACCCCATGCTGAACCAAATCCCTCGAACCTCTGATATTCGTCACGACTAAAGGCTTTTTCGAGGCCATAGCCTCCATCACACACCGCGGCAATCCTTCACGAAACGATAACAACGTCACAATATCCGACTCCAATAAAATAATTGGGATATCATGACGAAATCCTAAAAAATGAATATGTTGTAACCCATTTTGTTCCACATACCGTTTCAGTGCTTCCTCGTTTTCCCCTTTCCCCACAATCAAACAATGCACATTCGGGGCATGTTGCAAGATGTTCTTCCAATTTTTCAGCAAAAACAAATGATTTTTATTGCGATTTAACTCTGCAATAAACGTGATCACCACATCGTTACTTTTGATCCCTAGCTGCTCGCGGATATTGTCGTTCCCGTTTACACAATATTGCTCTAGGGAAACGCCCACCCCATGCGCATAAAATAGGGATTTATTCTCCGTGAATCCCAACCTTTTGCCGTTTTGATAATCTTCTTGATTGATGACAATCAACCCATCTGTCCATCTCTCTGCTAATTTTTCTGCTGTATAATAAATAAGCCAGTTTTGAATCGGAGCTCCTCGATAGAAATGAAAACCGTGAGCTGTATACAACACAGGGCCTTGACCGCATTGTTTGGCCATGTATCGCACCAAAAACGATGCGACTGGAGTGTGGACATGGATGAGATCAAACCGATGCGTGTGAAACAACCGCTTTAATTCCTTAACAGTTTGAAAATTTGACCGGTCATACGGCGAGCGGGAAAAAGGAATGTCCCAACAAACTACTCCCATTTCCTCTATTTCCTCTTTGCACCCATGATCAGGATTGGCAGCGGCGTGAACTTCATACCCTTTATCTTGTAATAGTTTTATAAATGGCTTGTGAAATGCCGCTAAATGAGAAAAGACAGTGGCAGAAAACAAGACCTTCCTTATCATTATTTACTCAGCTCTTTTCATTCTATTAGAGTAATATATTTGGTATTAAAGATTAAAGTTTTCTTCGCTGATAGTATGCCATAATACCATTTGGAGTTATCATTGCTAATAAAGGTTTCAAAGCAAAAAACCATTTGAAATATGGTATATTTAGTCTTTTACAAGCATCTAATCTCGCCTTTGTTTCAGCCATTCTAAACTTTTTCTTTCTTCTTTTATATGAATCTCTTTCTTCTCGATAATAAAGTAACGGGTCTGCAATATTTCTTAAGATAAATCCTCTCTCAAAAAACTTAACCCATAAATCATAATCTTCCAGCCTTTGTCTAGTTAAAGGGTTTTCTGAGTATCCTCCTACCTCCATTAAGCTTTCTCTTTTCATAATAACAGTCGGATGAATGAACGGGGACCCTGTAACTAAACAATTTTTATCTGGGAACTCTGACACTCGTCGGATTCTCCATACACCATATTCATCAAATACATATGCAGCCGAACCGCACACATCGCAATCATGACCCTGCATAAATTGTACTTGTTTCTTTATCCGGTCCTTTACCATAATATCATCGCCATCATGACGCATGATATATTGTCCTGTACTTATTTCTAAACAGTTGTTTAATGTTCTTGCCAATCCCATATTTTTTTTGTTTTTAATCACTTTTATCCTTTTATCTCTTTTGGAATAATCGATTGCAATCTGATAAGTATTATCTGTCGAACCATCATCACACATGATTAATTCCCAGTTATTATATGTCTGATTTCGAATTGATTCTAGGGATTCTCTCAATGTTTTTTCGCAGTTATATATCCCCATTATTATTGAAACCTTTGCATTCATTCTTTAGACAATCCCCTAAAAAATATTTTTTTTGTATTAAGATTCTCATTCATAGACCTAAAAGTTGCACAAGTTTGTTTTATTATAGAAATTATTTAAAATGGTATTTGTAATTCATTTTGTAATAACGAAATTTCTACCAATAGCAGGAACATCGATGTCCGTAGTAATCGGAATTCTTTTGTTCAATGAAACATCCAACATCATCGGGAAAAAAGTGCTTCCAAATTCCACAGGGAGGTAATAAATACAAAAATATGCCTATCTACATAATTGAAGAAAAAAATCCAACCTCTTCTTCTCTTTCTCCGAATAATATATATGTGAGATCTTTTTTCTATCAACAGTCTTACTTTTAGATTGTTTTATAAAATCATAAATTAATTGTAGGTTCCTTTTTACATTATCTTCTTCATTAGATATCTTTAATATAAATTCTTCTTCTCTATCTATAAAATCCGTATCCTCATAACCAATAATAACAGGTAATCCAAAATGTAAATACTCCCGTACCTTCAATGGAGAAGCTTCATTCATACTGTTTCGATGCAACGCTAACGTTCCGATGGCCACATCACAGAACTCTACTATTTCTATATATCGATCTATGTTTAAATACCCATAAGTATAAACATTATTAAGCTCAGGACCATCCTCTATGCCGATCAAATGAAAATCTACATCAAGCAAATTGGAAGCCAAATAGTAGATTTTATCTACCCCGTGCCATAAACAATTCGGTGTCCCGATAAAAATGACATTTATCCCATTATCTTTTCCCTTCCTATTCACCTGGGGAAGATCATTTCCAATCCCATTCGCAATGGTTACTATTGGTTTATTATACTTTCTTAATTTCCCTTCGAGTTCATAGGTTACTGTTACAAATCCCGCTGCCAAGTGGTTCATTATCTCTCTGGTTAATCGATTATACACTCTTTTTGCCAAACTGGCATATAATTTCATTTCTTCTACATCATCAGTATTATACTCTATAACTGTAGGAAACTTTTTAAACATAATGTAAAAAGGAAACGTGAACCGTTGTTGTCTAAAGTAAACAATATCTGGTTTCCACTTTAATATCTTTTTTATCAAAAGTGGATTGATTGCTAAGTCCAAATAATTCCTAAAAGATATGATCTCTACATCTAAAGATTTAAACAATGAATTCACATTATACTTTGTAAAACAAAACAATTTTACTTTATTTCCATTTTTCGTCCATTCCTTAATCTGGTTATATACTTTCTTCTCTATTCCGCCCTCATTCTCAAATTTACCCGTTATCACATAAGCTATTTTCATTTTTCACCTCTTAAGAGCCGATTCTAATACCTTTAAAGTAAACCTTTTTTAGTTTTACTCTCACCACTATAAATCTTATGACAATAGCTAATAAAGGAATAATTAATCCCCCATGACTGATGTAACTTAATAAGCTACCCGAAGCCATCATTAATGTTGATTGGAAAGTTAATGCTAAAACTCCCAAATAAAGCATCTCATCATTTGCCTTTAACAACATCCAGTCTAATAACAAAAGGACACCGATAATCAGAAAAGAGATAATCATCACACCAATATATCCAAAACCACTCCAGGCAACGGCTATAAAGGAAGCGTTAGACGAAAAATAATCTCCTATCGCCTTATATGCCACATCATATATTGACACATCGTCATTGGCATGTCTTAAAGGAATATTAAGTATTTTAGTCAATCCTCTATACCCATAATAATCCGGAAAGACTGCAAAGAAATTCGTTTCAGTTGCTCCAGGAATAACAAAAAGTCGAGCAAATACGCTTATAATAGCAGTAGATAGTGATAAACCAAAGTTAACTTTGTATAAAGTAATCCCGCCAATTAGACCAGTCAACAGCGCTAGAATAAAAAAGCGCTTTAATCTCTTTAGATTTAACCCTTTTTCTATTTGTCTATGGCTCATTGTAAGCAATAAATATGATGAAATTACTGCTAATACAGGAGCCTTTTGACGTGTTTGAAATGCATATGCGAAAGAAAGCAGAAAACAAACAAACACAAAAAATTTTCCTCCACTGAATTTACTTTTGATATAAAACAATGCAGATAACGGGAAAATAATAGTTGATGCTAATAGGGCTAAATAGGCTCCTTGTCCAAACTGAACTGTATCCCTTACTTCCGACCGGGAAGCTATTGCTTCAGCCGTGCTAGAAAATGATAATTTAGTAGTTATTAAAAGTTTTAAACCTGGACCAATGAAGAAGTATTTAATAGATGCAACAATACCTATAAACAAGAAAACGAGACTCCATAATAAGTATTTTTGATTCATGTTCTTACTATACTCATAGACCGTCTTCTCTTTTAGCCAACTCAAACGAATCAAAATACCCATTAACGAAACGAATAAGAAAATCCAATGAGCTAAGATTTGGCGCATGTACAACTCGGTATTTTGCTTCGTAATAAGAAATGTAGGATTAGGGAGATATTGAATAGACTCAAGCGGCAAATACGGTGCAAACGCTAACCCCATCGAATCAAGTATAACAAATCCGATAGCTACGAAAGCTAACAATGAACGATTTTTATATAGACACTTAATAGAAATCAATATAAAAATTAATACAAATATAAAATGTAAAAGAGAGATGGAGATTAACATTTTTAATCCTTTCTAACAATTTTCTATATTTCACCAAAAAGCCAATTAATATCTTTTGTTTTCCTTGACTATTGGTTTCTCAGTAACTGCTCCTTTGGAACATTTCTCAACTTCCTAGCCGGTACTCCTGCTACCAGTTCTTCCTTTTCAACATCTTTGGTAACTACACTCCCCGCCGCGACAGCGCCATCTTCCTTAATTACCTTTCCAGGAAGAATTGTCGCATTAGCACCTATGCGCCCCCCTGTTTTTACTGTCACACCCTTAAATTTCCCGAAACGTTCTTTGCTTCGTGCCATGTAGTTATCGTTTGTCGTCACGACACATGGAGCAAAAAAGACATGGTCGCCTAACTCCGAATAAGCAGTAATGTAGCAATTCGTTTCTAATTTGCAATACTTCCCTATTTTGCAATCATTTTCGATTGCCACCCCCCGACCAACGATGGTTCGTTCTCCAATTGTTACTCGCTCACGAACAGTCGCTAAGTCGGCAATAAATACTTCATCTCCAATCTCAGCATTAGCATAAATAATAGCGGAAGTGCCAATCGTTACTCCCGAGCCAATCACCGTCGGTGGAAGTTGTTTCGTTTCTGGTAAAATCGATGCCTTCGCCCGTGTTGGCTGCTTACCAATCACAACATTATCCTGAATAATAACGCGATCCCCGATTTTCGTCCCTTCATAAATAACAACATTATTGCCAATGACGACATTGTTGCCAAACGAGACATTCTCCCCAATCACGACATTTTGACCTTTTATAACATTGGACATGCCTGTCACTCCTTAAAATGCAGAAAGTTTACGGTTATTTTCGCAATTTTTTCTGATGCTTTTCCATCCCCAAACAAAGGGACAGAAAAATCGGTCGGCTGGAATTGCGAAATGACTCTTGCTAAGTCTTCTTCAAGCGGATCCACTAAGCGATTACACCCAACTTCTACCGTTTCAACCCATTCTGTTTCATTTCGTAAAGTAAGGCAAGGAACATTTGCGAAATAAGCCTCTTTTTGTACGCCCCCAGAATCCGTTACGATCGCCTTAGCATATTTCTCTATAAGCAACATCTCTAAATATGAAACCGGTTCAACCACTTTGATATGATCTGTCTTCTGCACCATTTCTATAAGTCTATATTGTTCTAGCTTATGTTTTGTACGTGGGTGGAGCGGGAGAAACACGATATCTTCCAACTGAGCAAACGATTCAAATATAGCCGAAAGCCGCTCCCTTGAATCCGTATTTTCAGCTCGATGAATTGTGGCAAGCAAATACTTTTTCGGTTCAATACCAAACTTTTCAAGAGAATACGTCTTCTCCGCTATCACTGAATTATACAGAAAAGCATCATACATGACATCGCCAACGTTAAAAACATTTTCAACGATGCTTTCTTTTCGTAAGTTTTCTATCGCCTTTTCTGTCGGCGCAAATAATATATTCGATACATGATCGGTTAAAACCCGATTAATTTCTTCCGGCATTCTTTTATTATAACTTCTTAATCCTGCTTCCACATGGATAAGCGGGATATGCAATTTACTAGCGGCCAATGCCCCAGCTAGCGTTGAATTTGTATCTCCATAAACCAGTACGGCATCTGGCTTCTCTTTAAAAATCACTTCTTCTATTTTATTTAACATTTCCCCCGTCTGTTTTCCATGCGAAGCCGACCCAATTCCTAAATCATAATCCGGTTTTGGAATATGCAATTCATCAAAAAATACACCGGCCATATTATAGTCATAGTGTTGACCAGTGTTTACTAAAACTTCTTTGACATGCTTGCGCAACTCCCTAGAAACAGGAGCTACTTTCACAAGTTGCGGACGAGTTCCCGCTACCGATAATATCTTCATGCTTCCAATCCCTCGGTCATTTTGTATAAAATGCAATGATTTTTTCGATCACGTAATCTTGCTCTTCTTGTGTTAACTCAGGATACATCGGCAATGACAAAGCCTCTTTGGCTGCTTTTTCCGCTTCTGGAAAATCCCCTTCCTGATATCCCAAGTCCTTAAACACCGGCTGTATATGCAACGGAAGTGGATAATAAATCATCGTCGCAATTCCTTGTTCTTTTAAGTACTGTTGCAAATCATCTCGGTGAGGGACGCGCAACGTATATTGGTGAAAGACATGATAATTCTCTTCTTTTTCGACAGGAGTTTGGACGACTCCGTTTAATTTTTCATTTAATTTTTCAGTATAGTACGCTGCTCGTTTTCTTCTCTCTTCCGACCAACGGTTTAAATACGGAAACTTTACATTCAAAATAGCCGCTTGTAATTCGTCAAGACGGCTGTTATACCCTAATACATGATGGTAATACTTTGGTTTGCTGCCGTGGACGCGAATGACACGACACTTTTCCGCAATCTCGTCGTCATTGGTGACAATCATCCCTCCATCACCATACGCTCCTAAGTTCTTTGTTGGGAAGAAACTGTACGTTGCAGCCGTTCCCATCTCTCCAACCGTTTTTCCTTTATACTTCGCACCAATAGCCTGTGCGGCATCTTCGATAATGGCTAAATTGTATTTTTGAGCAATCTCCACAATCGGATCCATATCAGCCATTTGACCGTATAAATGAACAGGCAAAATCGCTTTCGTTCTTGGATTAATGGCTTCTTCGATTTTAGATGGATCGATATTAAACGTCACGGGATCAATATCCACAAAAACCGGTTTCGCCCCCGTACGGGCAATGGAACCAGCGGTAGCAAAGAACGTAAAAGGAGTCGTAATCACTTCATCTCCTTCACCCACACCTACTGCTTGAAGGGCGATGTGAATCGCATCGCTTCCGTTTCCTACACCAATCCCGTGTGTGACATTACTGTATTTTGCAATATCTGATTCTAATTTTTTTACGTTATCGCCTAAAATAAAGCGGGATGAAGACATCACTTCATCGAGTTTTTGAATGATTTCCGCTTTCATAGATTCGTATTGTTCCGAGAGGTCCAACATTTGAATTTTCATCTCATTTTAGCTCCTTAATAACTGTTCATTCTATTATAGTGATATTATAATTAATTTTTATTGCATCCTATATGACTTATGTAATCTTCAACTAAAATAGAATTGATACTCTCCATCCCCTTTAGCACAGCATTTCTAGAATATCCCCTATCTACGATCCCATACCATTCGAGGGGATGAGAATTATATTGGCCTAATCTTATAAATTTAATAACTAAATCATATAGATAGTCTGATTTTTTAACCAAATCTACTAAAAAGCGTCGATAATTATGGAAAGGAGAAATTTTACTATAATCTTCATTAAGAAGTCTGTGTATATCCCTTTGCGTCTTCTGAACATACTTCATGTATAGGCTTCTATGGATCCGATTCTCTAATTTCACGCGAGACCAAAACTCCATTATTTCATTATCCCACAAAGGCATTCGCCACTCATAATCGAGAAAGTCGTAAACTCTTACTGAATTGCAGATAAATTTAGCCTGTCTTTCCGACCAATCCCAGCACTCAAAGAGATCCACTGCTTCTTCATTCGAATACACAGATTTCTCAGGAATAAGATTATAGATTTTGCTGACGAATTTTGGTTTATAATGACGGAACTTCCTTAAGTCCCATAATGAATAATGTTTTTTAAAGATTTCATTTGTCAATTCCTCTTTTGATATATGGCTCTTTTGAGAAAAAGAAACAGGAATGTGACTTCCCGCCACAAAATCTCCCGAATGTCCAGGTATAAAAATACTGTCTACTGGTATTAATTGTTTTTGCTTTAATCCGGAAACAGCAAGAATATCTTGGATATGAGGAAGCGAGGAAAAACCGTCCGCATACTGAAAATAGAGCATCTTTTCTTTAGATTTATACCATTCTCTCCATTTTTCTTTTGTGTACGGAATAAATAACCACTTATATCCAAGGAAATCAGCAATCTTTTTCGAAATTACGGATTCCTCATTTCCTTCTTTTCCATAGCTAAAGCATATAACATTTTCATAGCCTAGTCGCTTCAACATCAAGACAATTAATCGGGAGTCTTGTCCCCCACTTAAAGGAATAACGGCCGTTCGCCCATTTAGCGATTCGATGAGTCTTTGAAACACATCGACATGTACTTGGTCAAGCAATTGGGTTAGTTCATCAACCGAATTGTCATAAAAGTCATAATGTCTAAATTGAAAATAATGATTTGTATCAAGCTGTCCCGTTTGCTTATCGTAAACGAGATACTCCCCTGCTTGAAGTTGTTTCACATTCGGATATAGTGTGTTGTTTCCTGTGACATAACCTGTCAGTAGAAACTCTGTTTTTGAAATCTCATCTATCCATTGATCCCCTACCTGCTCGCGAACCCAATGGGCATCATCACTCAAATAAAAGTAGCCATTCTTCCGTGCATAAAAAAGCGGAGTACTTCTAACCCGGTCTACCGCAGCAAAAATATATCTCTCACTTTCATTCACAATCGCAAAAAAACCATTTGCGTCATTTAAAAGGGATAAAAATTCATCTTTCTCTTTTATTTTAACATCCATAGAGGATGTATTATTGCTGCGAAAGAAAGTGTTACCAATTTTAAAATACCCTTTAAAGGAAAGGTTATGGTTATTAAACCATTTAAACCCCCTTTGATTCTTTAATAAAATTTTAGTCATTGGATGATATCCCCTTAAGCAATATTTCCTACTAACCAATATCTCAAAAGAGTTAATATACCAAATACTGCTCCCAAAAGTGAAAAAGTAAATAAAAATGAGTCCTTATATCGAATACCGACTAATTTTAAAATATATAAGCACTGCCATAACCAAAAAAGAAATCCTGTCATACAAAATAATGAAATAGTAAATAAAGCATTCTTAAAAACTAGGGCCCCGATTAGTAATGATAATACCCTACTAATAAATAAAAACAAATTAAACAAGAAACCCTCTCTTTGCTTTTCTAGTACTGTATATATATTAGATAAAGGAGAAGATACAAAAACTAGCAAAAGCCACGGACTAAGCAATCTGGCATACTGGCCAGCTATATTCCATTGAGAACCGAAGACAAGAGCAAAAATATGATCCCCAAAAGCAAAAATAATAGATAACGGGACAACCCCAATATATAACATCTTCTTGTAAGTATTTAAAGTAACTTCTTTCAGTTTATTTATATCATTATGGCTAAGTCGAGCCGAAGTTTGAAAAAATACTTGTGCAACAGCATTCCCCAGTATAGACATCGGCATATTCAAAACCCTATTAGAAAGTGAATAATAGCCAACAACAGTACCTGAAAAAACGCTAGACAAAATAAAAATTGGCAACTGAACAGAAGTACTATTCAGTAAACCCGACCCTATTGCGTATTTAGGAAACTGATCGTATCTCTTCATTAATTTTAAAAAGTGATGAATAGATGTCTTCTTTATTAATATCCTATCATGTTTGACAGACTTTAAAGCCAAATGATATGTCGCCAATAACTGTGCGAATATATTACCAAAAATTAAACCAAAAGGGCCTACCTTGACCGGGCCTATAATTAGATTTGTCCCAGCCGTAATTAAAGATTGGTACATTCTATTAGAAGAAAGTCTTTTATATTGCATTTTTCTGTTGGACCAGTAATTAAAAGGTTGGTATATGCCAGTTAACAATATGCTCAAAGGAACAACATACAACCAATCAGATATACCTGGATTACCTAAAAACAAGACGATTTTTGCATGAAACAAGACAATAAAAATAAACAAAAATAAACTAATAAACACAGCAAATATGATAGACAAAACTAATAAACCAAGCGCTTCTTTTTCCTTTTTAGGAATCATGATGGCAAGCTCATATCTAGCATTCGCCAGAACGGCAATAACTGATATAATAGATGTATATAATGCGAAAATTCCAAAATCGTCTGGACTATATATCCTTGTTAAAATAGGTGAAACAGCCATAGGTATTGCTTGGGCTACAATTGTACCGGTTAGTAACGTTAAAACATTGCCCAAGAAACCTTTATTGTTAAATTTAATCTTCGGAAGTGAAAAAAACACAAGATTAGTCCTCCAAAATTCGTTATCAATTAGTTCATAGTTTATAATAATGTTTTTTTGGATCCATTTTTGATTTCAATATATTCCTTGTATCAAAAATCACTTTCGCCTTTTCTGCAACGATTTCAAAATCAAAAGCACTGTGATTCGTTGTAATCAGTACCAAATCTGCTTCCCCAATATTAACCTCATGCAAATTTTTTGTTTCAATTATCTTGCCATTCCACTTAAACTCTTTTACGTGCGGATCGACAACGGTCCAGTTTGTACCGGCTTTTGTCAATTTTGTTAATATTGGAAGTACCGGAGATTCACGATAATCATCGATATCTTTTTTATAGGCAACTCCTAACACAAGGATGTTCGATCCTTTTAAAGCTTTACCATGTTCATTTAGGATTTCCGTACAACGGCGAACGACAAAGTCAGGCATGCTGTCGTTGATTTCACCGGCGATCTCAATCAACCGTGTATGGTAGTTATATTCTCTCGCTTTCCAAGTTAAATACCAAGGGTCAATCGGGATGCAATGACCACCCAATCCCGGTCCCGGATAAAATGGCATAAAACCATATGGTTTTGTTGCTGCGGCATCAATGACTTCCCAAACATCAATACCCATTTTATGGCATAAGATCGCCATTTCATTTGCTAGAGCGATATTGATGTTACGAAATGTGTTTTCAAGAATTTTTTCCATTTCCGCCACTTTCGGGCTGGATACTTCGTGAACATTTCCTTCAAGGACATTCCGGTACATTGTCGAGGCAACGAGTGTACACGTTGGCGTGACTCCTCCGACAACTTTCGGCGTGTTTTTCGTGTTGTACTGTTTGTTGCCCGGATCGACGCGTTCCGGGGAATATGCTAAGAAAAAGTCTTCTCCACATACCAACCCCGATTCTTCCAAAATCGGCTTTACAACTTCTTCTGTTGTCCCAGGGTATGTTGTGCTTTCTAAAACAACAAGCATACCTTTATGCAAGTATTTTGCAATTTCTTTTGATGAATTGACAACATACGAAATATCCGGTTGTTTATATAAGTCGAGTGGGGTAGGTACGCAAATGGCGACTGCATCTACGTCCTGGATAAGGGAATAATCCGTTGTTGCCAATAGCTTCCCAGACTGGACAAGGGCAACTAGTTCTTCATCCACAACATCTCCTATATAGTTGATCCCTTGATTTACCATTTCCGTTCTTTTTTCTTGAACGTCAAATCCAATGACGTTGTAACCCGCTTTAGCTTTTTCGACAGCCAATGGAAGTCCGACGTATCCGAGGCCAACTACCCCGATCGTTGCAGTTTTTGCTTCTAATTTATTCAATAAATGAGCTGCTACAGGGTTTTTTACCTCTAATTCTTTCAGATTTAAAACCATAATTGTTTATCCTCCAATACTGATGAGTTCGTTTTCTTTAATGATTACTCTTTGTTTTTCCTCCGCTGATTTATAAAAGGCAAGTACAAGCTGCAATACCCGTTTCCCGTCTTCTCCACTAACAATAGGATCACAGTCCTGTTCAATCGCTTTTATCATATCTTCGATAATGCACTGATGTCCTGATTTTCCGAGCGGATTCGCTTTTACTTTTTCGATCAAAGCGTTTGTCTCTTCATCCTTTAGTGATTCAACAGTTAAATACTTAAATTGGGTAGCGTTCGTCCCTCCTATAATAGCCGTACCCTTTTCACCGAAAATACTTAACGATTCTTCAAGATTTTTTGGATAAATTGTCGTTGCTGCTTCTACAACCCCTAATGCTCCATTTTGAAAACGAACAACCCCTGTAGATACATCTTCTGCTTCAATTTTGCGCAGACGGGTCGCGGACATGCTGTATACTTCATCTACGTCACCCATCAACCAGATCAATAAGTCGAGGTTATGAATGGCTTGGTTCATTAGTACACCGCCATCTAGCGCTTTCGTTCCACGCCAAGACGCTTGATCGTAATACGCTTGGTTACGATTCCAACGTACCGTTGCATTTGCATGGCTTAATTTCCCGAAACGACCTTCGTCCATTAATTTTCTTAGTTCCTTTACAACAGGACGGAAACGGTTTGGATGAACAACTGCCAGTCTCGCATTATTTTCTTTACATGCATTAATGATTTGATCAGCATCTTTTAATGTCAGGGCAAGCGGCTTCTCAACGATGAGGTGTTTCCCCGCTTTGGCTGCTTCGACAGCAATGGACGCATGTAGGCCGCTCGGCGTACAAATATTAACAACATCAATGGATGGATTATTGAGCATATCTGACAAATTTTCATAAGGTTTTGCACCGTATTTTTGGACATACTCATCCATTGCTTGTGACACTTTATCACAAACAGCAACTAAGTTGGCTCCTTCAATTTTTTCAATCGCTTCAGCATGTTTTTTAGCAATATGCCCGCAACCGACAATGGCAAAATTCATTCCTTACATTCTCCTTCAGTTTAAAAGCTCTATAATAATTAGCAGGTTTTTCAGTTTAGAAAACTTTGTAGCAGAACGAATGTCTTTGATTATTAACTTAAAAAAGCGAATATCCTAAATAGAATAGTTATGATTTACTGTTTTTATTTATCCGCATTTAATCTTTTTCAGTAATCATTTACATATTTTTTTGTTTTTAAGAAAGTAATTCTAAAATTTTATTAAAATTATTTTACTTACCATTAATTCATATCTTTTATTCTCCTAACAGGAGTACCTACATAAATACCCGATTCTTTTATATCTTTTAATACCACAGAACCAGCACCCACTATACAGTTACTTGTAATGTTTACATTATTACTTACGACACTACCAATTCCTAGCCATGATCCTTGTCCAACTTTTACAGTACCTGCGAGATGAGCACCAGGTGAAACATGAACATAATCACCTAT
>Ga0207867_1001818_pt1 | contig 13613 bp, 7 predicted proteins | sample HigsolmetaAR206D_FD_184838 | JGI IMG/M metagenome (GOLD analysis project Ga0207867, IMG submission 184838) | Ionic liquid and high solid enriched microbial communities from the Joint BioEnergy Institute, USA - AR20-6-D (SPAdes) (version 2) ...
CCAGACACCCCCGACCCGATGAACCGGATCCCCCGCTCCGCCAGCCGCTTCTCACGGCGCTCCGTGTCCGTCCACAGCGCGTTCCCCCCGTCCACCACCACGTCCCCCTCATCCAGCAGCGGCGCCAGCGAGTCGATCACCGCGTCCGTCCCCGCCCCGGCCTTCACCAGCACCACGATCCGCCGCGGCCGCCGGATCAGCCGCACGAACTCCTCCAGCGTCTTCGCCGGGACCAGCCCCCCCCCGCTTTCCCCCCACCCCTCCGGCGGGTTCTCCGCGACGAACTTGTCCGTCACCGAGGTCGTCCGGTTGAACACCGCGACCTTGAACCCGTGATCCGCCATGTTCAGCGCGAAGTTCGCCCCCATCACCGCCAGCCCGATCAGCCCGACGTCCGCCACGCCAGCGTCCCGAGCGTTCGTCGCGCTGACAGGTCCGGTCGTCTCCGTCGGCAGGTGAGAAACAGCCATCAGGGGCCTCCATCCGGTTTTATCGGCCGTTGAGCATTCCTGTATTGGACGTACGCCACACTCCGAGCACAGATGAGGTTATCGGCCCTCTTCCGCGCATCACCCCTCCTCCCATGCCCCAGCTTACGCTTCCAATGGCCGATAACCGCCGCCCCCTCCGCCTCCCTCCACATGGACCAGGCACTCCCCATAGCCCTCGCGCTCCTCATCGCCGCCGCGGCGGCCGCCGCCCTCGCCTGGCTCCTCCGCGGCGCCGGCATCGCCGGAGGCAGGCCCGCCGCCGCCCTCGTCGGCGGGCTCCTCGCCGGCATCCTCCTCGGCCCCGCCGTCTTCGGTCATGTCGCCCCCGGCGCGTTCGAACGCCTCTACCGCGGCGGGGTCGCCGAACGCCTCGCCCTCCGTCAGACCAACGCCCGCCACCGCGCCGAACTCGCCGCCGCCTCCATCACCGGCCCCGCCCCCGGCGCCCTCGCCGAGGTCTTCGCCCGCCACAACGCCGAGCGCGCCCCGCTCGAACGCGCCCTGAACCAGGCCGTCGCCGCCCACCGCCGCCGCCTCACCGCCGCCGGCGCCGGGCTCCTCGCCCTCACCCTGCTCCTGGCCGCCTGGGCCTCGCGTCCACCCAGGTTTGAGTCTCGCGCCGTCATCCTCGCCCCCCTCGCCGTCGCGGGCGAGATCGCCCTCATCGGCGGCATCGCCTGGTACTTCCTCGACGCCGACCCGTGGGTGGCCCTCGCCATCGCCCTCCCCGGCGCCGCCGGCTCCATCTTCGCCGGCCTCCCCCTCCGCTGGGTCCCCGCCCGAGGCCGGACGCCCCCCGCGCTCGCCGCCGCCGCGGCCACGTACCTCCTCGCCATGGCCCTCCTGCTCGCGGTCGCCCCCGCCCAGGGCCGCCCCATCGCCGCCGCCCTCCTCCTCGCGCCCGTCCTCGGCTGGACCCTCCGCCGCGCCGCCCCTGCCCCGCGCCCCAGCCGGCGGCTGGACCGCGGCGCACTCCTGTGGATCGCCCTCCCCACCGCCGTCGCCGTCGCCGCGCTGCACATCGAGTGGGGCATCCTCGGCGACGACACCCGCATCCTCCTCGCCATCCCCCTGCTGATGTTCCTCAGCGGCAACGGCGCCTTCGCCGGCTTCGCCGCCGCGTGGCACGCCGCCTCGCCGCCGCTGACCAACCCCGCCCCCGTCGAAACCATCCTCGACTGGCTCGCCGGCGGCTACAACGCCACACAGGCCTGTGCCACGCTCGCCATCCTCGCCGCCGGCGCCGCCGACCCCGCCACCCCCCTCGGCTCCGCCGCGGTCGCCGCCCTCCTCCTCAGCGCCGCCCTGGGCGAAACGACCCTCACCTCCCTCCGCACCACCCTCGCCCAGTTCCCCGAGGCCCACCGCTTCGAACCCCCGATGGACTGAACCCCAGCCCGCCCCCCTTCACCTCTCCCGGCGATCCGCGCCGGCCCCTTGGCCCGGCCCCGCCCGCCGAGTACACTGCGCAACGGCGTCGCCACGGCGCCCCCGCCCTCATCTTCGTGCCACGTTGCACTCCGCACGCCCAGTTCAAGGCAGGAGGAGACGCCATGAAAGCCGCGCCGCCGCCGGTCTGCCCCCGCGGGCGCACCTCCGCGCACGCCGCCCTGCTGGCCGCCTGCATCGCCACCGCTGGCGCCTCGGCCCACGCCGGGCCGTCCCGCTGCGAACGCAGAGCGTGCGAGAACATCCGCTTCCTCAACGCCCAGATCGCGATGAGTTACGAGGCGTGCTGCCGTGCGCCCGCCGACGAGCGCACCGCGCGCCTCTCCGAGATCCAGGACAAGGCACACGCCACCCTCTCCCTCGCCCTCATCGCGAAGCAGGCCTGCGACGAGAAGGACGGTGCGCTCGCACGCGAAGCCGCCCGCCGGATCCGCGACCTCTGGCTCCCCACCGTCGTCAGGTCCGCCGACGGCAAGGTCGTCAACCAGATGATCGCCCTCGGCAGCCGGGACTACATCGTCATCGACGCCACACTCCCTCGCCTCCCCGACTCCTGCACGCCCATCGCTGACGCCGTCGCCACCGACAACGCCTGCACCTACACCGTCCCCGCGAACACGACGTTCAACATGCGCTTCGGCGACATCGCCCGGAACAGCCTCTCCCTCTCCGGCTCCATCGCCGTCGCACAGACCGCCGCCGCGTTCCCCTCCACGGGCGTCGGCCCCGTCGGCCTCCCCACCGACGTCTCCCTCACCGCCCGTTTCCTGGGCCAGACGATCACCCTCGACCTCGACAGGACCTGCCCCTACAACGTGCTGCGGGTCGATGCCAACGGCAACGGCGCCCTCTGCGTCGCCCTGACCGTGGACAGCAACTCCCCCGCTCTGGTCGGCTTCATCCAGATCGGCAGCACCATCTACTTCGAACTCCCCGTCCAGGTCGCCAAGGACTGGTCCGCCATCCGCATCCACGCGGACGCCTCCGTCCCCGGCCACCTGCTGACCCCCACCGACCCCGTCGCTCTCGCCGGCGCCGACAACCCCTCATCGGCCGTCAACGCCGAGGACCCCTGGGCCGACACGAACGAAAACGGCCTCCCCGACGGCGCGGACGAGGTGATCTACGCCATCAACTCCCGGCTCAACTGCCGGTCCACCGCCCAGCACTGACGCGTCGCCACATCCCACCACACCCAACCGCCGCCCGCGACACCCACGCCGCGGGCGGCGTTCGTGCGCGCGCCCGCCCCCTCCTACTCCTCCACCACCCGCAGCACGATCTTCCCGCGCGTGTGCCCCGCCTGGCTCCGCTCGTGCGCTGTCGCCGCCTCCGCCAGGGGAAAGACCTCGCTCACCACCGGCCGGACCGTCCCCGCCTCGATCATCCGCGCGATCTCCGCCAGTTGCTCCCCGTCCGGCCGCACCAGGCGCCACGTCGCCCTCACCCCGCTCGCCGCGGCCTTCTCCTCCGACGGCCGCCCAGCGATCGTCACCACGATCCCCCCCTTCTTCACCACCGCGTACGACCGCTCCAGCGTCTCCCCGCCCACCGCGTCCAGCACCACGTCCACGTCCCTCACCACATCCTCGAACCGCGTCGTCCGGTAGTCGATCACCTCGTCCGCCCCGATCGACCGCAGGAACTCGTGGTTCCGCTCCGACGCCGTCCCGATCACCCGCGCCCCCTTCGCCTTGGCCAGCTGCACCGCGAACGTCCCCACGCCCCCCGCCGCGGCATGAACCAGCACCGTCTGCCCCGGCTGCACGTCCGCGACCTCGAAGAGCGCCTGCCACGCCGTCAGCGCCGCCAGCGGCGCCCCCGCGGCCTGCACGTGATCGACATTCCCCGGCTTCCGCGCCACGTGCTCCGCACGCACCGCCATGTACTCCGCGTACGCCCCGCCGCGACCGAGTTCCTGGTACACGAACACCTCATCGCCGACCTTCCACCCCTCCACCCCCTCCCCCACCGCGGCGATCACCCCCGACGCGTCGTACCCCGGGATGTACGGCAGCGGCCTCCCCAGGTCCCGCACCCCGCCCCGGACGACCTTCCAGTCCACCGGGTTCACCCCCGCGGCGTGGACCCGGATCAGCACCTCCCCCGCCCCCGCCGCGGGCGTCGGCGCCTCTTCAAACCGCAGCACCTCCGGCCCGCCGTGCTCGTGGATCCGGATCGCCTTCATCATCGCCGGCGCCCCCTGCGCCCCCTCACCCCCCGTGCCCCCCCCGGGCTGTCCGCCAAGCCCAACCCCCGCAGCCGCGGCCACGACGCACAGTATTGCGAGCAGGCAGAACCGTCCGACCATGAGAGTTCCTCCAGATGCAGCGCATGGATGAAGCACAAGGCGCCCCGGCCCCTCTCCTCTGGACGCAGCGAGCGTGCATCCATCCCATCCGATCAAAGCACGACGGACGTCGACTATTCAGTTGCGCGCCGGATCGGTCGAGGGGCCGTCTACGACGCCCGCCGCGGCCGCGCCGCCTTCCCGCCGCCACGCCGCTCCCTGAACGCCCGCAGCCGCGCCTCCAACCCAGCGGCCCACCCCTCCGGCGGCACATGCTCGCGCCGCCCCTGCACGATGCTTTCGGCCGACAACTGCACGTCCAGCCCCGGCCGCTCCACCGCCGTCCCCGGCCCGAGAAAGACCCACTTCCCCCGCTCCCGCGCCGTCGCCGCGGCCAGCGTCGGATAGAAACTCAGCGGCGTCGCCACCTGCCGCCCGTCGGCCAGTTCCACCGCGACCCGCCCCCGCGGGAACCACACCCGCACCGCCCTGGTCTCACTCGCCCTCGCCGAAGAACCGCCGCCACTCGTCGAGAAGGAACTCCTGCTATTCCGTGATGATGCGCCGGATCCTGGAGCGGTCCGCCCCCCCGAAGCCGTGGTTCTACGCTTCGGCGATGGGCCCGAGCCGCCACCCGGCCTCCGCGCCGCCCTTGACGACGTGGACGTGCGGCGGCTCCTGCCCGTCGGCCGCGAAGAACGAGAAGCGGAAGCCTTGCTCATACAGAATCGTTGGCACGCGGAGCGCAGGATACCACCACCGGACGCCCCCCGCGCCGCACGGACGGCCACCGCCGTCGCTCTGATCCCGGCGACCTGCCCCCCGGTGACTGCTCACTCCACCGTCACGCTCTTGGCCAGGTTCCGCGGCTTGTCCACGTCGTGCCCGCGCGCCAGCGCCGCGTAGTACGCCATCAGCTGCAGCGGCACCGCCGCCAGCATCGGGCTCAGCGGCTCGGCGATGTCCGGGATGTACAGCACGTCCTGCGCGTAGTCCGCGATCTGCTCGTCCCCCTCCGTCGCCACCGCGATCACGTGCCCGCCGCGGCTGCGCACCTCGTGGATGTTGCTCAGCACCTTCTCGTACTGCCGCCCCCTGTTGGCGATGAACACCGCCGGCATCCCCTCGTTGATCAGCGCGATCGGCCCGTGCTTCATCTCCGCCGCCGGCATCCCCTCGGCGTGGATGTACGAGATCTCCTTGAGCTTCAGCGCCCCCTCCAGCGCCGTCGGGTAGTTGTACCCGCGCCCCAGGAACAGCCAGTTGTCCCGGTCCACGTACCGCTCGGTCACCCGCTTGATCCGCGCCGCCTGCTCCAGGATCCGCTCGATCTTCGCCGGCACCTGCTCCAGTTCGCCGATCAGCTCCGCGCACTGGTCCGCCGACATCAGCCGCCGCCGCGCCAGGAACAGCGTGATCATCGTCAGCACCGCCACCTGCCCGGTGAACGCCTTCGTGCTCGCCACCCCGATCTCCGGCCCCACCCGCAGGTACACCCCGGCGTCCGTCTCCCGCGCGATCGTCGAGCCCACCACGTTCACCACCCCCAGCGACAGCGCCCCGCGCTCGCTCGCCTCCTGCAGCGCCGCGATCGTGTCCGCCGTCTCCCCCGACTGGCTCACCGCGATCACCACCGTCCCTTCTTCGATGATCGGGTTGCGGTAGCGGAACTCGCTGGCGTACTCCGTCTGCGCCGGCACCTTCGCCAGGTCCTCCAGCAGGTACCGCCCGATCATCGCCGCGTGCAGCGCCGTCCCCTGCGCCGTCAGGATGAACCGCCGCGCCCGCGTCAACTCCTTCGCGTAGTTCGCCAGCCCCCCCAGCACCACCCGCCCCTCCTCCCGGTTGATCCGCCCCGACGTGCAGTTGCGGATCGCGCTGGGCTGCTCGAAGATCTCCTTGAGCATGAAGTGCGGGAAGCCCCCCAGCTCGATCTGCTGCAGGTCCAGCTCCAGCTGCGTGATCTTCGGCGTCACCGGCACGTTGTGGATCGTGCTCGTGCGGAACCCCTCCCGCGTCAGCCGCACCACGTTGTAGTCGTCCAGCATGAACGCCTGCGTCGTGTGCGCCACGATCGCCGACGCGTCGCTCGCCACGATGTACTCGCCCGCCCCCACCCCCACGATCAGCGGCGAGCCCTTCCGCGCCACCACCAGCACGTCCGGCTCCTTCTCGCACGTCACCGCGATCGCGTACGCCCCCGTCACCTCACGCAGCGCCCCCTGCACCGCGCTCTCCAGGTCCCCCTCGTACAACTCCCCGATCAGCATCGCCAGCACCTCGGTGTCCGTCTCGCTGGCGAACACGTGCCCCTTGTCCTTCAGGTAGGTCTTCAGGGCCGCGTAGTTCTCGATGATCCCGTTGTGCGCCACGCAGATCCCGTGCCGGTCGTCCTGCTGCGGGTGCGCGTTCGCCTCCGTCACCCCGCCGTGCGTCGCCCACCGCGTGTGCGCCATCCCCAATGTCCCCTTGAACCCCCCCAACTTCTCCAGCTTCTCCTCCAGTTGCGACACCCGCCCCACCGCCCGCGCCGTCCGGCACCGCCCCCCCTCGATGATCGCGATCCCCGCCGAGTCGTACCCGCGGTACTCCAGCCGCTTGAGCCCCTCGATCAGGATCGGCTGCGCCGCCTTCGACCCGATATACGCCACAATCCCGCACATGACGGCTTCTCCTGGTCGGCAAAAGATCGGGCGACGATAGGCCCGCGCTCACCGACATCGGCCAACTCCCCCGCGACGGATCACCCGCCGCGGCCCGCCCCACCATGCCCCGCCCGCGCCCGTCCGAACCCCATCCAAGCCGATCCGAGCCCCATCCGAGCGTAGTACGGCCCGCCGCCCCGAAAGGATCGCCCGCATCCCTGCTTCTCATTCCCGTCCCGCATCAGCGCCCGCCCACCCCGTTCCCCTCCCCGGTTCCCCCGGTTCACCCGCGCCGGCCGCGAGCAGACGCCGGCGCGACGCCCCTCGCACCCGATCGCGCCGGAATGCCGCGCACAAATGTGGCCGCGCTTACTTGCACACCCCGCCGCCCCGATCGATATTCCAGATGACCACCCCCGGCCACCACGATCGTCCGGTCAGCGGGCGCGTCCGCGCGTGCGGCACGCCCGCTTTTCCATGCTCAGCGATGCCCCGCTCGCTCTCAAGATCCTCACGAGAATCCGGAATCGGACGCCCCCCTCTCACTTCGAAGCGCAGGAGAGCAAGACAGAAGATCTTCAACGCGAAGGACGCGAAGAACTCGAAGGACGAGGAAGAAGAGAAGATCAACCACAGAGACGCAGAGACATAGAGGGGGCGCAGAGGGAAGAGAGGGGGGCGGGCTTGAGAAGGACCGGATGGCCCTCGCCCGCGTCCAGGCGACCCGGAACGGCGCCATCATCTGGGCTGCCGCGCACCAAGCCTCCCCTCCCTGATCCCTCTCGTCCTCTGTGATCTCCGTGGATCTCTGTGACCTCCGTGTTCCGGCCTTCCTCTCCCCGCGTTACCTGTATCTCCCTCTGCTCCCTCTGCTCCCTCCGCGACCTCCGCCTTCCCGCCCCTCTTCGCGCCCTTCGCGTTCTTCGCGTCAAGCAGTCCTGGCCTTCCCCGCCCCCCGCGGCGGGCCTTCTCCTCCCCCCGGACGCCTATCGCGCCCCGGACAGGTCCGGCGCCGCCGCCGGCGTCCCGACGATCTTCCGCGCCGCCTCCAGCGCCTCGTCCAGCGTCTCGAACATGTTCTCCACCCCCACCACCTTGTCGAACCCCGACTGCGTGAACGCCATCAGCGGCTGCGCGTGAACCCCCGACAGCAGCAGCCGCGTCCCGTCGCGCTGGCACTTCTTGTGGAACTCCTCCAGCGCGTGCAGCCCCGTCGCGTCGATCGCCGGCACCCGGCGCATCCGCAGGATGAACACCCGCGGCGGCTTCTGAAGCCCCCGCAGCGTGTCCTTCAGCCGGTCCGCCACCCCGAAGAAGAACGGCCCGTCGATCTCGTACACCTGCACCCCCGCCGGCGCCTCCACCCGCGACGCCGACGCCGGGTCCTTCAACTCCGCCGGGCTCACCTCCCCCTCCTCCAGCTCCCGCGTGTACGCCGAGACGTTGCTCACCTCCGCCATCCGCTTCATGAACAGCATCGACGCCAGCACCATCCCCACCGTCACCGCGATCGTCAGGTCCGTGAACACCGTCAGCCCGAACGTCGTCAGCAGCACGATCACGTCGCTCTTGGGCGCCCGCAGCAGCGACCGGAAGTGGTCGATCTCCGCGATGTTCCACGCCACCATCACCAGCACCGCCGACAGCGCCGCCAGCGGCACCATCTTCGCCAGGTCCGACATGACCAGCATGAACAGCACCAGCACCGCCGCGTGCATCATCCCCGCCACCGGCGTCCGGGCCCCGTTGTTGATGTTCGCCACCGTCCGCGCGATCGCCCCCGTCGCCGGCAGACCGAAGAACAGCACCGACCCCACGTTCGCCACCCCCTGCCCCACCAGCTCCGCGTCCGACTTGTGCCGCCCCCCCGTCATCCCGTCCGCCACCACCGCCGACAGCAGGCTCTCGATCGAGCACAACAGCGCGATCGTCGTCGCCGGCAGGATCAGCTCCCGCACCATCCCCAGGTCGATCCGCGGCAGCCGCGGCGCCGGCAGCGAACTCGGCAGCGCCCCGAACCGCGTCCCGATCGTCTCCACCCCGCGCGCCCCCAGCAGCTCCCCCCCCTGCTCCAGCCCCAGCAGCCTCACCGCCGCCGCCGCCAGCACCACCGCCACGATCGCCCCCGGAACCCGCGGCGCCAACTTCCGCATCGCGATCAGCACCCCCAGCGACGCCAGCCCCACCCCCGCCGTCGTCCAGTTCACCGTCCCCGCGTGCTCGATCAGCAGCGCCATCTTCGGCAGGAACTCCGGCGGCACCGGGATCGCCGCCCCCGTCTCGTCCGTCAGCGTCAGCCCGAAGAAGTCCTTCAGCTGCGACGCCACGATCGTCACCGCGATCCCCGACGTGAACCCCGTCGTCACCGGGTAGGGGATGAACTTGATCATCGCCCCGAACCTGAACACCCCCATCAGGATCACGATCACCCCCGCCATCAGCGTCGCCGTCGCCAGCCCGTCGTAGCCGTGCTGCGCCGCGATCCCCGACACGATCGGGATGAACGCCGCCGTCGGCCCCCCGATCTGCACCCGGCTCCCCCCCAGCGCCGAGATCAGGAACCCCGCCACCACCGCCGTGAACAGCCCCATCGCCGGCGGGTTCAGCCACGGGTGGATCGCGCGCATCTCCTCCGCGACGTTCTGCGGGATCGACGCGATCCCCAGCGCCATCGCCAGCGGCAGCGCGATCACCGCCACCGTCACCCCGGCCAGCGAGTCATGAAGGAACGTCCGCCCCGAGTAGCCCTCTCGCAGGCAGACCACCAGTTTCGGCGTCAAGCGGTGCATCGGATCCCTGCCCTTCTCGGCGGATCGCGCGACCCACGCCCCCACCCGACAATCACCCGGACAAGGCGTGGACCATAGGGCCTCCACACGGCCGCCTTCAAGCCGGCAGCGCCCGCTCCCCGCGCCGCCCCCGTCCTCCCTCGCCTCTCCGCCATTTCTTCCCCCGCCGATTGGCCGTCTGCTCCCCCCCTCCTATCCTGTACGAGTTTGCGCCGCGGCACCCCGACGACGCCGTTCGCCCCCTCCGACTCGCCCCCCGTTCGGCCCGCGCCGCCCGGGCGGGAACGGAGCCGCCGCGCCGCCGCCGCGGCCGACGCCGCCCCCCGCCCGCACCCCGAGGAACACACCCCAGGATGCCCAAGCGCACCGACATCAAGACGATCCTGATCATCGGCTCCGGACCCATCGTCATCGGCCAGGGGTGCGAGTTCGACTACTCCGGCGCCCAGGCCTGCAAGGCCCTCCGCGACGAGGGGTACCGCGTCGTCCTGGTCAACTCCAACCCGGCGACCATCATGACCGACCCGGGCCTCTCCGACCGGACCTACATCGAGCCCATCACCCCCGAGGCCGTCCGCAAGATCATCGAGAAGCAGAAGGCCATCGGCGACCCCATCCACGCCCTGCTCCCCACCCTCGGCGGCCAGACCGCCCTCAACTGCGCCTGCGCCCTGCACGACAACGGCACCCTCGCCGAGTTCGGCATCGAACTCATCGGCGCCAACCGCCAGGCCATCCACCGCGCCGAGGACCGCCAGGCCTTCAAGGAGATCTGCGAGGGCCTCGGCCTGAAGATGCCCCTCTCCAGGACCGTCACCAGCCTCGAGGAGGCCCGCGAGTTCCTCAAACAGTGCGGCCTGCCCGCGATCATCCGCCCCGCCTTCACCCTCGGCGGGTCCGGCGGCGGCATCGCCTACAACCAGGAAGAGTTCGACGACATCGTCTCCCGCGGCCTGCGCGCCAGCATGATCGGACAGGTCCTCATCGACCAGTCCGTCCTCGGCTGGAAGGAGTACGAACTCGAGGTCATCCGCGACCAGAAGGACAACTGCATCGTCGTCTGCGGCATCGAGAACATCGACCCCATGGGGGTCCACACCGGCGACTCCATCACCGTCGCCCCCATCCTCACGCTCACCGACAAAGAGTTCCAGGCGATGCGCGACGCCGCCTTCGCCATCATGCGCGCCGTCGGCGTCGAGACCGGCGGCTCCAACGTCCAGTTCGCCGTCAACCCCAACCCCCCCATCGGCCCCGACGGCCAGCCCGAGTTCCAGATGGTCGTCGTGGAGATGAACCCCCGCGTCTCCCGCTCCAGCGCCCTGGCCTCGAAGGCCACCGGCTTCCCCATCGCCAAGATCGCCGCGAAACTCGCCGTCGGCTACACCCTCGACGAACTCCGCAACGACATCACCGGCGCCACCAGCGCCTGCTTCGAGCCCGCCATCGACTACGTCGTCACCAAGATGCCCCGGTGGACCTTCGAGAAGTTCCCCGAGGCCGACGAGACCCTCACCACCCAGATGAAGTCCGTCGGCGAGGCCATGGCCATCGGCCGCACCTTCGTCGAGAGCCTCCAGAAGGCCATCCGCTCCATGGAGGTCAAACGCTTCGGCCTGGGCCTCGACAAGAACGACAAGTGGCTCGCCGCCACCCGCGCCGTCGAGTCCGGCCAGCTCGTCCTCGACACCTCCACCGGCCCCGACGGCCGCCCCACCTCCTGGACCGGCCTCAAGACCGCCGACGGCCAGGAACTCGAGTGGCCCATCCCCGAGGACAAACTCACCCGCAAACTCGCCGTCCCCAGCCAGGGCCGCCTCTACTACATCCGCTACGCCATGAAGATGGGGTGGTCCGACGACCGCATCCACGAACTCACCAGGATCGACCGCTTCTTCCTCGACCAGATCCGCCGCCTCGTCGAGTTCGAGGACGTCCTCTGCCGCTACAAGGCCCTCGAAGAGGTCCCCCGCGAGGTCCTCTTCCAGGCCAAACGCTTGGGCTACTCCGACGCCCAGCTCGCCAACCTCTACCTCGGCGCCATCACCGCCGAGACCATCCTCAAGGTCCGCGAGCACCGCAAACGCCTCGGCATCGAGCCCGTCTACAAACTCGTGGACACCTGCGCCGCCGAGTTCGAGGCCATCACCCCCTACTACTACAGCACCTACGAGGCGCCCGTCTCCGTCTGCGGCGCCGGCGCCGCCCCCGACGACGAGATCCGCATCTCCGACAAGCGGAAGGTCGTCATCCTCGGCGGCGGCCCCAACCGCATCGGCCAGGGGATCGAGTTCGACTACTGCTGCTGCCACGCCGCCTTCGCCGCCCGCGAACTCGGCTTCGAGTCGGTCATGATCAACTCCAACCCGGAGACGGTCTCCACCGACTACGACACCTCCGACCTGCTCTTCTTCGAGCCCCTCACCCTCGAGGACGTCCTCAACGTCGTCGAGCGCCTCAACGGCCGCCCCCTCGCCCCCTCTCCCTCCCCCGCCGCCCCCTCCTCCCCCGGCCTCGTCCACGGCGTCATCGTCCAGTTCGGCGGCCAGACCCCCCTCAACCTCGCCCACGGCCTCCGCGCCGCCGGCGCCCCCATCATCGGCACCTCCGTCGAGTCCATCGACCTCGCCGAGGACCGCAAGGCCTTCGACGCCCTCCTCGAACGCCTCGGCATCGGCCGCCCCCCCGGCGGCACCGCCCACTCCGTCCCCGAGGCCGTCGCCCTGGCCGCCAGGCTCGGCTACCCCGTCCTCGTCCGCCCCTCCTACGTCCTCGGCGGCCGCGGCATGGAGGTCTGCTCCGACGAGAAGGCCCTCCGCCACTTCATGGCCAACGCCATCGAACTCAGCGGCCTCGACGGCGCCCCCGTCCTGATCGACAAGTTCCTCGACCATGCCACCGAGGTGGATGTGGACGTCGTCGCCGACTTCCCCCCCCTGTCCTCCGAGCGAGCCCCGAGCGCAACCTCGGGGTCGCCGGCCCCCAACGGCGATCAGACCCCCGCCGCCTCCCAGGCCCTCGTCTGCGGCGTCATGGAGCACATCGAGGAGGCCGGCATCCACTCCGGCGACTCCTCCTGCACCATCCCCCCCTGGTCCCTCTCCCCGGACATCGTCGCCCGCATCAAGTCCATCGCCCGCGGCCTGGCCCGCGAACTCCGCGTCTGCGGCCTCATGAACGTCCAGATGGCCGTCAAGGACGACCAGATCTACATCCTCGAGGTCAACCCCCGCGCCTCCCGCACCGCTCCCTTTGTCTCCAAGGCCGTCCACGTCCCCTGGCCCTCCATCGCCGCGAAGGTGATGATGGGCCGCTCCCTCGCCGAACTCGACGCCGCCGAAGCCCCCGACACCGGCGCCTTCGCCGTCAAGGAGTCCGTCTTCCCCTTCACCAAGTTCCCCGGCGTGGACATCGTCCTCGGCCCCGAGATGCGCTCCACCGGCGAGGTCATGGGCATCGACACCACCTTCGGCATCGCCTTCGCCAAGGGCCAGATCTCCTCCGGCGCCGGCCTCCCCACCTCCGGGGCCGTCTTCCTCTCCGTCCGCGAGTCCGACCGCGCCGCCATCGTCCCCGTCGCCCGCCGCCTCGCCGAGATGGGCTTCGACATCTACGCCACCGCCGGCACCGCCGCGTACCTCTCCGCCCACGACGTCTTCCCCACCGTCCTCCAGAAGATCGCCACCGGCGTCCGCCCCAACGTCCTGGACCTCATGTCCGACGGCAAGATCCACCTCGTCATCAACACCCCCACCCGCACCGGCTGGCAGACCGACGAGGGGAAGATCCGCTCCACCGCCGTGCGCCTCGGCATCCCCATCGTCACCACCACCACCGCCGCGGCCGCCTGCACCCGCGCCATCGAGGCCCTCCGCGCCGGCGACTGGACCGTCGCCGCCATGCAGGACCACAAGGCCCGCGCCGACCAACTCGCCCGCGCCGCCGCGGC
>Ga0207867_1001835_pt1 | contig 13458 bp, 20 predicted proteins | sample HigsolmetaAR206D_FD_184838 | JGI IMG/M metagenome (GOLD analysis project Ga0207867, IMG submission 184838) | Ionic liquid and high solid enriched microbial communities from the Joint BioEnergy Institute, USA - AR20-6-D (SPAdes) (version 2) ...
AGCCGGCGAGGATGGGTGGCCGAGTGGTTTAAGGCAGCGGTCTTGAAAACCGCCGTGCGGGCAACCGTACCGTGGGTTCGAATCCCACCCCATCCGCCAACCGGGCGTTTCTGACCACCCCGTTCTGCCCCAGCCTGCACCTAGAAATCCTTGAAATTCCAACGGTTCTGCGCGAGAATTGTTTCATCGCGTTTCGGGCCGTTGCGCTCAAGCCCGCGTCCGAAATTAGGATTGGAATTAGGATTTTGGAGTTCGGCGGAAGATGGCGAGGCTTCAGAACAGGCTCACTGCGCGCTTCGTTTCGAGCGCGCCGGTCGGGCGCCACGCGGATGGCAACGGGCTCTACCTGGTTGTCACCGACAGGCAGGCGTCGTGGACATTCCTGTTCGTTCGGGGCGGCAGGCGGCGCGAAATGGGCCTCGGGTCGGCCTCGGTCGTCACACTGGCCGATGCGCGCCGGAAGGCCGATGAGGCTCGCCGCCAGCTCGCGGCCGGCGTCGATCCGCTCGACGCGAAGAAAGAAGCCGAACGCGAGCAGCACATCCCGACCTTCGGCGAGATGGCCGACACCTACATCGAGGCGCACGGGGCAGGATGGAAAAACGAGAAGCATCGCGATCAATGGAAGATGACGTTGAGCCGGGTTCGTGATGATGACGGCAAGCTGGTCCGCTCCGGCTACTGCCTTCCGATCATCAACAAGCGCGTCGATGAGATCACAACGGAAGACGTGCTGACGATCCTCAAGCCAATCTGGTCGACGAAGAACGAGACGGCCTCCCGCGTCCGTTCACGGATCGAGGCGGTCATTGATGCGGCCAGGGCAGCAGGGCACAGGAGCGGCCCGAACCCCGCCTTGTGGCGGGGCCATCTTGCTTTGCTCCTGCCGAGGCGGACGCGCTTGAAGCGCCATTACTCTGCAATGTCTTATTTTGACGTGCCCGCATTTGTGCAGCGGCTGCGCAATGCAAAAGGCATCGGCGCGATGGCGCTTGAATTCCTTATCTTGACCGCCACTCGGTCGGGTGAAGTCCGGGGTGCTGTCTGGTCGGAAATCGACATTGACAAGAAGCTGTGGACGATCCCGGCTGAAAGGATGAAGGCGGGTCGGGAGCACCGGGTTCCGCTGACGGACAGGGCGCTCGCGATCCTGGAGCAGGCGGCGCTATTGCGCCGGCCTGCCGCCGGCGACGATAGCGAGGCGCTGATCTTCCCGTCCGCGAAGGTAGGCCGGCCATTGAGCGACATGACGCTGACAGCGGCCATGCGCCGGCTCGGGGTCGGCCAATACACTGTGCATGGTTTTCGAAGCAGTTTTCGGGATTGGGCGGGCGACGAGACGCACTTCCCGCGCGAGGTCGCGGAAGCGGCACTGGCGCACCGATCTGGCGATAAGGTCGAGCAGGCTTACCGGCGCTCTGATGCTTTGGAGAAGCGCCGCGAATTGATGGCGGCATGGGCCAGCTTCCTTGATACGAAGCCGAAGAAGACGACCGGCAGAGGCAACGTCATTGCGTTTGAGCGGGCAGCGACAGCCGGCTGAAAGACACGGCAGAATACTTTTTAAAAGGCGCGCTCTACCCGGCGCGCTTTTTGTTTTTTCCAAATAGAGATTTCCATTTTTTCCAAACTAGAACTCCCGGTGGACCGTTATCGTTCGCGATAACAGGGAGAATATCGCGCCTCGCTATTGCAATTCGGGCCAATTTGATTTTATATTCTCCACATCGGCCTATGCCGGATGAAGAAAGCTTGAAACGACCACCGGCGCGCTTGTCGCGTCATCGAGCAACTTCATTCGGAGGCATGACATGGCCGAATTTATTTCTCTTGCAAAATCAGATCAGGGCACAACTGCGCCCGGCGTTCAGCGTCTTGCGTACACGGTTGATGACGCGCGTGCACTGCTCGGCGGGATCAGCCGCAACAGCGTTTATCGGTTGAGCGCGGCTGGAAAGCTTCGGCTTGTCAAAGTCGGAGGCCGGACGCTCATTCCCCATGTGGAAATTGTCCGCCTGCTGGAAGGCGGCGGGGAGGCGACGCGATGACCTCCCGCGCCAATCTGGCGGCCGTCTGGCCGCCGACCGCTGCTGTAAGCCACCGCGAGAGTGATACCGGTTACCGCGCTGTCGTCGCCGTCCTGAATGACCGCTGGCGCGTGATCGAGTGTCGTGACGGCATTCAGTGGATTTTACAGCGGCAGGACGCTGCGCGGAGCTTACATGGAGCGCCTTGGCGCGGTCGGAGCTACTGCCGGACCCGCGCTGCGCTCATCAGGGATGTAGGACGCCACGCTGGCGAAATCTCGCCGGCTGCAATGGCCATCCTCGAAGCCCTGCCGGAAAGGCTTTCGTAATGGGGGCGATCTGATGGCTCGCATCGACCACGCTCGCACCAATGCTCGCGATCTGATGCGCCAGCGCGGCGTCGACAGCATAGCCGACTTCGGCCTTCCCGGCGGTCTCAACCCGCCCAAGCGCCGGCCGAGCAAGGCCGAACTGCGCGCCGAGGCCGAAGCGGCCCTCGCGAAAGCCTCTCGCATCGTGAGGTGCGCGGGCTGCGGTCATTCCGCCGCCGTCGCGATCCCGGCCGCGAAGCTCGGCAGGCGGCTTCGCTGCTCGCGCTGCGGGATGGTCGCAAACGAAACGCCCGCCGCGGTGAGGGCGGCGGGCGCAAGAACAGCAGCATCGAGGATGCCAGAACGATGACCAAAAAAGCCTTCCCCGTCAATTGGAGATTGTTCCGAACCCGGAACGATTGCGAGCCCGGCGCCGAGGGCGGTCGCGCGACGAAGGCCCAGGCGGCGCGGCGAGGTCGCGTCATGACGGCGGGCAAAGAAAAGCCGCCGGGCGGAACCGGCGGCTGATTGAGAAGCGGCTGACAGGCCGGCAAATAGGAAGAACGAATATGACGAAGCGTACGACGAAAAGCAAGTCGCTGCCGTGGTTCCGAATTTTCTCGAAGGCTTTTATCACAGAGACGCTCGGACTGAACGCGACTGAAATTGGCATCTACATCCGGCTTCTGGCGGCGATGAATGAGGCCGACGAGCCGATAACGGGCAGTGCGCTGAGCATCCTCCCGCGCCTCCTTGGCGTCCGGCAAAAGACATTCGGCGAGGCGGTTGAAAAGCTCATCGAGCGCAATCTGATCGACCGCCTACCCGAGGGCCTTTGGGCACCGCTGATGGACGAAGAACGTGCGTTCCGCGACCGAAACTCGGACAAAGCGCGTTCTAATTCTGTCAAACGGTGGCGAAAAACCCAACAAAATCAAAGGGGGTTGGATGCTAATCATACTCATACTCATAGGGAGGCCCCTAAAAGGGCCTCCCGGTATGAAGATAGTTCAGAGAGAGAGAGGTTAGATATAAAGGGGGCTTCCTCGGCTTACGCCGGAAGCCCCCATACCGGCGAGGGAAGGGAAGATTTCACCGCCGGTGATCCTTCCTTCGATGGCCGAGATGGTGGGGACGGCCTTCAAGGCCGTCCCCCTTCCGGCGGGAAGGAAGAAACCTCTCTCGATCTCGATGGGATCAATCTTGAGTTCGCGGAAGCGGTCGAAGCAGCGGCCTGTGGCATCGAGATCGACCCGTTTGCCTACGTAGCTGCTGAGGAGCCGCCCGAATATCTCAGCGCCATTCCGCCATGTGATGCGGACGAGCTTGCCGGGCTCGAGCCCGAGGCGGCCGGCAGCGTCGAGCTTGGTGACGACGGTGGTGGCGAGGCCGTCCCCGACGACGAGGACATCGACTACAGCATCTGCGAGTGGGACGCGCCCGTGCGGTTTGCCAGCGCCAATTCGGAAGCGCCAGAAGCTTCCCGCAAGCCGCCCCGATGGCCGGACGAAATCGACCCGGACGCCGAATACGACGAAGGCGGGGAGCCGATCCGCAACCGCGCTGCGGACGACTTAGTCGCCTTCGATCTCGATGGCGATCTTAACGACCCGGATATGGAGGAAGCCTATGAACGTTCAACTTGAGTTCCCGTTCGACCGTCCGGCCCTCACTGTTGTGCCGGCGACCGAGCGCCCGAAGCGACGGCGCAAACCTGCCGCTAGACCTGAGCCCGCTCAGGTAAACCTAATCGCCTTCCCGCTCGCCGCCCACGAGAACGTTCTTGTCGTCGCGGCCAAGCTGCGCGCCATTCGGGACGAGGACAAGCGGCTAAACGTCTTCCGCCAGCACCTTCAGGCCGTCCGAAATATGCGGCTCCGAGCGGGCCTTCCGCCTGAAGTCGTGAAGGCGGACGTTGACGACTATGCCACAGCGATCCGACGCGCGTTCTGGTCGCCGGCTGGTGTGCCATCCGGCCGCTCGCCGCGTCGGCAAGGCGCATAGGAGGCTGCCCGTGAACCCGGCATCGCTCATTTCGCTTCTGCTTGTCTTCCTCGCCGCCTTCCTCGGCCTCCCGCCGCGCCGCCAGCGGGGCTCTGCCAATGACTGACGAAGAGATCGACGTCATTTTCACGCGCTGGGAAGCGCGCCAAGCCGATCCGGCCGTGGCCGGCCGCGGGATCGCAGAAGCCGCGGCGCGGCGCGAGCTGGGGCCGGGCGCGCCGGCCTGGCTCGTCGCCGTCGCTGCGCGGCTCGTCCTCCGGCAGTTCGTTCGCCACGCCGAGGCCACGCGGCGACGGTTCCGTGAGCGCGGCCGGGACATTCTCCGGGCCGCGTCCCGCGAGCACGCCGACCTCGCCGTGCAGCTTGCGGTCGACCCGGCCGTCTCGATGGCGGATGCGGTCGCCAGACTGCGGTCGCTCGCAGCAGCCCCGACCGCTCGCGATGATCGCCCCGCGGAGGTGCCGGCCGCGGAGGTGGACCAGACGCTCGCACGGCACGCCGACGCGATCGCGGCAGGCCGGTGGCCGCTGGAAGCGCGGCGGGCCATCGTCGAGCACGTTCTTGCGACGACACCCGGCCGCACAGAAGCGGACCGCGCGACCGACGAGCGCGTCCGGCGCATCCTGCTCCACCCGGCCGCCGAGCGGCACTGGGCGAAGGCCCGCGCCCTCGCGAACGATCCAAAAATACCGCTCGCCGTCGCGCTCGCCACTCTCGGCCGCCTGATGGTGGACGCAAAACCGAACTGACCCCCGCGCCCGGCAAGCGCCGGTGCGCACACGAGGAGATCGATATGACCGAGACCATCAGCCCCGACGCCCGACGGATCGCCGCCGGCCATCCGCTCGCCGCCGATGAGGTTTTTCTGGCCGGCATTGAGGCCGGCCGGCGCGAGCTTGGCCGTACGGCCGATGACGATGAGTTGCGGGCGTACGCAGCCGATTGGCGGCAAAATTTCCTCGCCGGCCAGCGCGAAGAACGCGAGCGTATTCGGGCGATCCTTGAAGCGCCGGCGGCGCAGCTTCAGCCGGCCGCCGCCCGGCATTTGGCATTGGCGACGGATACGCCGGCAGCCGAGGCCATCAAGACGCTGGCGCTGATCGCCGGCAGCGGCCAGCCACATTGAGCCGCGCCCGGCGCAAAGCCGGGCGAAATCGAAGACTTCCAAGATGGAGATGACCAATGTCGAATAACCCCACCACCACCGAAGAAGCCCGAGCCGCCGAGCGCGAGCGCATCAAGGCGATTTTGACCGACCCTGTCGCACAAGACAGGCGGCAGGCCGCCGAGGCGCTGGCGTTCGGCTCATCCATGCCAGCAGCCGATGCCGTCGCATTGCTCGCAACGCTCGATGCTGGCGCTCCAAAAACTACCGTGACCGGCCCGCGCGCCAAGGACGCGCCGGGCGGCCTCGTCGTCGCGGACGGCGCGTCGCTTCCCGCCGGTGCGACGGAGGCCGTCATCACCGCCGGCCCCGACGAGCCGCCGAAGCCGGGCGCATCCAGCGCGCAGGCGCTTTGGAGGGCCGCGATCGCGAAGGTCAACCGCGAGATGAAAGCCGGCTGAGACGAAGACGCCGCGGCGGGCTGCGAGCCCGCCGCCGCTCTGCGGAGACGCGACGATGAGCGCGCATCCCGATCCGACCGAGATCGACCTTTCCGACCGCCACCGATGGCTGACCGCCGAGCAAGCAGCGACCGTCAGCCGCGTCGATCCGCGTACCGTCTGGCGATGGATCGCCGCCGGGAAGGTCACCGCCGTCCGAACGGCGGGCGGGCGGGTCTATGTGGACCGGACGACGCTCTTTGAACCCGTCCCAATGTCCCGAAGTGTCAGTCCCCGTCAAGCGCGCGAGCCGAGCCTTCTCGATACGATGGCTGGCGAATAGGAGCTTGAACAACCGATGGACGACCTTCCCGACGACCTTCTGCGCATCTTGCCCGGCCCGAGCCGCGCCAAGCTCGAAAGGCTCGCCGCCGAGCGCCAGGCGGCGGTTGCCGCTTACCGGGCGAGTTCCGACCGAGAACAGGCGGCGCGCCGCGACGCCGCGCTCCTTGAGGCGCGGGTCCGCCAGCAGCTCGAAATGCCGCCCGGCATCGATATCGATGCCCACCCCGCCTCTGCTGTCGTCGCAGCACGGAAGCGCGCGCAGGAGCGCCCGGCGCACGAGGCGCGCTTGATGGAGCCGGTTGAGGCCGCGAAGCGTCGCCTTCAGATCGCGTCCGACGCCCGCGAGCGCGCGGCGGAGCGGCAGAACGCCTTCGCCTTCCTCGACGCGGTCGAGACTTGGCTGAGCCGAGCCGCGAGCTTCGGCATCGGCCGGCTTGAGCACTTCGCCCCCAAGCCGCCCAAGACCCGCGACTTCCCGGCCGAGATCGAGCGCATCCGCCGCGAGCTTGCTGGGCTCGACGACGCATGGCGCGCCGCCGAGGAGGCGCCGGCCCCGGCTTCGGCCCTGCTCGAAGCCGCCATTGCCGAGATCGACAAGATCGCCACGAGGGGCGCGTTGACCCTCGATCCGCGCTCCCGCGGCCCGGCGCCGCTTGGGCTCGCCGAAAAGCTGCGGCCCGCGACGACGCTCGCGCCCGGCGGCGACGTGCCCGGCCTCGTCCTGCCCGGCGACGCAGGCGCAGCCCTCTGGACCTGGCTTCATCGAGACGCCCTGATCGCCCGCGTCCGCGAGATGGCCGAGGCGCTGCCGCAGCGCGGCGTGCTCAGCGATGACGAGCGCGATGCGCGCTTCGCCGAGATCAGCACCCGCCGGCTCGAATTGGAGCGCGTCGAGGAAGCGCTGATTTGCGCCGCCGAAGCCGAGGGCCGGATCATCGCCCGGCGCCGCGACATCGATCCTAGGGCGGTCCTTGAGGTCATTGAAGCTTGAGAAGTTTCTGCCGTGATGCCGTTACTTCTGCTCGGCGGCACGGCAGTCGGTGCGGCGGTGCGGGGTCTTTCCGCATCGGTCGCAGGCCCCGGCTTTGGGCGGCTTCGCCGAGGCACCGGCGGCCGGCGCGCCATCTCCTCGTGCCGGTCGCCTCGCCCCCACGCCGCTTCGGGCATGCGGCTCCGGGGGCAGGCGGCCGGCTTGCGCCTTCTCCCAGGCCGGCCGCCGATCATCCCGCCGGTTGCAACGCTGAAGACAGAGCAACCAGAAATGCATTATGCCCTAGAATGGCCAGAGAAGGCCGGAGACGGCCATCGGCGCCAGTGAAGTGGTTCGGCCCAGCCGGGCACAAAGCGGCCGCCCATGCGCCTTCCCTGTCGATCTGAGCGGCATTCATTTAGGTACCTTTCGGCGGGAGCGCGGCATGCGCCGCCGCCGCAGCCCGAAATTCCAATATTTTTCAGCCAAGAAATTTCGCACTTCCGTTTCCCGATTGGAGACCCGCGATGGCGAGAAATGATCAGGAAAGCAGCACGCCCGGCATGGCCTCGGCGGCCCAAGTCGCCCGCCTGCTGATGCTCACGCCGCGCCGCCTTCGGCAGCTCGCCGATGCCGGCCACATTCCGCGCGCCGTCAAGGGGAAGTATCCCCTCGCGGCTGCCGTCCAGGGCTACCTTGCCTTCCTGCGGTCGAGCATCGAGCGGGCGGCCGAGAGCGGCGTCGGTGCCGGTCTTGCGTCGGCAAAGAAGCGCGAGGTCGAGCTGCGCATCGCCGAGCGCGAAGGCCGTCTCGTCGAGATGGCCGACGTCGAGGCATTTGCCCGCCATGTCAGCGGCGTCCTCCGAGAGGCGTCGGCGGGCATCGGGCGGGAGGCGGCCGGGCGCGATCCCGCGCTGGCGGCGCGGATCGACGCCGAAATCGCCGCCATCTTCGACCGCTTCGACCGGCGCTGCGCCGATGCATTCGCCCGGCTCCGCGCCGGGCTCGATCCGATCGCGGATTGATCCTGTGCGCCGTGCCCTGATCGCCCTCGCCATCCTCGCCGGCGCTGCGCCCGCCACGGGCGCGGACGGCGGCGCTCGGATCATCGGCGAGGCGCAGGCCATCGACGGCGACACGCTCGACCTTGGCGCAGTGCGCATCCGTCTCTTCGGGATCGACGCGCCGGAAGGCGGGCAATCCTGCCGGCGGGCGGATGGCGCCGCATGGGATTGCGCCGCCGCGGCTTCGGATCGCCTCGCCGAGCTGATCGAGGGGCGCGAGGTCGAGTGCCGGGCCATTGGTCGGGATCGCTACGGGCGCGTCGTCGCGACCTGCCTCGTCGGCGGCCTCGACCTCGGCGAAGCGCTCGTGCGCGACGGCTATGCCTGGGCATATCGCCGCTATTCCGGGCGCTATGTCGGCGCCGAGGCGGCGGCGCGAGCCGCCCGGCGCGGCATCTGGCAGGGGTCGGCGACGCCGCCTTGGCAATGGCGCGCTGATCGGCGTGGCGGCTGACCTATCGCCGCCCTGCGCGCTCGCCTTCGGGATCGAGCGCCATGAGGATGTCGCGCCCGGTCGCATATCCTCCCTGCCGCCTGCGGCGCTCCCACCGCGTTTCGGTCATGCCGAAACACCGGGCATTTTGCTTTGCAAGCCTTCGGATCGCCTCTCGATCCTCACCGGCGAGGAAGGTCTTGCGGACCAGAAGCTCAGTCGCCATCATGTCTTCCTCCAAACGCATACGCGATCTGGCAGCAATAGCACCGGGCGGCCGCGCCGTTTATAGCTTACGCGCATTTCCAAATCGTGACGACGGCAAATACGGGGGCCGTGACGCTCAGAGAATGCTTTGCGACGGCATCGCACCTCGGCGCGACAATTTTCGATCTCGATGTAATGCCAGCCGTCCCGGCCGTGACAATTCATCCGATCACGTCGTCGCGGTGGACGAGCGCATTGACGGCCTCGACGCCACCTTCGATGACGCGCCGGGTGATCAATGCCATCAACTCCTCGGGCTCGCGGTCCAGCCGGTCGGCGATCTCGTTGAGACGCTGCCGGTCGGCGTTCTTCCATCGGACGGTCATGACGCTGATGTGCTGCCCGCGCCGTCGCAGCGGCGCGAGGGCAAAACTGCGCAAGACTTGCGCAACGCAGCTGGCCGAGGTGCCGCCGATCAGGAAGGCGATCTCGTCCGTCGTCGCGCCCCGGCCGGCCATGTAGGCAGCGAACGCGATGTCGGCCTCCGTCCACGGCCGGCGCTTCGGCATCTTCGGCGCTGTCTTCGCCGCCGGCATTACGCGGCCCTCTTCGCCGGCTGCGACAGGGCAAGCTCAACGCGCATCGCCAGGACGCGAGCGCTGCGCCCGCGCCGATGCGCCAGCTCATCGCGAAGCACCTTGAGCCGAGCGAAGTCCCGCGCGGCGAGGGCGTCGGTGAAAAACACGTTCAAGCGTTCGATCTGCAATCGCTGAAGCGGACGCATAGGCTCTCCTCCGTTTCCCCGGTATCGGGGTAGCCTGCCGCCATTTTCGCGTCAATGAAAGTGTGCGTTTTCCAAGTCCATCGTGTTTATTCGCTATGAAATTTCCAATCTCGAATATTGATCGGATTTTGCCTTTGAATTGGCCTCGCAAAATAGAATGCAGCTCGCCGGTCTGGTATGATTTCCTTGATTGTCAACTGATTTCTCGAGCGGCTGATTGCCCGGAATTCGGGAAATCGCAATCGAGGAAAATTCAATGGCGACCAAGACCAGCACCCTGACCGTCCGCCTGATCGACGCCGTCACCGGCCCGGCGCGCGCGGCGGCGCGCGCCATCAAGGGCATTGGCGCGGCGGTCAACGAGACGAACACGCGGCGCCTTCTCATCGGCGCCGCCGTCAACGATCTGAAGAAGAACGTCGTCCGCGCCACGCGCGACCTGAAGCGCAACGTCAACGCGCTGTCGTCGAGCATGGCCGTGCCGACCGCCCTGATGACGGGCTTCGGCGCGAAGGCCGTCTACGAATTCGAGAAGGTATCGAACGCCGTCAAGGCGGTCACGAACATCACGGATGAGCAGAAGCGGGCGCTGCAAGGCTACGCGCAGGAGCTGAACAAGCTCTTCCCCTACACGAACCGGGACATCATGTCGGCCGCCTTCGAGCTTGGCCGCGCCGGTTTCAGCTTCGAGCAGATCATGGGGACGCTGCGCGGCACCCTCAGCCTGGGGCTCGCCGGCGACATCGATCTTCAGCGCGCGGCCGATATCGCGACGAACGTCCTGACGGCGATGCGCCTGCCGGCGCAGACGGCCGAAGAGGCAGCGGCCTCGCTGAAGCGCGTCAACGACGTCATTGCCTACGTCGCGACGTCCTCGAACACCGACGTCGGCCTGATGGGCGACACGCTGAAATACGTCGCCCCGATTGCGGCGGCCGCTGGCGTTTCGCTCGAAGAGCTGGGCGCCGCGAGCATGGTCCTGGCGAAGGGCGGCATCAAGGGCGCCGAGGCCGGCGTCGCGCTGCGCTCGGCCCTGACGCGCATGGTCAAGCCGTCGCTGGACGCCCGCCAGGCGATGGCCGAGCTCGGGCTGTCCTTCGAGGACTTCGCTACATCCTTCCGCGCCTTCTCGGTCGACGAGCTTGCTACCGGCCTGAAGAATGTCGGCTTCGACATCAGCCCCGTCGCCGGGGAGCTGCGGAAGCGCCTCGAAGGCAAGACGCTCGAAGAGAACCGGGGCGAAATCTACGACATCATCCTTGAGACGATCATCGAGGGGATGGGCATCAACCGGCAGGTCGACCAGACGAAGGTCGCCAAGGCCGTGTCGCGCTTCATTTCCAGCCAGGCAAACGAGCTGGATATGGTCGCCCTCTTCGAGGCGCTGGTCGAGAAGGGCGTGACGACCGGGCAGATGGCCCGCATCTTCGATCAGCGGCAGGGCGCGCGCCTGACGAACCTCCTGCGCGATATGTTCGGGACGCCCGAGCTGACGACGGCGCTTGACGAGATCAACAAGAAGTCCAGCGGCGCTGCCGATCGCATGGCCGCAATCCGCATGGAAGGGATCGTCGGCGTCGTCGCAGCGCACGTCGCCGCCTGGGAGAACCTCTTCATCGCCATTGCCAAGTCGGGCGTGCTCGAAGCCGTCACGAACGTCCTGACGACGCTGACGGGCGCGCTTGAGAAGATGGCGAAGGCGAGCCCCGAGCTGCTGAAATGGGGCACCTACGCCTTCATGGCCGTCGCGGCGCTCGGTCCTCTGACGATCTTGCTGGGTGGCTTCCTCGCGGTCTTGCGGCTCATCCATGGGACCATGGTCGGCATCAGCAGCACGGCAGCCGGGACCATCGCCGTCTTCCGGGCAGCAGCCGGCGTCGGTGCCGCGACGGGAGCGGCCGGTGCAGCAGGCGCGGCGGGCGCCGCCGCAGCGGCAGGCTCGGCAGGCAAAGCGGGGCTCCTCAGACGCTTCCTCAAGTTCGGCGGGATCGCGGGCGTCGCCTGGGGCGTGAAGGACTTGCTCGCGCTCGTCGATCCGAACGGCAATCTGTGGGGCGCGACGAGCGGCATTGACGCCTGGGCGAAGCGCAATCTCGGCTTTGACCCGTCCAACATCGGCGGCGGCGGCTCGACGATGCCCGGCGAGACGCCGGCCGAGGCGCAGGCCGATTTGCGAGCCCGGCTTGCCGAGATCGATCGCAGGATCGCGGCGACGGAGGCGCGGACCCACCCGGCCATGCGGGGCGAGCCCAATCCCGAGCTGGATCGGCTGCGGATGGAGCGCGCCGGCATCGCGAACGAACTGAATGCCGCCGGCGAGGCGCAGGCCGCCGCGGCGGCGACGGCCGATGCGTTCCACGCGGAGATGGATGCAAAGCTGGCGAAGACGCAGGAGATGATCCGGCAGCGCGTCAATCAGATCGTGCAGGAGATGAGCTTCACCGTGCAGCCGACCATCCGGCCACGCGTCGACGGCACTGCGCTGCGCGGTGTCCACGCCGACACGGGTGTCGACTGAGCGATCCGGCCCGCCGCGCCCTGCCTGGCGCGGCACGAACCGCTGAAACCCGGTCGCCCGCGCGGCCGGCGGCCCCAAGGCCGCCCCGCCGAACCGAAGGGGATAGGGGCGCCACGAACCCTTCCTTCATTCTGACCGGGCTCCCGGCGGCGGCGGTCGTCGATCCTTCCCGCCGGAGGAACATCATCCGTCTCCTCGACCTCGCCGCCGGCATATTCGGACCGTCAGGCGCCTGCCGAAACGGCAGCGGCGGCCTGCGCCAATCGGCGTAGGGCCTGCCGGAGGCGCGGGCCGGCCGCCCTGATGCTGCGCCGTGAGGCGCGCTATTCACCGCGCAGAACGCTTGCCAAGGGTACACCTCTACCCACCCCCCCCAACGCTCCGAAACAAGCGTCCTACAGGCCGATTGTCGGCAAGGCGGGGCATTCCATGCGCGGGCGGCCCTGATGGCCGCTGCGCCCTTGCCTTATGATCCGCAATCGGCATATTCGCGCGGATGCTTAGCCGACCTCGGATGTACAGGCGGCAAAGCCTATCGCGGCCGGCCTCTAAGGGCCGGCCATTCATCTGGCCGATGCCCGGCCTGCTCCATGGGGCAAATCAGTGAAGCTGAAGGCGGGATGACCTCCGCGATGCGCGGGATGGAGCGGGCGCGGGCGGCGTCAACCTGCACGGAACGCTTGCTGCGCCCCGTTTTTTCAGCGGTGTCTTTGGTGAATGACGCAAGCGCAGACTTTGCGCTTACGTTCCTCCCCATTGCCCGGTTCGCTCCGCGAGCACTATTCGCCTTTGCCGGCCCATGCATCCGCTCATAGATCGCCTTGCGCTTGGCGATATGGATCGCGCGCTCGGCGGGCGAAAGCTCGCGGCAATGCCACGCTACTAACTGGCCACCAGACCTTGCGCGGAAAGCCATACTCGGAGCATCCGGCGCGGAACAAGCAACGCCATCCGATCTGCGGTGGATAGCCGGCCGCATAGACCATGGCCGGAGCGCCGGCCCAAGCCGGCGCGCATCCGATATCGCCGGTGCGGCAAAGTGGCTTAGGAACGGGGCGGATCGATCCGAAGTTAGGATCAATGTTAGGAACGCGCATATTGCTTTCTCAAGTTCCTTTGGAATTTCAAATTGTTACGCGAGAAGTAATAAGCCCACCCCATCCGCCACATCGAATTGCAGCGCCCCTCTCGGCCAACAGAAAAGCCGCGCCTCGGAAGGCGGGCTGTCAGCCTTTGGGCTTGGCATCGCC
>Ga0207867_1001841_pt1 | contig 13404 bp, 19 predicted proteins | sample HigsolmetaAR206D_FD_184838 | JGI IMG/M metagenome (GOLD analysis project Ga0207867, IMG submission 184838) | Ionic liquid and high solid enriched microbial communities from the Joint BioEnergy Institute, USA - AR20-6-D (SPAdes) (version 2) ...
CCACCACACGCCGTTGCTCATGCGGCGGATGCGGATCTGGGTGACGGTTTGGACGCGGCCGTCCCGCTGGAACGTGATCGAGGCCGGGATGCTGGTGGTCATCGGTCATCGCCTCCGTTTGTGCTGGTCAGGCAGCGAGTGGTCCGTCGCCCTGGCGGGGGCCGCACCCCCGCCGGGCTTCTTTCTGAGATAGTGGCCTAGGCCACTAGATTCTGTCAACAATGTGAGACTAGAGTCCTAGCCACTGATCACGAGGGGAGTCGACATGGTCAAGCGGGTGGCCGCGCCATACGCGCAGATCGCACAGGAGATCAGAGACCTGATTCACGCCGGGCGGCTCCGGCCCGGCGACATGGTGCCGAGCGCCCGGGACCTCGCCGCCCGACACGGCGTGAGCCGCGCGACGGCCGACAAGGCCCTCGCGGCGCTCCGCTCCGAGGGCCTGGTGGTGCCGCGTATCGGCATTGGGACGATCGTCGCCGACCTGCCCGGACGGCAGGTGCAGTCCGGCTATCAGCGGTTCCGACGGATGCTGTCGGTCGGCCGGGCGACACGGCCGGGCGAGCGGTCAGAGATCGTGTCGGCCGCCGTGGTGCCAGCACCGCACGACGTCGCGGCCGCCCTGAATCTCGACGAGGGCGCGCCGGTCGTACGGCGCGAGCGCCGTTTCGTCGACGACGAGGGCGTCGTGGCCCTCTCAGTCTCGTGGCTGCCTGGGGAGCTGGCGGACGCCGTCCCTGCGCTAGTCAGCACCGAGCGGATCACGGGCGGCACCATCGGCGCCGTACGGGAGGCCACGGGCCGACACCCGGCCACCTGCGTGGACACCGTGACCGCCCGCCTCGCCACGCCCGAGGAGACGCAGGCCCTCGGGCTCGAGTCGCCGGCCGCGGTCCTCGTCATCACCGCCCGGCTCGTCGACGAGGACGGTGCGCCTATCGAGTACGGCGTAGACGTCACCGTGCGGCCCTGGTCGGTGGGATATGACCTAAACGCGATGTGACGCTAGGACGTCCGCGTGACCAGTGGTACTGACGGTGACAGCGGTAAGGTTACGCGGAAAGAGAAGATCAAATGGCAAAGGGCCGGGTGGCCCTCCAACGCTCCCGGCCCCTCACCCAGAAAGGCATGTTTCTATGCTGCGCGACAGCATACATGCCCGTGCCCACATTGCTAGCCACAGGGCCACCATCGGGCATATACATGCAGGTCAGAACACGGTCACCCTCGGAGGTGGCCGGTGACCGTTCAGCACATCGCCCTCGTTCTCGGAGCCGACGGGCTGAACGCGTCCGAGAAGCTCCTCCTCATCGCCTACTGCAACCACACCGACGCACACGGCTACTGCTGGCCAGGCATCGCCCGGCTCGCCGACGAAACCGGCATGTCCGTCCGCACCATCCACCGCACGAACGCCGCCCTCCGCAAGAAGGGGCTGATCCGGTCTGTCCGCCGCGTGAACCCCAGAACCGGCGAGTCGATCACCAACCTCACCAGGATCAATCTCGCCCTGCTGGCCTCGATGCAGCGCCCGGCCAGGGACTACGGCGACAACCTCGTCGAAGAGATCACCTTCGACGACCACACCCCCTCTGACCTGCCAATGTGCCAATCTGACACGGGGGGGGTGTCAAATTGGCACGGGGGGGGTGTCACGGTGTCACCCAAAACCTCAATAGAAACCTCAGATGAACCTCCTCCCCCTCCTGTCCCCCTCCTCGCGGCCACACCGCCGCAGTCAGCGCCCGAGGAGGAGGAGGCGACTCCGGAGAGGGACACCCCCACGCCGGCCGGGGGTAGCCGCACCGGTGCGGCCACGGGCGACCACGGCGAGGCCGCCGCGCTCGTCGCCGACCTCCCCACCATCGCCGCACGCGCCGGGCGCCCGCTCACGCGCGCTCTGCGCGCCGACGAGACCACCCGGCTCACCGCGCTTGTTGCCGCCGCCCTCGCCCGCGGCTGGACGGCCGACCAGCTCCGGGCCGTACTCGCCGACGATCTCCGCACCGCGCGCAACCCCGTGGCGACCTGGCACGCCCGCCTCGCCGGCCTCGGCAACCCGCCCGCCGACGAGCCCGCCCCGGCCGCGCCGCCGAAATGCGACGCCTGTAACCCGTACCGTTGGCTGGAGGATGACGATGGTCTCCCCCTCGGGCGGTGCCCGACGTGCCACCCGAGTCTCGCGGGGAGTCTCGCGGGGAGTCTCGCGGGGAGGCGGAGCGCATGAGCACGCCAACCCGTGACGACCTCCGGACCCTGCCGCACGACCTCGACGCAGAGCAGGCCGTGCTAGGCGCGATCCTGATCGGCCCGCCACACCTGATCGACGATGTAAAGGCCGCCGGCCTGGCAGCCGCCGACTTCTACCGGCCCGCCCACCGGATCATCTACGAGGCGATCTCGGACCTGTACGACCGGGGCGAACCGGCCGACGTGGTCACCGTCTTCGACGAGCTGGGCCGCCGGGGCGAGCTCGCCCGGGTCGGCGGCGGCCCGTACCTGCACACGCTCGCCGCCGCCGTGCCGACCGCGGCGAACGCGGTCCACTACGCCCGGATCGTGCGCGCCCACGCCCGGATGCGGGCGCTGGTCGAGGTCGGCACGCGCATAGCGCAGTACGGGTACGAGGGCGACCCCGACGACGCCGACGACGTCATCGGCCGGGCCGTCGCAGCGCTCACCGAGCAAGACGCCGGCGGCGACGCACCCCCGGCCGCGCCGGATGTGCTCTGGGAGGTCATGGCCGCGCTGGAGGGGCAGGCCACGCAGCCCCGCGTGCCGCTGCCGTACGCCGACCTCGACCGCCTCCTGGGCGGCCTCACCCCCGGCCAGCTCGTCGTGATCGGCGCCCGCCCCGGCGTGGGCAAGACCACGGTGGCGCTGGATATCGCCCGGTGCGCCGCGCTGAGGCACGGCCTGCCGGCCTACGTCGCGTCGCTGGAGATGCCCCGCCAGGAGCTCATGCTCCGCATCCTCTCGGCAGAGGCGCGGGTCAACCTCGCCGCCCTGCGGGAGCAGCGGACGGGCCGCGCCGCCCTGGGCGACGCGGACTGGCAGCGCCTCGGCACGGCCACCTCGCGGGTGTCTGACGCCGCCCACCTGGTCCTAGACGACCAGAGCGACATCACGGTCGACTACCTGCGCGCCCAGATGCGCCGGATGTCCCGCGGCGAGCACGCCCCGCGGCTGGTGATCGTGGACTATCTCCAGCTCATGCGCGCCCCGCAGGTGGGCCGCCGCGCCCCGGAGACCCGCCAACTCGAGCTGTCGGAGATCTCCCGCGGCTTGAAGGCGCTCGCCAAGCAGGCCGATGTGCCGATCGTGGCGCTCTCCCAGCTCAACAGGCAGGTCGAATACCGGGCCGACAAGCGCCCACAGCTCGCGGACCTGCGCGAGTCTGGGGCGATCGAGCAGGACGCGGACGTGGTGATCCTGCTGCACCGGGACGACGAGCGGCCCGGCGAGATGGACTTGATCGTCGCCAAGCACCGCAACGGCCCCACCGCCACGGTGACGGTGGCCTGGCAGGGCCACTACGGCAGGGCCGTGGATATGGCCAGTGAGGCGGCCAGTTGACCACCACCGCTACCCGGGTACCAGCCCAGCTAGACCCCCCAAATCCGCCTCTACGGCCCTCAGGCGGCCGTAGACGCGACGACCCCCCACCCCTGGGCATCCAGTCCGGTAGGGCAGCGAAAGCGCCCCAGGGGCGCGCTGGGGGGCGCGCCTCGCCGCGGCCCGCCGGTTTTCGCCTTGACGGTGTAAAGCGCTCGGCCAGGGAGGAATCATGACCCTCAACAAGATCATCGCGGCCCGTGCCGACGAGCTCGCCGACGCCGCGCCCACCGGATCCCTCGACCGGCGCGCAGCCGCCTGCGTCGCCGTCGCCTACGCCACCACACGCACACCGGCCGCGGCCCGGCGCGCACTCACCCAAATCACGATCCCCGCCGTAGCCGCGGCCGCCCAGACCATCGCATCCCAGCTAGAAGCAGAGCTGGGCACCGCATAGCCGACCGGGCCGGGCACGCCCCACCCACAGCGCGCCCGGCCCGGCCTGCCCTTCCCCCGTGCACCCCATGATCAGGCCATACCGAGCAGCACAGGTAGCCGAATGGATGGTCGCGGCCGTCCGCGACGCCGCGATGCGCGGCCGCCCCGTCCCAGCCTGCGTAATCGAGCACATCCGCGACCTGCGGCAGGCCGGCCACATGTCCGGTACCGGACGGGCCGGCACCCGGCCGGCGATCATAGAGATCAGCACAGACGAGGCCGCCCGGATCCTAGGCTGCACGCCCCGGCACGTGCGGCGGCTCTGCCAGGCCGGGCGGCTCAACGCCCGGCGCGCCGGGCGCCGCACATGGCTGATCACACTCACCGACCATGACGACTACCCAGACGCCGACACTGGCCGAGCTCGAGGCGCGGATCCTCCGCGGCGAGCCTGTTGATCCTGGCGAATGGACGCGCGCGCGTGCGCTGGCCGAGCTCGCCGAGCGTGAGGCTGAGGCGCGGCGCCTCGCCGCCGAGCGTGAGGCCGAGTCGAGGCGGCTCGCCGAGATCCGGCAGATCCGCGCCGACGTGCTCGCCGCCGCCGCGGACGTCGACGACACCGCCGACATCGCGCTCATCGCCGAGGCCGCCGAGCGCATCATCCGCCGCCATCAGCGGCTCGCCGACGTCGTGCGGGACGCACGCACCCGGCTCGCCCGGCTCGGTGTCCCCGAGCGGCGCACCGTAGAGGGGATCCGGTGGCGGCAGGCCGGCATGGGATACGCAGACTCCGTCGAGGTTGACGGACGCGTCATCAGCATCATTGCGACACCGGGCCGGCCCATCGCCGCCGCCCTCGACGACGCCTGCCGCCGCGCCGGGATCAATCCACACATGCTCGGCCCGTTCGTGCAGCTCAACTACAGCCGGCCGCCGACACCTGAGGAGCTGGAGGCGCGCGAGCGCGCGGCCGCGGCCGCGCGCGCGGCCGCGCTCGCACGCATCGCCGCACGCGGAGAACGCCAGTGACTGACGACCCGCTCCGCAGGGCATACGCCGCGACAGCCCGGCGCCGGGCCGCACTCCTCCGACGCGTGCTCGCCAGACCAGCACGCACACAGCAGCTGAGCGATCATCGCTCAGACCAGACGGGGACATCAGACACGCCCCATGCCGAGGGCCGGGCCACCGGGCAGGATGCGCCGGTGGCCCGGCCTGTCACCGGCCAGGCCCTCGACATCACCTCGCTCCACCCCGGCGCAATGCCTGTCGCCGGCGACAGCCCCACCGATCCCATCCGCGCATTCCTCGACGCACGCATGTGAGAGGCGAGCGGTGAGCACAGGACAGACACCACGTATCCCAGACCACCTACTCCGCTACGACGAATCGGCCTGGCTCCCCCGGGTGGAGCCCGGCGCGCTCTACCCGGCCCTGCGCGCGCGCCAGCTCTGGATAGACGCACAGGTCGAATGGTGCGCGCAGCATCGCATCTGGTCGGGTGATTTCGAGCGCCTGCGACAGCAGCAGCTAGCCGAGCCCTCTACCAGCGGAAACAACGGAGAGTAGTGGGGGGGAAACCCCGAGTAACCAGCGCGCTGCACCGGGCCGGTATAGCGCCTCCGGCCCTGCGTGCCCTGAAACGGCCCCTAGGCGGCCCCGGCGGCGCCTGGCAGGCTAGAGGTGTTTGTGCAGGTCAGGGGGGGATTCGCGTGGGTGAGGACAGGATCCCGCCGCCGCCGCGCGGAACGGGTAAAAACGGGCGAAAACTGTGGAAAGCGGTCACAGAGTATTTCGATCTTGACCAGCATGAAGAGCTGCTGCTGTTGCAGGCGGTGCGTGCGGTGGACCGTCTGGACGCGATGGCGGCCGCGCTCGAGGACGCTCCGCTTACCGTGCGCAACGCCAAAGGGGAGGAGGTGGCCCATCCGCTGCTGGTGGAATCCCGGCAGACCTCGCTGATGCTGGCGCGGCTGCTGGCGTCCCTGCGGCTGCCGTCTGGGCTGATCGAGGGGGAGGGCGGCGAGCCGCGGCTGATCCGTCCGCAGCGGCGCGGCGCCGCGCGCGGCGTCTACGGCATCAGGGGTGTTGGGTGAGACTGCGTCGCGCGCGGGTTGACGTCGAGCGGCTCCAAGAGGCGTGCCGGATGGTGGTGCTGTCGCAGTACGGCGCGATGCTGTCGCCGGACGCGGATGGTACGGGCGTGGCCTCGTATCGGCGGCTGGTGGAGCTGGCCCATGAGCTGGGGATGCCGGCGCCGCCGCCCTGGGAGCAGATGGGCCGGGCGCGCACGCTTGACGAGTGGCTGGATGAGGCCGGTCTGTATCACGTGGGTGGCCGCTGGTGTAGCGGCCGGGATGGTGGCCACTGGGCCCATCAGTGCCGCGGGTGAGGGTGTAGGGGGGCGCGCATGGTGAGGCCCGGCGCCCCGCGGAACAGGGGAACGCGGGGGCCGGGCCTCTACGCGGCCGCCGTGCGCGGGCTGATCACAGCGGGGATTCGCCGGCGACCGTGCCCGAGAGGGCGCGGCGGGCCCTCGGTGCGTCTCCCCCTCGCCCCGTCGAGGGTCGCCGCCGCGCCCGGCCTATCGGCCGCCCTCGGCGCGCAGCCACGGCGGCAACCAGGGGTCCTTGCCGTATCTGGCCTCGATCTCGTCGAGGATCTCGGAGACGTCCCGGGGCCGGGTCACCGGGTCGTCGCCGCCACGCTGTGCGCCATCTCGGCGCTCCTCATCGCTCCCCATAGCTCCTCCGGTGTGCTCGCGTCGACGACCACGGGCCGCGGCGCCGGCCACGCGGCGAAGGCGGTGTACCGGCGGCGCCACGGGCCGTAGACGATCACCCATCCCGGCTCGGCCGGGTCCCAGATGCGCGGCCGCGGGCGCGGGCTCGGCGGGGCGCCCCACCGGTGCCGCGGGCCGCTCACCGCGCGCCCCCGCTGCGGAGCGACCAGGCGATGCGCAGCGCGGCGGCTTTGTTGGCCAGGCTCTCCCAGGTGCGAGCGGTGACCGTCTCCCCGCTCGCCCGATGCCGGGCGATGAGCGTGCCATCGTCGCCCTCTTCGACCTCGAATTCCGGAATCCCGCGAGGTGTGTTGTCGCCCATGTGCGGAGCGTACGGGCTGAACAAGTTATACGTCTAGTACGTGCTATACGGACCGCGTGACCAGGGCGTTTATGCACGTCCATAACGTGCAACGCCATGACCGTGGACCACTTGGACCCGACGCCGCTACATCGGCAACTGGCCGCGATCATCCGCGAGCGCATCCGCTCCGGCGAGTACCGGCCACGGCAGGTGCTGCCCTCGGAAACCCACCTGCAACAGGAACACGGCGTCGCCCGCGGCACCGTGCGGCAGGCGATGGCGCTGCTGCGCGAGGAAGGATGGGTCGTCACGATCCAGGGCCGCGGCTCGTTCGTGGCGCCCAACCCACCGATCGGCGACGAGGCCGACGAGAGTGGAGACGACGAGGCGCCCGCCTCGCGGTGAGGCGCGGGGCGCCTAGGGCGCCGGGTTGGTTGTGATCCATAGCGTACGCCGCGGGCCCTGCTAGACGCTAAACCCCAGGTCGGGCCGGGTTTCCGCCGCTAGCAGCGCTGCTAGACCTAGCAGGGCCGGACGCTAGAACCGCGCCGGTTCACCCGTCTCCTCGCCGGCGCCGGTGGGCCGCCGCCACATCGGCCCTGGCGATCCCGCGCCGGTTGGCACCGCGCCCCTCCGGCGTGGTGCCCCACACCTGAATCACCGGCACACCGTAAGGGGCGAGCGCCGCGGTGAGCGCCGCGGTGCGGTCACGGTCGTCCAGCTCGGCCCACTGGCCGTAGGCGTCCGGCCAGTGCTCGGCCAGCCGCGCCGCCAGCGTCGAGTTCCACGCTTTCTCCTCTGGCATGACGGTGAGGATGTCGGCGAGCAGGTCCCTCACTCGCCCTGTGCTCATGGTCTCCCCGATGGCCTCGCCCGACAGGGTGCCGGCCTCTACGCGGGCACGGTAGGCGCGCCGCGCCACCGCCTCAGCGGTCGGCCCGTCAATGTAGTACGACCGCACAATCGTCGGGTCGTCCGTGGCGCCGACCACCCACGAAATCCCTTTGTCGTTGACGGTGAAATCGGTGGCCCTAACGCCGTTCCGGTACATGGAGGTGCCCAAAATCATGTCGTTTTCGAGCTGGCCCATCACCCGCAGGCAGACGCGGATGCCGGCGTTCGCCGAAACCCCAGTCGGCAGGGATTTCGCATCAGGGCGTTGGGTGGCGAGGATCAGAATGATCCCGAGCGCCGGGCCACGTTTGATGATCTGCGTGGCGTATTTCGCGGCCTCCTCCCCGCACTCCTCATGCGTGAAGAGCTCTTGGCATTCGTCGATTGCGACGACGATGGGGTGGAGCCCCAGGTCCCGGCGCTTGGCCAGCTCGGGAGTAACTTTGAATTCGGGTGCCAGATGCCGCGGCAGGCCGTCGAGCGCGCCGGCGCGCCGATTCATTTCCTCCACCAGGTCACGCAACGACGCCACGGCCTTTTCCAGGGCGTCATCGGTGGCACCCTGGGCGTAATGGTGCGCGATCGGCTTGAGCGCCGACAGGTCGCCGGTGCCTTTGAGCTCGAAAACCCTGAGCTCGGCGTAGGGGTCGAGCGCGGACGACAACGCCAGCACCCGCAGCGCAAATGTTTTCCCATAGCGCGGCATCGAGCCGATGAGGACGTTGTTGAACATGAGCGTCATGTCGACGCGGCGGCCGCGCTGATCGGTCCCGTACGGGATGGGGTCAAACAGGCTGACCGTGCCCGATCTCGCGAGCGGCCAAGCGGGTTGGCCGGCCTTGCGCATCTCTTGGTCGCCGACCCACAGCACGAGCCGGCCGGGATGCTCGGCGGACACGGGCTCAGGCCATACGCTCCCCAATGGCCGGCGCAGACCGGAGGCGAGTTCGCGCCGTTTGTCGAGGATCTGCTCGACGGTGACCCCGTATGGGAGGTTGATTTCGGCCCGCCAGCCGGGGCCGTCACGCGTGATCGGCGCGACGAATTCGATCTTGTTTTTGTCGGCGGCTTTGGTGAGCGCGGGGATACCTAGGGAGCCGAGCGCCCGCACGATCACATCGCTGGTCAGCCGCTCGACCCGCGCGGGGATGACGGCACGCTCGACCAGGGGCGGGGCGTCCGCGGGCCGGCCGATGTGTGCGAGCACGGCGAGGGTGGCCGCGGCGGCCGCGGCGATCACCCACCATGGCGCGAGCACCGCGATGAGGGCCCATCCGCCGGCCGCGGCCCCGCCGATGACCGCGACGGTCGCCAGGCGGCGCTTGACCACGGCGCCGCGCCGCTCCACCAGCGCCGTGTATTCGAGGGTGTTGCCTGCGGCGAGGGCGTTCCTGCGTAGCTCGCTGGTCTCGGTGTAGAGCACCCACCGGGCGGTCCATGCCGTGATACGGCAGACACCGATCGGCGCCCTGCCTAGGACGCGCGCCACATACAGCGGCAGGCGGGCCGCGTGGAACCCGGCAACGTAGACGGCGTGCTCGCCGGCCAGCCGCAGCACGGCGAGCAGGTCGTCTCGGGAGCGGAGCCATGGGGCGATGATGGGGCGCCGCTCGGCGCGGCGCGCGAGGAGTCGTGCGCGCAGGTCGTCATCGTCCTCACCGCCGGCGGGGGGGTCGACGAGTACGACACCCTCAACCGTGTCGTCGTGGTGAGGCTCGGTGTGCTCGGTGTCGGGCCGCTCGGTGTCGGGCCGCTCGGTGCCGGTGCCGCCGCGCCGTGTGGGGAACGGCACGATCGTGCCGTTTTTGATCTCTGTGGGTTCGGTCACCGTGCCACCTCCAGGCGGACACGCACCGGTCGGCCGTCGAGGGACAGCAGAGTCGCCGCGTAGGAGCACAGTCCGGCGGCCGCGATGAGCGCGGTGTAGGCGGCGTATCGGGCCGCGCAGGCGGATGCGATGACCGCTACGCCGGCGACGGCCCGGGCCGCGGCCCAGGTGACGCGGCGCCACCCGGCGGCGCGCAGGTCGCGCCATACCACGGCGGGCGGCCGCGCCGACGGAGAGTCCTCACGCAGCCCGGCCAGACCGAGCAGGGCGGTGATCACAACAACGACAAGGGGTGTCATCATGGTGGTCTCCTCTAAGCGGGAGGCCGCCCCCGGCGCCATCCAGTAACACCCGCGCCGGGGGCGGCGCAGTTTTCAGGCGGCTCGTGCCTCGCGCCACAGCGCGGCCGCCAGGGCCTGCGAGCAGCCGAGCGCCATGCGGATCTGCCGGACGGACGCGTCACGGGTGAGCTCGCCGGCCGCGAGGAGCCGGGCGAACTCGGCCCGGTGCTCGTCTCGGGTACGGCGCGCCGCGGTGCGGCGCGACCGGGCCACGCTCTTGCGCGTGCCGTTACCGGTGCTCTGAGCTGGCTCAGTAACGCTCCTGTCGCCGTCCCCGGTAACGGTGGCGAGTGCCCGCGCGGGCCGCGGCAGTGCCTCGACCGTGACGGTGACCGGGGGCAGGGGGCGTCCGAGGATGACGCCGCCGACCATGCCGAGCTCACCGCGCCGGGCCGCGCGCCGCTCCGCCCTCGACTGTGCGCGGATGATGCGGGCGGCGAGCCGCCGCTCGCGGCGCGGCGCGTCCGGGTCGACGCCGTATCTGTCCCGCCACGCCAGACGCCACGCCTCATCGGGAGTGCACCGCGGGCCGCGGGCCGCGCGGATAGATGCCGCCTGCCATGACAGGAGCGGGTAGCGGAGCCGCCGCCATGCCGCTAGGCGGATCTCCGCGCCGCTGCGCCCGGAGCGGACACGGCCGCGCAGTCCGACGGTGAGCTCCCACAGCAGGATGGACAGCAGGGAGCACGCCGCGTAGACCACGGCCACCTGTGGGCCGTCGCCCAGGTAATGCCAGAGATTCATCCCGGCAGCCACGGCCGCCAGCGCCCAGGTCATGGCGCGGTACCGGGCCGCGGGCAGGCTGAGCGAGACGGCCCGGTGCGCGAGGTAGGCGGTGTACAGGACGCTGCCCTCGATCGCGACCGGCACGAGGATCGGCCAGTCCAGCCCCATCACCTCTGCGGCGAAGCCCGCCTGCCCGCGCCACGCGATGATCATCGGGGCGCCGATGGCGGCCGCGGCGATGAGCACGGGCACGCGGCCCCGCAGGGTGGCGAGGGCCGCGGCCGCGGCCGCCCGGCGCTTGGCGCGGCGGGCGGCCCGGGCGCGGGCACGCTCGGCACGCTCGGCCCGGGCGCGCTCGGCGCGCTCGCGCTCGAGCGCGGCCCGCTCACGCTCGAGGCGGATCGCGGTCTCCGCGCGCAGCGCCTCAGCCTCCGCGTCGGCGAGGGTGCGCTGCGCCCGCAGGTCGTAGTAGGTGGTCACTGCTCCTCCGTGGTCTCGCCGGTGTGGGGGCGCCAGGTGCGGCGCAGCGGGCCGCGCATCGCGTTCACCTCGCCGACCCTCAGCCGCTCCCCGCTCTGCACGTTGACCAGCCACACACCGGCGTGCTCGCGGTCGGCTACGGCCGCCCACAGCCGGCCGTCGGCGTCGGCCCAGATCTCGCCGGGCTCGGGCCACCCGTCGGCCGGGCGGCGCCGATCCACGGTCGTGCCCAGCCCCAGCGGCACCGTGAGGCGGTGCCCGCCGACCTCGACGGTGAGGCCGGCGCCGTGCTCGTGCTCGAGCACACGCGCATTGGCGATGGCGATGTTGACGGTCTCACCGGGCAGGTACGCGTCTCGAGTCATCGGCTTTGCTCCATCCGTCTCCGTGGCCGCCCGAGCCGTGGCAGATCGGGCAGGCAGGGTCGGTACAGCTCGAGGTGTCGATCTCGCGGACCGGGATGGTGTGGTGGGCGGTCATCGCGGCCGCACCTCCAGGTAGACCCGCACGCGCCGGTCGCGGCCGCGGCACGGGTACGGCTCCGACTCGCTGATCACCTCGAATCCGCGGCGGACCGCGTCGACGGCGGCCGCGACCTCATCCGGCAGGCATGTGATGCGGATGGTCACCGTCCCTCACCTCCGCGCCGGGCACGGCGGGAACGGCGGGCCCGGCGGGCAGTGTGCTCGGCCGCCTCGCCGGCGGCCGCCCACAGGTGCCGCGCGAGGTCCCGCGCCTCGGAGGGGTCGAGCTCGACCTCGGTGGCCTCCTCCGCGTACGGGGCGATGGCGGTCGCCAGGGCGATGAGCACCGGCCCGTCGGTGCCGCGGCGCCGCATCTGCACGTCGACGGTGCGCTCGTCGACAGCGGTGGCGGTGCGCAGCGCGGACGCGTGCACGTCGGGCTCTACGATGTGCGGCGACGCGCACCAGATCGGGCAGTCGGGGCGGCTGGGCCGGTTGCGGCGCTCGCGGAGCGCGCCGCCCGCGTCGACGATCATGCCGATGATCGCGAGCGCTGCGGTGAGCCCCACGAGGATGGTGACGAGCGTGACGATAGGCTGGGACATGGGAGATTCCTCCTTCCGCGCCCCGCGGCACAGCGCAGCCCAGCCGCGGGGCGCTCGCATGAACAGGGGAAACAGGGTCAGGCGCGCTCGTTCTTGTGCTCGAGGTCGGCGATGCGCGCTTTGACCAGGTCGACGATCACCGCCTCCACCTGCGCGGGCAGGTCACCGGAGACCGCCGGCCAGTAGTACTCGTGGACGGGGTCGTGCACGGTGGCGACCCACCACCACACGCCGTTGCTCATGCGGCGGATGCGGATCTGGGTGACGGTTTGGACGCGGCCGTCCCGCTGGAACGTGATCGAGGTGTTGATCGGGATCGGCGTGCCGTTAGGCTGACCCATAGGGCCACCTCCTGGTGTGGTCAGGACGGTTGGTCTAGGCCCCGGCCCGGTGCGGCAACACCGGCCGGGGCCGCTCTTTTAGTGGTAGTTGGGTCAACTACCGGCACCTATACTGACTCACATGACCCCGGTTCGCAACCCCTCGGTTGCCATCTACGCCCGCATCTCACTAGACCCCGCCGGCGACGCCCTAGGCGTCGCCCGCCAGCTCGACGAATGCCGCGCGCTCGCCCACCGTCTCGGCCTAGCAATCGCCGGCGAGTACGTCGACAACGACATCTCGGCGTATCGGAGCACACACCGGCCCGCATACGAGCTCCTGCTCACCGACATCCGCGCAGGTCAAATCAACACTGTGATCGTGTTCCACCTGTCCCGCCTATGGCGCAGCCGGCGCCAACGCGCCACCGGCATCGAGGCATTCCGCGAGCACGGGATACGCCTGATCATGGTCAGAGGGCCCGAGATTGATTTCTCCACGGCCTACGGCCGCGGCATGGCGGAGATCCTCGGGTCATACGACACGATGGAGTCCGAGATCAAATCCGAGCGGCAGGTCAGCGCCATTAGGCAGGCCGTCAAGCAGGGCCGGCCCCCGGGCGGGCGCCGCGCGTTCGGCTACACACGCGACGGCGCCGACATCGTC
>Ga0207867_1001860_pt1 | contig 13258 bp, 10 predicted proteins | sample HigsolmetaAR206D_FD_184838 | JGI IMG/M metagenome (GOLD analysis project Ga0207867, IMG submission 184838) | Ionic liquid and high solid enriched microbial communities from the Joint BioEnergy Institute, USA - AR20-6-D (SPAdes) (version 2) ...
GGCATCTCCTGTGGGATGGCGAAGCCGAGCTCGGCGTACCTGTCAATGCGTTGGGTGTCGCCGACGAGCATGTTGATGACCCTGTCCACATCGCCGATGCTGGTCACATAGTCGTCCAGCGACAGCGGATGGGACGCGCAGACCACGTCAACCTCCGGCCACAACTTCTTACACGTGGCGTACGCGCGACGCTGCTGGTACGGCCGGGACATCAGAAGGACCGACCGCGGCTCGATCTGGTGCTCGGCCAGTAGGCGTCGGGTGAACTCGATGTTCTGCCCGGTGTTCCTGGCCTGAGTCTCAATGAGGATCACCTCGGCCGGCACCCCGTGCTCGATGGCGTACTCACGGTAGTGGACCGCCTCGCCCCGGGGGAAGCGCCCGACAGTGGTGGGCGCGTTGGCTCCGGTGAAAACAAGGCGCGGGTACATCCCCCGGTGGAACAGGTCCGTGGCGATCTTCGCGACGCCGAGGTCATGACTCCCGAGGCCGATTCCCACGTCGCACGGCCGAATCTCGTGGTTCATGTGGTGGTACGTCCACAGACGTTCGACGTCGGCCCGGTGAGCTGCGGGAATAGTCGCTGGCGTCGTGGTCACATGCCCACCTTTCAGCCTGGAATCCAGTACGCATACGGTAACTATCCGGATTAGGTTGGTTTCTACCTGCTCCTGCCATGCCGGCAACGACTCAAAGATCGCTACCCGGTGGGCGAAGTGGTCGGTGGCAGCCGGGGATCGCCGCGATCGTCGGCGCGGCGGTCGTGTCTGGGACTGCGCGAGCGAGGGTCAGGACGACCCTCGTGGCGAGAACGAGCTGATCATCCAGACAGCCACGGCCGATCGTGCCAGATGTCGGCACCCATCCGACGCCTAGCTCACAGGAACGGCCTGACCGCGCCCTGGCTGGCGAAGCTCGGCGTTCAGCTGCCGCGCCGCCTACCACCTCGTCAGGCGGGTACTCCACGGATCGCGGGAGATCTGGACAGTCATCCGATGCGCAATGTTCGCCGGCAGAGGGTACCGTTACAGACACCCCACCCGAGAGGAGCAGGGCAGTGCTTACTGCGGGTGACGCGCACGACGTCGACGTGGTGGAGCTGACGCCGGACGAGGAGTACGAGTACATCCAGCGCGAGTCCCGCCGCCTGCTCGGTATGGATCTTGACGAGTTTCGCCAGCGTTGGCAGGCCGGCGAGTTTCGTGGCAATGATGACCCGAAAGTGACTCAGGTAGCTATGCTGCTACCCGATGCCTGGTGACAGTCCCTATGCAGCATTCCGGGCGTTTCTTACCCCGTTGACGGATGCGCTGCAGTGTGTTATCCATCCGCGCGTCTCCTTCTCCAGCGGTGGCGACACGGTCATCAACCGGAAGCACAATCTCTACCTGACCGGCAAACTGTCGGAGAATGATGCGTTCCTCCGCCTGCCCGGCACTCAGCTGGAGTTCCGCGCCCGCATGTTCTACATGATCATCAAAGATGATCGTGATGGCTACGGCCCATACCGCGTGACGACACGCGGATACGACTACTCGGTCCGAAAGACGGACGGCGCGGCGGTGATCGACTTTCACTGGCATCCCTCCGGCCTGTCGCACGAGAAGCGTCCACACGTGCACCTGGGCTCCTCTCAGCTGCGCGCCGACGCGGTCCTGTCCAACAAGCAGCACATCCTTGGCGGGCGAGTGACCCTGGAATCAGTGGTACGTGACCTGATCGGATGGGGCGCTCGGCCCCGCTTCCCCGACTGGGCCGACATTCTTGAGCTGTGTGAAACCCCGCATATCCTGCATCGGTCATGGACGGTCGACTACGAGCGAGAGACCGGGAAGGCGATTCACGACTGACACGCCACCACGCCCGAGCGGATCCCCGAGGAAGGCCGGGTGGAGGGGCGCAGCCCTGACTCGCTCTGCTCCTGTGGCTCGTGAGCATGGCCGACGGCCCGGTGAGGCTTGCGATGACCGTTGGGTCGGTCCGACCCGTGACCGGGACGGTGTACCGGCAGATGACGGACCCGTGGGCGACGACACGACGGTGAACCGGAGCTGGGTGCACTGCTGCCGTGACGCCGAGGTCGCTCGGCACCTGGACGCGAGCCGGTCGAGGGTGGCGAAGAGGTCGGGCACGCAGCGGGCGTGGAAGCCGCGACACGGGGGAATCACGATCGGTGATCAAGGCTCTGAGCTGGTGCCCCCGGCAGGATTCGAACCTGCGACACACGGTTTAGGAAACCGTTGCTCTATCCCCTGAGCTACGAGGGCGGGTGAGCCGCGCTACCGGCGACGGCTGCCAGCGTACCGCAGGGGCCCACGGGGGCGCGCAGCGCCGGCAGCACCGTCGTCGGATCCCACGCCGCGTCGCCGTGACGTCCCGGTCCGGGTGCCGCCGGGCGCCCACCGGGGCTACGCCCCGGGTCGGCGGCTGCGGCGGGGACGGCGTGCCGGGCCCACCCGGGGGCGCCGACCCGTCGTTCCCGTCGTTTTCCGGCATCAGGTCGAGGCGCGTCGGCCGGCACCCCGACCGGAGCCCGCCGGGCTAGGCTGTCCATCGACGTGGCGGGGGACACCGGTCGAGACCGGAGGTGACGCACGTGGCGGGGAGGTACATACGCCCCGGCTGGCTCGTGGCCCGGGTGCTCAACCCCCTCGTGTCCGCCCTGGGCGCGACCACGCTTGAGGTGACCAGGCGCAGGACCGGCGGCATCCAGCGGGTGCCGGTCAACGTGCTCGACCACGCGGGGGCGCGGTACCTGGTGTCGTTGCGGGGCAACACGGAGTGGACCCGCAACCTGCGCGCCGCCGGGCGGTGCACGGTGCGCAGCAGGTTCCGCCGCAGCACGTACCGGGCTGTCGAACTGCCGCCCGAGCAGCGGCACGAGATCATCGAAGCCTACCGCGCCCGGTGGAGCGGCCCGGCCAACCACTTCCTCGCCGAACTGCCCGACGTGGCCGACCATCCGGTCTTCCGGCTGGAGGCCACCGACTGACCCCGGCACCGACGGCGGGCGCCCGAGCCGTACGGTGCGGGACACCCCCGGTGCCGCCGGGGCCAGGACCGTCAGCCCGCGACAACAGCGCGGCTGGCCGGCGTACCCCCAGAGCGCGCCACCCGCGCCACCACCGTGCGGCAGGAGACCGGCGTGCGGCGTCGGCTACCGCTCCAGCTCGTCGCTGCGCAGATAGGCCAGGACCGCGAGGACCCGACGGTTGGTGTCCTCGGTCTGGGGAAGGTGAAGCTTGGTGAAGATGTTGCCGACGTGTTTGCCGACGGCGGCCTCGGAGACCACCAGCTGCCGGGCGATGGCGGCGTTGGAGTGGCCCTCGGCGATGAGGGCGAGGACCTCGCGCTCGCGGGCGGACAGGCTGGCCAGCGGGTCGCGGCGACGGCGGAGCAGCCGGCTGACCACGTGGGGGTCGACGGCGGTGCCGCCGGCGACCACCCGGCGCAGCGCGGCGATGAAGTCCTCGACGTCGACCACGCGGTCCTTCAGCAGGTAGCCGACACCCCGACCGTCACCGGAGTCGAGCAGGTCCGCGGCGTAGCGGTGCTGCACGTACTGGCTGAGCGCGACGACCGCCAACCCGGGGTGGGCGCGGCGCAGCTCCACGGCCGCACGCAGCCCCTCGTCGGTGTAGCTGGGCGGCATGCGGATGTCGGTGATCACCAGGTCGGGGGCGTGCTCGGCGACGGCACTCCTGAGGGCCTCGGCGTCACCGACGCTGGCCGCGGTCTGGAAGCCGAACCGTTCGAGCAGGCCGGCGAGTCCTTCCCGGAGCAGGACGCCGTCCTCGGCGATGACTACTCGAATGGTGGATGGTTGGGGTCGCACGGAAGCTCCACGCGCAGGATCGTCGGGCCGCCGTCCGGGCTGGACAGCAGCAGTCGGCCGCCGGCGACGGCCACCCGGTCGGCCAGGCCGGTCAGGCCGCTGCCGCGCTGCGGGTCGGCGCCGCCGCGGCCGTTGTCGCTGACCTCGACGGTGAGCACCGCACCGGCCTGACGTGCGGTCACCGTGGCGGCGGTGGCGCCGCTGTGCTTGGCGATGTTGGTGAGCGCCTCGGCGGCCACGAAGTAGGCGGTGTGCTCGACCTGGCTCGGCAGCCGGCCCGGCAGGTCGGCGTCGACGCGTACCGGAACGGGGCACTGGTCGGCGAGGTCCGCGAGGGCGGCGGGCAGGCCGAGATCGGTCAGGATCTGCGGCCGGATGCCGTGAATGAGCTGGCGCAGCTCGTCCATCATCTGCTTGGCCTGCTCGTGGGCGGCGGCGATGCTCGCGGCGGCGGGCGAGTCGGGCGGCAGGTCGAGCCGCGCGAGCCCGAGTTGCAGGGTGAGGCTGACCAGCTTCTGCTGGGCACCGTCGTGCAGGTCGCGTTCGATGCGGCGCCGCTCGGCCTCGAAGGCGTCCGCCAGCCGCAGCCGGGACCGGGACACCTCGACCAGTTCGGCGCGCAGCCGCTCGACCTGGCCGCCGAGCAGGAGGGCGCGCGCCACCGCGGCGTGCCCGCCGGCCAGCAGCGTCAGCAGGTAGGGGACCAGCGGGAGCGCCAGCACACCGCCGACCACGTACGGCAGTGTCTGCCCCACGGTCGCGACGTGCCCGAAGCCCAACGCCACGGGGGCGCTGCCGGGCGGCTGCGCCCGCACGAGCAGCGGGCTGAGGATGAAGACCCCGACCATGAGCACGACGAGCAGCGCGGCCGTGGTCACCACGGGCGCCACGGTGCCCAGCAGGCAGGCGTACGCGACCTCCCGCCAGGTGCCCGGGTCCGTGTAGTGGGCCCGCAGCCGGGACCACCACCCGGTGGCCCCGCGGCCCCGTCGGGCGCGGGTCGGCCACGGGGTGCGGGTCGGCCACGTCGCACCCCCGTGCCCGGCGCCGGTCGGGCGGCGGTCGACCAGCAGCAGGCGGACCCGCTCCAGCCTGGCCAGCGGCGGCGCGACCAGCGGCCCGCAGACGGCGACCACCCCGACCCCGCACAGGACCAGCGCCACGACGGTGCCGACCTGGTAGCTGCCGGCCGCCAGCCGGTCCAGCAGCACCAGCCAGGGGCTCGCGAGCACCACGGAGACGGGCACCGCCACGGGCAGGGTCGTGATCAGGTACGCGGCCGCCCGCCACGGCCAGCCGCTGATCGGCAGCCGGCGCCAGAACACCGCCTCCAACGCCGTCCGCGGGCCGCCCTCACGCACGCCCGCCACGGTAGCCCGCCCGGCGGGCCGCGACGATGGGGCTGGGGCGAGCCGTCGGGGTATGCCTGGCCCTACCTCCGATTCGCCACGTGGGCGTAGTGAGTCCTCGCCCGCCGGCTGGTTGTCTCCGTGCGGTGGCCGCCGGACGGCGGCTCCACCGTCAGGGCCGTCCCCCGCCCCCGGGTCGGGGACGCCATCTCACGGAGAAGCCAACCATGAGACACACCGCAAAGGGTCTGCTCGCGTTCCTGCTCCTGTCCTTCGGACTGGCCTGGGGATCGGTCCTCGTCGTCCGTGTCGTGGCCGACATGTCGCTGGTCAACCCGCTGGCGCAGCTTCCGATGGCGTTCTCCCCCGCCGTCGCGGCCGTGGTCGTACGGCGGTGGGTCACCCGGGAGGGTTTCCACGACGCCGGGCTGCGGCTGCGCGTACGCGGGGCGGGCCGCTACTACCTGGCGGCCTGGGTCGGTCCGGTGCTGGTGGTCGCCGCGGCCGTCGGCCTGGCCGCCGCGCTCGGGCTGTACCGCCCCGACGTCGCACTCCTGCGGCGGATCCTCCCGGGGGCGGACCTCGCCGCGCCCGTCGCGCTGGCGCTGGTGCTCGCCGCACCCGTGCTCGCGCTGCCCCTGTTCTGGGGCGAGGAGTTCGGGTGGCGGGGCTACCTGCAGCGGCGGGTGAGCCCGCATCCCGTGAAGGCCGCGCTCGTCACCGGGACGATCTGGGCCGTCTGGCACTACCCGCTCGTCCTCACCGACTACCTGGGCGGCCCGAATCCCCTCCTGGAGCTCGGGACGTGGACCCTCCTGACGGTGGCGCAGGCGGTCATCCTGGCGTGGCTGTTCCTGGCGTCGGGCAGCGTGTGGGTGCCCTGCCTCGCGCACGCCGGGAACAACCTCGTCATCGGGTCGTTCTCCGACTCGCTGCTCGGGGACGGCGCAGGGCTCGACCCGGCGACGGTCGACCTGCTGCACCTGGTCCCGCTCGCCGCGATCTGCGCGTGGATCCTGCTGACCGGACGGCTGCGTCCGGTCACGGCCGACGGCGCCGACGCCCCGGCCGCGGAGGCGGTGGGGAGGACCCGTGCGGCTTGAACTCACCGGGGTCGGCAAGACGTACCGGGGTGGCAGGCAGGCCGTCGCCGACGTCGACCTGTGCCTTCACCGTGGCGTGCTGGGCCTGCTCGGGCCGAACGGCGCCGGGAAGTCGTCCCTGATGCGGATGCTGGCGACGGTCACCCGCCCCACCACCGGCACGATCACCTTCGATGGTGTCGACGTCGTCGCCGAGCCCGACCGCCTGCGCCGGGTGCTCGGCTACCTCCCGCAGGACTTCGGCGTCTACCCCCACCTGACCGCGCGGGAGTTCCTGTCCTACCTCGCCGCGGTCAGGGGCATGCCGGCCAGGGCCGCGCGGGCCCGGATCGGCGAGCTGCTGGAACTGTTCGACCTGGTCGGTGCCGGTCGGCGCCCGTTGGGCGCGTACTCCGGCGGGATGCTCCGCCGGGTGGGTATCGCGCAGGCCCTGCTGACCGACCCCCAGGTGTTGATCGTCGACGAGCCCACCGCCGGCCTGGACCCGGAGGAGCGGATCGTGGTCCGGAACCTGCTCGGCGACCTGGCCGCCGACCGCGTGGTCCTGTTGTCCACGCACATCGTCTCGGACGTGGAGTCGGTGGCCTCCGAGATCGCGATCATGGCCGGTGGCCGGCTGCGGGGGCACGGCAGCCCGCAGGAGCTGCTGCGTCGGGCCGAGGGCAGGGTGTGGCAGCTGACCGTACCCCCCGAGGCGCTGCCCCCGCTGCGCGCGCGGCACGTGATCAGCCGGATGGTGCGGACCCCGGCCGGGGTACGCCTGCGCGTGCTCGCGCCGACACCGCCCGCCCCGGACGCGACGCCGGCGGCACCGGACCTGGAGGACGCCTACCTCGCCACCATCTACTGGAATGCCGGGCACGTCGGACACGTGCCCGGCGGCCCGACGGGGGTGTGGCGATGAGGGCCCGGGTGCTGGCCGCGCTCGCGATCGCCGACTTCCGGGAACGCACCCGGCGCCCGGCGTACCTGGTCACGCTGGCGGCGGCGGTCGGGCTGGGTTACCTGGCCCTGCCTCCGGCCACCTCCCTGTGGGTGATCATGGACGCGGGTGGTTACCGGGGCAGCTACAACAGCGCGTACGTCGGCACGGTCAGCGCGCTGGCCGGAACGCTGTGGTTGATGCTCGGCGGGTTCTACGTGGTCCGCGGCGCCATCGTCAGGGACCAGCGGACCAGGGTCGGACAGATCCTCGCCACGACCCCGTTGACCACGGTCGACTACCTGACCGGCAAGCTCGTCAGCAACCTCCTCGTCCTCGCCTCGATGACCGGGGTGCTCGCGGTGACCGCGCTGGTGCTCCAGGCGGTGCGGGGCGAGTCCACGGCCGTCGACCCGGTCGCGCTGCTGCTGCCGTTCGTCCTGATCACGCTGCCCGTCATGGCGGTGACCTCCGCCGCCGCGGTGCTGTTCGAGACGGTCCCGGTGCTCCGGTCCGGCGTGGGGAACGTCTGCTGGTTCTTCCTGTGGATGGTCGTCGCGACCGCCGGCAGTGGTGTGCCGCTGGGCGGGCTCGGGGAGGTGGCGGCCTCGATGCGCCGGGCCATGGCGGCACAGGGCCTGCCGGGGGCGGCGGAGTTCAGCGTCGGGCTCACCCGGGTCGACCACCCGCTGCGCGTGTTCACCTGGCACGGCCTGGACCCGTCCGGCGGGTTCGTCGTCTCGCGGCTGGTGCTGGTCGTGGTCGCGGTCGGTCTGGCGGTCCTGCCGGCGTTGTGGTTCGGCCGGTTCGACCCCGCCCGCACCCGCCCGCGGCCCGGTCCCGGCGGGGCGGCCGGTCCGGCCGTACCCGCGCCCGGGACGCTCCCCGAACCCGTCGCCGTCGCCGCCCCGCACCGGCCCCGGGCGCTGGCCTACCGGCCGCTGTCGTCCGGCCGGGCCCGGCCACGGCTGGCCTTCTGGCGGTTGCTCTCCGGCGAGTTCCGCATCCTGGCGCGCGGCGCCCCCGGCTGGTGGTGGCTGGTGGTCGCCGTGCTGAACGCCGCCTGCCTGGTCGTGCCCACCGGACTGGCCGAGCCCGGCGACGACGTCGCCACCGTCCTCCTGGCCGTCGCCTGGCTGTGGCCGGTGCTGGTCTGGTCGCGGCTGGGCACCCAGCGGCACGAGAACGGACTGGAGACCCTGCTCGGCGCCTATCCGGCCCGGTACCGACAGGTGCTGGCCGAGTGGTCGGCCGGAGTCGTGCTCACCGCCGTCACCGGGCTGGGGCCCGCGGTACGCATGGTGGTCGCGTCGGACACCCCACGGGTGGCCGCGTGGGCCGCCGGGCTCCTCTTCATCCCCTCGCTCGCGCTCGCCCTCGGCACCGTGACCCGCAGCCACCGGTTGTTCCAGGTTGCCCACGTGGCGATGTGGTACGCCGCGGTCAACCAGGTCGCCGCCGTCGACTACCTGGGCGTGGTCCTGGTCGACGACCGCCCGGCCGGGCCGCCGCCGCCGGTGACGGCCGGGGTCTCCCTCGCCCTGCTGGCCGCGACGCTCGCCGTCCGCGCGGCACGCCACGCCGGCAGGTGAGCCCGTGACCGCGTACGTCATCACCGCAGGGTCATGTCGGGACTACCCGTCGTCGACTAGTGTGGCAGGCGTGCCGCCCACGCCCCGCCTACTGACGACAAGCCTGGTCGTGCTGGTCGCGTTCCTCGCCGGATGCCGCGGCGAGGAGTCCCCACCCGGCGCCGACGCGCCGAGCCCCACCACGCCACCGCCCACCACGGTCAGTGTGGACGCGACCTCGACGGAGCTCGCCCGCAGACCGCACATCCTGGTCCTGACGGCGACCGGAACCGCCAAGATCGACAAATTCACGTACGTGCTGGACGGGAACACCACCGAGGGCCGGGTGACCCGCCTGCCGTGGCGGCAGTCGGTGGACGTGCCCGCCGACGGCCGACGCCACGAGTGGAGCCTGACCGTGGAGTACCGCCAGGGCAGCGTGGAGCTTGCCGGCATTCTCAACGGCCAGGTGTTGACCGACAGCCGCGGTTACAGCACGGGGACCGGCACGGCGAGCATCAGCGGTTCGGTGCTGGGCTGACCACGAGGTCCGCCACGGCCCGTCCGGGACCGGTCAGACGGGTCCGGCGTCGTGCCGCCACCAGTCGATCATCGCGGCCGGGTCGCCGCCGTTGAAGGCGAACGCCTGGATGCCGAGCTGCTCGGTGGTCCACTCCAGCCATCGGCGGCCGTTCTCGTTCGTGCCGCACCGCAGCCAGCCGGTCAACCCGCCGCGCCGGTACGGGGCCTCGCCGGCGAAGGGACGGGGCAGCGCCGTGCAGGCCTTGTCGCGCGCCGGGCGGTTGCCGTAGCTGCGTCGCATCGCGGCGGCGTCCGGGAACTGGTAGTAGAAGACGATCCCGGCGCCGCTGGTCGGGCCGCACACGACGGCGACGACCGGCTCCGAGCCGACGTTCCGGCGCACCTGCTCGTCGGACGGACGCAGACAGTCAACCCGCGACCGTTGCGGGATGTGCGCGAGCAGCGCGGCCTCCGCGGCGGTCGGGAACGGAGGCGTGGACTGGGCGTTGACCGCCTCGACGGTCCGCGCCACCGGTGGGCCGGAGTAGGAGCGCCACCAGGCGGTGAGCGCGGCGGCCTCGGTGCCGACGGCACGGCCCGCCACGAGCAGGGCTTCCACACTCCACTCCATGACCAGCGTGCTCCGTGCCCCGGGATGGCACAGCAGCACGCCCAGCTCGACACTGCGCAGGTCGTAGCGGCGGGAGCCGCGGAATCCGGGTGCGTCCCCGTCGCAGTCCACTCCCGTGGGCGCGTCCGCGGCGACGGCGTGGGCGTCCATCGCCGCCTGGAGGTCGGCGACGGCGCCGAACCGGTAGTACGACACCGTCCGGGCGCCGACGCCCCGCGGGTTGCAGGTCACCCCGGCGACGGCTCCGGGGAAGTCGTCCAGTTCGGACACGTCCGCCCGCCGGCAGTCGGTGGCGCCCAGCAGGTCGACCAGCGACCGCTCCTCGTCGGTGGGGAACGCGGGCGCGGCGGCGGTCCAGGTCAGCCACGACTCGTGCAGTGCCCGGGCGGCGTCGGGGGTGGTCGCCTCGGCGCGGGCGACGGCGTGGATCCGCTCGTCGGTCCAGACGATACGGGTCGCGCCGGACTCGTCGGTGACGCAGAGCACCCGTCCGACGGCCGGGCCGGTGGCGGGGTACCGGTGTTCGCCGACCTGGCCGGTGACGCAGTCGCCCTCTCCCCGGGTGACCCCGGACTCCCGGACCGCCTGGTCGTACACGGCCTCGACGCCGGTCCGGTCGGCGAAGAGCCCGACGACCGCCTCCCGTCCCCGCGCGTCGCGGCATCCGAGTGTCCGCCTCGCGCCCGGCATCGGGGGTACGTCCCCGTCGCCGCAGTCGTCGCGCAGCGACGCGGGCAGGTCGGGTACGACGGGCGGCTCCTGTCCCCTCCTGCCGACCAGCCCCTCGACGACGGGCACCGCCGCGGCGACCACCACCGTCGTGACCAGCGCGGCGGTGGTCAGACGGCGGCGCAGCCGGGTGCGGCGCGGACCGGCGGCCGGGCCCGGCGGACCGGCGGTCGGGGTGGCGGCCTCCGTGCGCGGTGCCCCGGCCGGCTCGGGCGGTGGCCCGGCGTCGGACGCCGCGGCGTCGTCCGGTCGGCCGGCGTCGGCAGGCGGCGTGCTTGCGCCCCGGGGACCGTTCGGGGCGGGAGCACCGGCGTCGACGGGCGGTGCGTCCGCGCCCGACGCACCGCCCGCGACCTGCTCGTCCGCGGCAGACGGGACGGCCACGACCAGCTCGTCCGCGGCAGACGGGACGGCCCCGACCTGCTCGTCCGCGGCAGACGGGACGGCCCCGACCTGCTCGTCCGCGGCGTACAGCGCCCCCTCGGCGACGACCAGTTCCGGCTGCTCGACCACGGTCGGCGCGACCCGGAGCCGCCGGTGCAGCAGGGCCGCGGCCAGCGGCATCCGGCTCGCCCCGCCGACGAGGAACAGCCCGGCCAGGTCCGTGGCCGCGACGTGCGCGTCGGCGAGCACCTGCCGGGTCGTGTCGACCGTGCGGTCGAGGATCGGCTCCGCCAGCCGCTCCAGGTGCTCGCGTCCCAGCGGTGCCTCGTCGTCGAAGAGCGGTACGTGGACGGTGGTGTGGGCGGCCCGGGACAACAGTTCCTTGCCGGCGCGCACGTCCTCCCAGAAGTCGCGGGACGCCCGCCGGTCGGCCGGGTCGCGCGGCTCGACGAGACGCGTCCACCGTGCCTCGTCGCGGGCGCGGTAGGTGGCACCGAGCGCGGCGACGACCGCCGCGTCGACGTCGAGCCCTCCGACGTCACGCAGTCCCCGGACGGCGAGGACCTCGAACCCGTCGGCGGTGCGGCGTACCACGGACGCGTCGAACGTGCCGGCGCCCAGGTCGTACACCATCAGGCAGGACCCGGGTGGCATCCGGCGCCGGGCGACGGCGACGAAGTAGCTCGCGGCGGCCTCCGGCTCGGTCACCAGCGTCACGTCTCCGAAGACGGCCCGGGCGGCGGCCCGGAGCACCTGCCGTCGGCGCGGTCCCCAGTCGGCCGGGCAGGTCAGCACCACCTGCGGCAACGGGCCGCCGGTCACCCGTGACGCCTCCGCGGCCACCCGGCTGAGCACCGCCGCGACGAGGTCCGTCACCGGCACCTGCGCCTGGCCCAGCAGCACCGTGCCGTCGTCGACGCAGCGCTTCGGGTGGGGCTCGAAACAGTCCGGCCTGGTCCGTGCCGCGTGCGCGGCGTCCCGGCCGGTCAGCAGTCCGGCGGTCGGGTCGGCGTGCACCGCCGACGGCAGCAGCGGCGACCCGTCGAACAGCAGCGGCCGGATCCGGCCGTCCGGAAAGGCGAGCATGGCGACGGTGTTCGAGGTGCCGAAGTCGATTCCGAGCCGGAATACCTCGCCCGCCACGGGTGTCACCCTACGCCGTCGTTTCCACGTGTCCGGGCAGGCCGGGCCCGAACCGGCAAGTGCGTACCGGCCGCGCTCGGCAGTTCCGGAAGTTTTCACCCCACCGGGCATCCGCCGGGCACCCACCGACGCCCGAGCGTCCGCCTGCCGGCCGGGCGTGGCCGCCCGGCCGGCACCCGGAGAAGGCAGCGGCACCTGCGGCATCACCCTCCGCGCGACGTCCCCATTGGAGCTCGCGGGCGGCGGGGATCGAGACGTTGAAGTTTCGGAATTCTTTCGTTAGCATCCCGAAATCGAGTCGCGTCGATGAGGTCTGCGCGGTGGCGACCGGCATCCGGGCACCGGTGCACGCGCAGTGGGGCTACCTCACGCCGCCGCGTCGGGCGCGGCCGCCCCGCCGCACCCCGCGCCGGCGCGCCCCGCCTCGACCGACCCGCACCGCGCCATCCACATCACCTCTGAGAGGCAACAACCATGAGCGACGACAACATGACGCCGACGGGCAGACGCTCGAAGGCCCGGCACGGCGCCCGCGCGCTGCTGCTCTCGTCCGCAGCCGCGCTACTCGCGGCGGGCGCGGCGCTGACCTTCGCCGGCTCGGCGAGCGCCGCGAGCACGCTGGGCGCCTCGGCCGCGGAGCGGGGCCGCTACTTCGGCACCGCCGTGGCCGCGTACAGGCTCAGCGACGGCGGCTACACGTCGATCCTGGATCGCGAGTTCAACCAGGTCACGCCTGAGAACGAGATGAAGATCGACGCGACCGAGCCGCAGCAGAACCAGTTCAACTTCTCCAACGCGGACCGGATCGTGAACTACGCGCGGCAGCGCGGCATGAGGGTCAAGGGCCACACCCTCGCCTGGCACTCCCAGCAGCCGGGCTGGATGGCGAGCATGGAGGGCACCGCGCTGCGTCAGGCGATGCTCAACCACGTCACCCAGGTCGTCAGCTACTACCGGGGCAAGCTGGACTCCTGGGACGTGGTGAACGAGGCGTTCGAGGACGGCAACAGCGGCGCCCGCCGCAACAGCAACCTGCAGCGCACCGGCAACGACTGGATCGAGGCCGCGT
>Ga0207867_1001868_pt1 | contig 13229 bp, 15 predicted proteins | sample HigsolmetaAR206D_FD_184838 | JGI IMG/M metagenome (GOLD analysis project Ga0207867, IMG submission 184838) | Ionic liquid and high solid enriched microbial communities from the Joint BioEnergy Institute, USA - AR20-6-D (SPAdes) (version 2) ...
AAACGGATATTTTGTAAAAAAATACGGCGGGTCCAAAATATCTGAAAGGGTTGCTGCGGTTGCAACGATTGTTGGCTCTTTTGTCATTCCGCCTTTTGGAATTATCCTTGTTCCGTTTGTTTGTGTATGTATAACGGAGATCCTGATGACGAAAAATCCCGTCCAGGCTGTAAAAGTGGGCGTTGCCACGATCATTGGGTTTCTTAACAGCAGTATCGCCAAAGCATTCATACAGATCGTCATGATCGTTTGGTTTGGTTTAGCCGTTGCTTTTTAACGGATTTTCGGTTTCTTTTACGGTAGCCGGTTGCATAATAGAAAAAAGCCCCGTTAACACAGGGCTTTTTTCTATTATGCTTCAAGAAGATCGGCATCTTCCTGTTGATATATTTTTTTGTCCATTTCTCCGGTGACTTTGCCGGTTAAAATACCGGAAGTCATGGCGCCGCTGACATTTAATGCCGTCCGGCCCATGTCAATCAGCGGTTCAACAGAGATCAGAAGGCCGACAATCGCAATCGGCAGGTTGAGCACTGACAAGACAATCAGGGATGCGAAAGTGGCGCCCCCGCCGACACCCGCAACGCCGAATGAGCTGACAACTACAACAAGGATCAGCGTAATAATGAAAGACGGGCTTGCCGGGTTGATGCCGGCAGAAGGGGCAACCATAATGGCCAGCATTGCCGGATAAATGCCGGCGCAACCGTTTTGCCCGATGGACAGGCCAAAGGAAGCCGAAAAATTGGCGATCCCTTCTGAAATGCCGAAACGTTTTGTTTGTGTTTCAATGTTGAGCGGCAGCGTGCCAGCACTGGAACGGGAAGTAAAGGCAAAGGTGAGTGCCGGCAGCGCCTTTTGCACATATCGTACCGGGCTCAATTTTGCCAGGCTGATAAGCAGCAAATGAACCAGGAACATGACGATAATCGCTGTATAAGAAGCCAGCACAAACTTTGCCAGTTTTACAATCGCGCCATAGTCGCTTGAGGCTGTGACCTTGGTGATCAATGCGAGCACTCCATATGGCGTTAATCTTAAAATAAGGGTAACCACCCTCATCACGATCGTATACAAAGTATCAATAATTTTTGCAAAATGTTCCGCCTGCTCAGGTTGTTTGCGTTTTATCCCGAGATAGGCCATCCCCAATATGGCGGAGAAAATCACCACCGCGATTGTGGAAGTCGGGCGTGCGCCGGTTAAATCTGCAAACGGGTTATTCGGCAGAAAGGAAACGATTTGTTGCGGAATGGTCATGTCTTTTACGCTGGCGACGCTTGTTTTCAGTTCCGCATTCCGTGCGGCTTCAGCGGCACCCTGCGTTAAGTGGATGCCATCCAGCCCGTAAAGAAGCGCGGATCCGATTCCGAGCGCAGCGGCAATCGCAGTCGTGCCAAGTAAAAACGCGAGTACAAGAAAGCTGATTTTTCCTATGTTTTTGGTTAATTTCAGCCTCGTAAACGCCGCTAAAATGGAAATGGAGACAAGCGGCATGACGACCATCTGCAACAGCGAAACATAACCGCTGCCGACAATATTAAGCCAGTCGATCGTATGGTTGGTCACATACGACGCCGTGCCGTACAAGAAATGCAGGATAATGCCGAAAACGATGCCAATGCCCAATGCCGAGAAAACGCGTTTTGAAAACGAAACATGTTTTCTTTGCATGGCATACAAACCGGCCAAAAGGATCATGAAGACGGCCAGATTGATGATAATGTATAAAATGTCCAACTTTTCCCCTCCTTTTGTTAACATTTTTCATCTTAATCATCTTATTCCGATATGTCAAGTGAGATTTTTGGCGGCGGAATTTTATGCACCATTGGTTACTTGTCCGTTTCAATCTGTTCTTTTCTTTCATTTAATATATTGAAAAAAGAATGGGAGGTGAAGAGTTTGGAAAAACGGCGGAAAAAGACACCAGTCGTCCCTTGGATGCACGATCATCATGACGATGGGAAAGCGGACAATACCAATGCAGGAAACAGCGCTGTACAGCCTGAAGACCGTTACGATCATACCGGCAATGTAAGCAGCACCGGCAATCAATGCAATCGTACCAGCAACACGGTATTTTGCGAACCGCGGTATGTTTATAAGGACACTTATGTTGAAAGAAACGTCACTTATGTGCACCCCATCATCCAGGTAAACAGGAAACATGTTGTAAACGTTCCGCGCCATGTTTATCAAAGATATGAACAGAACATTACAGTAGATCCGGGTATTCCGGATGAATGCGATCGTTGTGATGAGTAATAAAAAGAAACGCCCCGATTAAAACCGGGAACTTTTAAGCCGGATCCAATGGTTTCCGGTTTTCTTTTTTTCAAACACGATGAAGCGGCGGGCCGTTTACCGGGGGTACTGCGGGAATACCGGTAAAGGGATGAGACATTGAATTAGGATAAAAATACATTGAAATATAATAACAATTTAGTGTAAAACGATAAATCATGTGCTAAAATCAAAACGACAATTCATCAGTGAGGTGTTTTTTTATGAAACGGGGATCAACCCTCTTTTTAAGGCTGGCGGTCATTTTGATTGGCATCCCGATACTTGCTTTGTGCATTTTTGTGGTACCGGAAATCGGAAAACTGGCAGCCCGCCTGGTTCCGGATTTTGCTTTTATGGAATTTCTCGTGCTGCTTGTGATGTACGGGGCGGCACTCCCTTTTTACTTTGCATTGTACCAGGCTTTCATACTCTTGGGTTTGATAGACAAAAACACTGCTTTTTCGGCAAATTCCGTAACAGCTCTGAAAAAAATTAAATTCTGTGCCGCAGCGATCGGCCTGTTGTACGTGGCAGGCAGCCCGCTTTTTTATCTCATGGCGGATAGAGATGATGCCCCGGGGATTCTCGCCATTTGTTTTTTCATTATTTTTGCATCAGCGGTCATCACCGTCTTTGCCGCTGTGCTTGAGAGGCTTTTGCAGGAAGCGATTGAAATGAAAAATGAAAATGATTTAACGGTCTGAGGTGGAAAATATGGCGATCATCATCAATATTGATGTCATGCTGGCAAAAAGGAAAATGAGTGTGACGGAACTTTCGGAGCGGGTCGGCATTACCATGGCCAATCTGTCGATATTGAAAAACGGGAAAGCAAAGGCGATCCGATTATCCACTTTGGACGCGATATGCAAGGCGTTGGAATGCCAGCCCGGCGATATTTTGGAATACCGGGGAACAGAGGAGGAGTGACCATGGAGGCAACCGTTCAAAAGCATATTCAGAAAAAAACGGCAAGGCTGCGAATGAAGCGGGTGCTCATCCAACTCCTCTCATTTGCCCGGGAGCAGGCCCTGTCCTGCCTGTTTCCTGTTGTGATTTTTGCGTCTTTGGCGCTGACAAAAATCGTGCCGCTCCCATTTTTGCCACGGTATGACTGGCTGCTCATCATTTGCCTTTTCATGCAATGGTGGATGGTGCATTCCCGGCTTGAAACAGTGGACGAATTAAGGGTTATTACATTGTTCCACCTGATTGGGCTTGCACTGGAAATTTTTAAAATTCATATGGGTTCCTGGTCTTATCCGGAAAAAGGGTATGTGAAAATTTTGGGTGTGCCATTGTACAGCGGCTTCATGTATGCGAGCGTCGCAAGTTACATTTGCCAGGCGTGGCGGAGGCTTGAAGTTGGGCTCGTGAAATGGCCGCCGTTTCTTGCCGTTTTTCCGCTTGCTGCCGCTATTTACTTGAATTTCTTTACCCACCATTTTTGGATCGACATTCGCTGGTGGCTTTCCGCGCTTGTTCTCGTTGTTTTTTGGAAATCCCGGGTTACATACATGGTAAACGGCACCCGCTACAGCATGCCGGTTGCCCTCTCGTTTGTACTGATCGGATTTTTCATTTGGATCGCTGAAAATATCGCAACGTTTTTTGGCGCCTGGCAATATCCGGATCAGGCCGGCACCTGGAGCCTTGTCCATTTCGGCAAAGTAAGCTCCTGGCTCTTGCTTGTGATTGTCAGCTTTTTGATCGTGGCGGTATTGAAGCAGGTAAAAGGAAATATGCCGGGCGGGAAAAAGGCGGGGGTGGTTGAAAAAAATTGATGCAAAAATCTTCATTCTATTTTCAAAGTGTCTCTAAACGGATTTCAGGGACGTTTTTTTCCTGGATTGCCGGCTGTGCTTAAAACATACAAATGCAAGCATGACATCTTTTAGCCTTTACCAAAATTGTTAAATTTGTGATTCCCATCCATCTCTAAAAACCATCGCTTCTGCCGAACCGCGCCGATCGAACGCCTTTAAAAGGGCAAAAGCCGGCAACCTTTCTGCGGCAAAGGGGCAACTTCTTCTGAAGCAAAATCAAAAAAATTACATCAAAAGCCTACACGCCGCAAGAACTTGAGGGAAAGTTATCCAGAGCTGTGGAAAGAATTGTGTATAAACATGTGAATTTTATTCTTTTTCCCTAAATTCGGGATGATAAACCTGTTTCATGGTTATTTATAAAAATTTTAACAGCCATAAGCGGCTTAGGACACCGCAGTTACGCAGGTAGGATTGCAAAAATTTCCTGATTAAACACGCTGCCGGGCCGGCATCCTATGCATGAGACGAAAGCAAAGGAGCCTGTGAAATGCCAAATACCGGAGAAAACCAAACAAACGGGCAACAATACAAAATACCGGAAGCAGTCCGGAAAAGCCAAAACCATTTCAAGACCGGCCACGCCCCGAGTACCGGCCTCGAAACAGCCGGCGAAAACACGCCAAATAAGAGAACGAAATAGTTTCAAAAAACAGCCTCGAAAACGGGGCTGTTTTTGCAGAAAAACATAACTTGCGGTGCTTCTCCGCTTTTGAAAACAGGAATGGCCATCGCCACAATTATAACTTCCAAAAATTTGCAAATACGGCATCAACTATGGAACCGCGCATGGCTGCGTGAAGCGGATTTGCTTGCGAAAGCCATGAAATGGAAATGAAGGCCGTCCGTATTCCGTTTACGGGCGCTGAATTTTCCGCACCCGGCCGGTTATTCAGAATCAACTTGTTACGGCAATGCATTTGGAAACGCCGCAGGTAACGTTTTTAAATGCATTGCCGGATATTTTGGAAGCGTTAAAGCCCTGCTTGTAAATATATCTGCATGGCTCTGTATATAAAAGGGCACCGGAAAAGAAAATAAATAAAAGGATTGCCGCGAGCTTTTATTAAACCAGGAGTGATATAAAAATGAAACGAAAACACCAAGTAACATTGTTGTCACTAATCACTGCAGTGGGCATTGCCTTAATGCCATCCGCCGTCGTAAAGGTCAAGTCCAAATTATTGTGTAAAATCATACTCCCAGTCTAGCGAACTTAGAGCGAACTTAGGCTCCCGGCAAATCAAACCGCTTCCTTTTCACACAAAATTCAGGACTTAATCGCCTCCAACAAGTTTTTTAGCTTTACTTATACAAATTCCAGCCGCAATCAACTAAACGCAACAGGCAAAATTCAACCCACCATTTCATATCCTAAAGGATGAGAAATGGTGGTTTAATATTACTGTGTTGTATACCGCTTCCTTCCATTAAAAAACAAACTCCACTGTCGGATTTTTCGTTACACAATCAATATGGACATCTGCTTTAACCATTCCGCCAAAGGTGTGATTGGAACCGAATGCAACGTGGACGGTATTGTACGCTTTTTCATCTTCCAAAATAACGCCTGTGATTCTTGCTGCATAGTTTGTTCCGATGCCTAACTCGCCTAACAAACGGCCGTTTCCATCCCCGAGCAGCGCCAGTAATTGAGCACCTGTCTCACCTGTGGCATCTACCAACCTCCCCTTTTCAATCGTTAATACAACAGGTTCATCGACTAAACCTATACCTGCAATCGAACCTGTAATTTCAATTTTTCCTACCGCCTGTTCTTCTAATGGAGCTATATACGCCTCACCTGAAGGAAGATTTCCGGATGCCGCTTTTCCGCGGAAAACACCTGTACTTGGTATACCATCTCTGCCTTCAACAGGAATCTTTAATTCATAGCTGTCGCCGGTTTTAATAATAACCATTTTTGCCTTTGTTAATTTTTCCGCTACTTCATTTGTTTCTTTTTCAACAATGCTATAATCTGCACTCATCGCACCATTCAAAAACATATCTTCTGTAATTCCCGGCATGGTAATGACACTAACTCCATGTTGATTGGCCGTTTTCCTTGCAGCAGTATGGGTCAATGAATGTTTCGTTAAACAAAAGACAAGATCAAATTCCAGCATTTTTTCTGCCGTTTCCTGCGGAGGTTCTTCCCCTGATTTACTCCGATCTTCCATTACATGAATTTTCGTTTTCCACCCATCATTTTTTAGAGCCTTTTCAAATTTTCTCCCTAACGATTCCGTACTATTATCCGTTAAAACAAGGATAGATATATTTTTGTCTACTGAAAAATTATTTTTCATTAAATTATGAACGGTTTCTTGAAAACTGCTCATACCTTTTCACTCCTTATTTTGCGTAAAATATATACTTGCCAAAACAAAAATGAAAGCGATGATCGTACCGAAACCGAGTGGTTCATCCAATAAAAAAACACCTAACAGAATCGTGGTAATTGGCATCAAATAGGTAATAAATAAGGCAAAAATGGCGCTGCCGGATTTAATTAAATAAAAATACAACAGATTCCCGATACCCGAATTAAATACGCCTAACATGACAAAATAGAAAAATTATTTCCACTATTTCCACTAAATAAATATTGATAGCTATCAAGATCAAATAAAAGCATAAAAATACCGGAATAAATACTGCCGACAGCCATTGAAACAAAGGACAATGTGTAGACAGAAACCGAACTCAAAAACTTGCCTGTCAAAATCGAAGACAATGTATAAAAACTGACTGCTACTAACAGAAATATGGCACTCATAACCTGAAATTGCCCAGAAAATCCAAAAACAAAAGATAATACTATACCGATAAAGCCAATGGCGACACCTAATAGTTCTTGTCGATGAACCTTCTGTTTTAATAGAAAAACACTAAATAAAACGCCAAAAATCGGACCTGTTGCATTGATAACCGCACTAATGGTTGTATCTAAACCCTTTTGGCTAAAACTCATAAATACCCATGGAACACCTGCGCTTAACAAGGTAATTCCAATTAAGGCACCCTTATTTTTAAAGTCTGTTTTTTTCTTTTTCAATAGAACGAATGGCAACAAAACCAGACCGCCAAATAAACAACGATAAAAAACAATAGAAACCGCATGAAAATCTGGTAAAAGCAATTTTGTAAAATAAAATGTCGATCCCCAAAGGAGGCTTAATACAAATAAAGCCAATACTGGCATTTCAGATTACATCCTTCCATGCTATAGGAAAACGAAAGCGCCCATTAAGCGATCTGCTTCCAGGCCTAGAGCCGCAGGACTGTGAACAACATCGGTGAAACAGCATCGCATAAAGAAAAAGCGAATGCTTTTTCGGGGAGATAAAAGGCACGATGGGGCTTGTGATCCGATGTTGTCCAAATCGTACGGAGGCGATGGAAACCTCGCTCCTGCTAAAGCACTTCAGCATTTAAGTTCAAAATGTAATTTCTTACTTTAAAAAGAGATCCGGATAGATCCGGATCAACTAAAAGACATATTCTGCAGCAATCCGTGCCACAAGTGTACGTGGAAGAATCACCGGCAAACCGCTCCCTTTTTTCGCTTCAAGTTTATGGGTTTCATTGTACCCCATACAATCCAACACAATTAACTCTGCACCCTGTTCTTTTAAGGATGCAGCCGCTCCGGCGATATCGCTTTCTTCATAAGGAGAAGCGGCTGCCGTTACCAATTCCAGTCCGACGCCCTCCCATTTTTTCGCTAATGAATGCCGCTGCTTTTCTAATGGAACCACTAACCCTAATTTACTGCCGCCCGTCATAATGGCTTGAACTGTATGCACTAAAATTTTATCCGGATAAATGATTGGTTTTGTTGTCACTAATGTTGGAAAATCACCGGTACATAACATAATCACTACTTCCACATCTTGTTCCAATTTGGTCAATTCATCCTGTAATAATGGAAGCAGCTTGCTTTTTCCAATCTCGACTGATTGACCATTGCGGAGTCGGGAAATATAAACTGTGTCCGAACCCTCAGGTTTGATGGCATCCATCGTTTCTTCCGTTAGCCGATCCAATCCGCCTCTTTCCACGATTTCTACATCCGCACCGAAAATTTTTTGAAAGGAAGGAGTGGCATCTGTGCGAGGGGATTGGCCGATTGTTAGTACACCAACCTTAGCCATGATTACTCATCCCCTAAAGTTTGCAAATGTTTCATGGAACCATAGAGTTTCACTAAGCGTTCATATTCTTCTTTATCATAAAATTCAAAGTTGCCTTGAGTATATTCTTTTGCCACTTCAATGCAAAATCTTACAGCTTGGGCAATATCGACTTCATGGCTAGCACCAGTACCGCATCCCGGTACAGCTGTTTTGGCAGTGATAGCGACGCCGACAACCGGTGCATCTGTTGCAACGGCAGGCTGAAGAATGCTATTTAAGTGGTAGACGCCATTGCCGTATGGCGTAATATCTTGCGTTGTGACAGCAAACGTGACTGGTGAATCACCCGTTGTCATTTCCATAATTCGCAGTAAATCATCATTGAATTTTAAAATATATCCTGATTTGACTGTTGGAGAAATCGCAATGCCACGGTGGTTTATCACTTTATTTCCTTTCGTTGTATCAATCGATAAAACGGCGTCCATTTCCGGGACTACTTCATATCGATTCATTGTTAATATATCAACAGGAGAATCCATAAAATCTACAGGTTCATGCGGCCGTGTAGGCGCATCCGGACAAATATGTGTCGTTACATAAACATCACCGGGCAGCCGATCCCCTTTTTCGGACATGATTGCAAGTTTTAAAGCTATTGTTACAGACGCAGCTGCTCCATCACCGTCGGAAACAAATCCAATCCGATTTGGACGTGCGCCCAAACCGCCAAGTCTTCCGACAACACCCAATGTCGGAGCATTTCCGCCGCTCGATTTCCCATTTGTCCCTTTAATTAATATTTTGACAAAATCTGTTGACCCATTTTCGCCAGTTACTGTTGTGTAGCTTGCTTCCACATATTTTTTTCCTTCAAATAAGCGGACAACCGCTTCTCCATTAACTGAAGCATCATCTAGTAATTCCAAAACTTCCATTGTATATTTTAAAGACATCCCAATCTCTCCTTATACAATTTTTTTATTAATAACAGGTTCAATGGTTTTTAACAAATTGTGGTTATACATGGTTGAGCTTAATTTCAAATTCTCTTTTGGAACGGAAATGACGGCTACTTTCAGTCCCTCTTTCACCTCAGCACTGACAACCGGCATTCCTGTTTCGGCATTGAAAGTCATAATTAAATCAGGAAATGTCCCTTTTCTCTGGCCATTGATTTCGACTGTCATGTACTCATTCCAAAATGTTAATTCCAAGTCATCAACTTTTACAAACCCTACATCAAAACCGCCTTTTTCTTCAAGCTCGCAATAACTAACCGTTCCGGAATGAATAACACGCCCTTTTAAATGGGACGCAACGGCTTCAATTCTTTCCGGTCCCTCCGGTGCTGACAAAAAGACTTCGCCGAGTTCAATTGCTTGAGTAATGCCGCCTACTGCTGCATTTTCTTTTACATAATCAACAGTTACCGGATTTCGGCAAACGGCAACCATTCCGCCCGCTTCTACTGAAATACTTCTGACAATTTTACCGGCTGATTCCAGGGATGATTTTACGACACCTTCCACTTGTCTTTTCCCTTTTCCGCCGACAAATGACTGGATCGAAACATAACCGGCAACTTCAGACAAATTCATGGAGCCCATCGCCCCTGTTGGATGGGCGCGTCCGTTGCTTGGCGCATCAATAACCGGCAGCCCGGTTGCCGCTGCCTGCAGCCAGCCATTTATCGTTGTTGCTGCCCCATTTTCATTTGTCATAAGCGCTTTAATAGGATGGTGAAACTCCTTTTGCATCCGGTTTACAGTCTCAACAAACTGGTCGGAACTAACAGAAGCTTCCTTAGAAGACGGAGCCCCTACTAATGAAACATTGACTACATAATCGCCGCCCTGTAATTCATCAATTGAAACTAATTCCGGCTGGCCAATGGAAAAAGTAGACTCGGCTTTTTGGAGACCGTCATGAATCCAGCCTCCGCCTCCCCCGCCGAGAATACAGCCGCCGTAAACGGCTTTTTTCGCATCTTCCATCGTTAATGTTTTTCTAACCATTCTATCACCTCATTATTTCGCTTTAAACACGGATGAGAAGAAACTATATAATGCATCGCCGGCAATAAATCCAGCTGCGGTCGTATACATCTTATTTTCAGCTTCAGATCCTATAAATTTGATAACAAGAACGCGAATTATTAAACCGACAATAACAGCCCATCCTGCTAAAGGATTCATAATAAGCAACCCAGTAGCCAGCATAATGCCCAATTGTCTTTCCGTACCGCCAATCAGCTGAATGATCATCCCGGGAATGGCCCATAAGAGCAACATAAGACCAACATTCCCGCTTAATCCAGACTTAATGGTGGATGCATATACATGATCAACCGGCGGAACTAAGCCTTGTCCAAAAAAGTTCTTGGAAAATAGGGCAACCATCACAATCGCGATAATGAACCCGATAAATGCACTTTTCAATTGTATTTTCCGTCCATATAATTCTTGTTCAACGGAAACGCCAGTCCGAATGATGTTGCCGGATTTCAAATCATATCCAAAATCTGCAAAAGCAGGTCCTGTTGCTGCTGTAAAACCGGTCAGCAATGCTAATGCAACTGGCGGGAAGCCGAGTATCATGCCGATTAACAATGAAATAAGTGTTACCGCAAATGCCGGGAACCAACCGGAGTGCATAGCCGCAATCCCGACTATAATTTCATGCACTAATGCAGCAAAAGCAGCAAATATAATGAAAAGAATCAATTGACCAAATGGCATTTCAGTAATGAGCCCGCCCATGACGGCAATTAGAATAGCGATTCCTAAGTAAAGCAGGAATCCAAAACCAAAACCTTTTTTAATATCGTCAGTACCGCGGGTATATTCGTATCCGCTTGTGTCTGTAACTTTTCCACCTTGTTTTCTCGTTTTCGTAAAAGTAATGATAAACTGAATAAGAGCTACGAGACCTGCGCCGATCATCATGCCATGTGGGATATAATAGTCTCCTAAATTCAAGCCAAACAACGGTTGCGAGTATCCGTTAAGTAATAAACCAATACCGAACATGCTCAAAGCCCAAAAATTCCCGATGAATGCAACACCAAAGGCCGACATGGAAATGCCGAAGTGGGATCCAACTAATCCGCCAAGAATCCCCAATCCAAGATATTTTGCCTTTTTACCGCCTTCATCACTGGCTTTCAAAGCTTCGGCCGTTGCAACACCTGGAGGCCATACTTCGTTTGCCCCGAAAAGTTTCGTATCGAAAACTTTATAAAGGATAAGGGCATCGGTTAAAAGCGCCAATCCGGCTCCGATTAACATTGGGATAATAAGGTCCGGCAAGCCCATTACAAATGGAAGTCCAATTGGTATTAATAAACTATTGGCAGCCCCAAAAGTGGCAGCTGAAATGGATGTCTGAACTAAATTTTGATTTTCCAACGACTTAAATTGTTCAAAGATTTTAATTGGAATTCTCGCAAATAACATGGCGATTAATGCGCCAATAATGGATGTATTTGGCGTAATACCGAGTGTTGTAATTAGTTGCATCCCGATAATGGCGCCAAAAATAGAAATAAGAACAGAAAAAATAAAAAAGGTTAAATTGAATGTCCTATTTTGCATCTTTATGACCCCTTTTTAATTAATTGATAACCAATCCCTTGCGCCTCCACTAAATCGATAACAGGTACAGAAATTTTTCCGTTTAAATAATCTTTAAGTCCAATAGTGGAAAAACCTGTACAAGCAAACAGGATACAATCTGCGCCAGAGTTGATGACATCCTTTACTACTTCTAATAATTCATCTTTTGCCGTGGAAGCGAATAAATCGGTTGTTTTTCTAAGAGAAGGATGATAGGAGTAGGAATGGAATTTCCTTCCCAATTCCTCTTTCATTCGTGCTGGAGGTGCGTCGGTAATGCCAATGATGCCAATACGGTTTCCTACCATACTTGCAGCATGCGCCCCACAACCCCCAGCACCTAAAACCGGCAAATCAATTTCATTTCTTGCTTCATCCAAGCCTGGATCTGCAGCACAACTAATGGTAATGGCATCAATGTTCGGTTTTTCCGCCAATTCTTTAGCTAACTCAACGATTTTGGGTATGGCTTTTTTCTCCGATTCATCATCGTATATTCCATTAGGTTGCGATGGAATACAGCGTGTGACCGATTCTATGGAAAAATATTCTTTCAATTTCTTCCCGTGTTCATTTAAAATTTTTTCATCATCAATTGTTAAAACACGAATAATACCTAACAATTCAACCACCTCTATCGGATTTATCACCATTATAAATTTTTTGACTATTTCGGTCAAGTCCAAATTATTGTGTAAATTCCCCTTTGATAGAAAACATGGACCTTATGACTTGATGTATTTCAGGTAAGTCCGGCAAGTCTCCCTTCCGGTCAACTTCCCGGACAAATAATCATGTTGTCAAGGAATAAGTGTGTCAAGAAGCTTTCGCAGCATATCCTCGCTTCGCTCCGGTATTCCACGTTCTTCTTGACACGGCGAAAAGGTTATCCTACTCTCTTCATCTCCGGAGTCTCCTGATTCATCGATTGAGCTTCTTTCTCTTTCCACCACTGCCAATATTCGGACATATCCAAGTATTTACGTCCCGACATCCATTTTTCGTCGATTTCGATCAACACGGCACCCACAAGGCGATACACCGATTCCCGGTTTGGAAAGATGCGGATGACCCGTTCTCTGCGGCGGATTTCTTCGTTCAGCCGTTCCACCCCATTGGTTGTGCGCAGGCGCCGCCGGTAACGGTCCGGATAGTCTAATACAGCGGTGGCATCTTCGAATCCTTCTTCGAGGATTCGCATGGCTTTTGGCGCTTTTTCTTCCCATTTGGCCAGCACTTGTTCCAATAACAGCCGGGCTGTTTGCTTATTTGGGGCATGAAGAATCCCGCGAATCTCCTCGAGCAAAGCATCCTGCCTATTCTTTGGTGCGGCATCGAGAATATTACGAAGAAAG
>Ga0207867_1001869_pt1 | contig 13223 bp, 9 predicted proteins | sample HigsolmetaAR206D_FD_184838 | JGI IMG/M metagenome (GOLD analysis project Ga0207867, IMG submission 184838) | Ionic liquid and high solid enriched microbial communities from the Joint BioEnergy Institute, USA - AR20-6-D (SPAdes) (version 2) ...
CCACAGCCCCGTCGCCAAGTGGTAAGGCACCTGACTCTGACTCAGGCATTCGGTGGTTCGAATCCATCCGGGGCTGCCAGATCCATCCGGCATCCATCCGGTGGATGCCGGGAAAACGACAAGGCCCGCCACTGGCGGGCCTTGTGCTTTTCCGGGCCCGGGTCCGCAGGCGCGGGCCGAACCGGGGCGCGCCGGCCCCGCCGGCGTTAGAATCCGCCGATGTCAATGAGCCGATTGTTCACGCCCTCCTATTCCCCCCTCGACAGGGCGCTCGACGACGTCCGCAGCGACGGCTACGCCGCGCTGGCGCCGGACGCGCTCACGGCCCTGGCGGGCGTGGATCCGGCCGCTTTCGCGGCGATGGTCCCGTCCTGGGACGACCTGCCGCCGGACAACTACCTCAAGGACGGCGGCCGCTACCGGCGTCGCCGCCACTCGTGCTTCGTGGCCAGGGGCGGGACGCTGGAGCAGACCCCGCACCGCGCGCACTGGCAGTCCGTGGAATACAACGCCCTGCACGGCGGCATGCTGCGCTGGTTCGAGCCGATCCGGCCGGAGACGGTCGCGCTGCCGGCGTGGCGGCCGCTGCTGCTGTCGCTGGCCGGCTGGTGCTCGGCGCTCAAGGGCGAGCAGCCCTGGTACATCGAGGCCCACCAGTTCCGGATCGACACCACCGGTGGCATCGGCCGGCCGACCCCGGAAGGCGCGCACCGCGACGGCGTGGACTTCGTGGCGGTGCTCCTGGTCGCGCGCAAGGACATCAAGGGCGGCGAGACCCGCGTGTTCGAGGCCGACGGTCCGGTCGGCCGGCGCTTCACCCTGCTCGAGCCGTGGTCCATGCTGTTCATGGATGACGAGCGGGTGATCCACGAGACCACGCCGATCCAGCCGGCGGGCGAGGGCGTCGGGCACCGTGACACCCTGGTGCTCACCTTCCGGGCCAACGGGTTCCAGGGCGATGGCGACCCCGGCTACCCGGACGGCTGAGCGACCGTCGCCACCGCACTGCCCCGTGTCCACCCCGTGCATCGCGGCGATGCCGCACAGGAGGAACCCGGCGTGAGCGAAGAACTGTGCCTGTACTCGTACTGGCGATCCAGCGCCGCCTACCGCGTGCGCATCGGCCTGAACCTCAAGGGACTGTCCTATGACATCGTCCCGGTGCACCTGGTGCGCGAGGGCGGCGAGCAGCACCGCGCCGAGTTCCGGGCGAAGAACCCGCAGGGCCTGGTCCCCGTGCTCCAGCACGGCAACCGGGTGCTGAGCCAGTCGCTGGCGATCCTCGAGTATCTCGACGAGACCTGGCCCGACCCGCCGCTGCTGCCGGCGGACGCGCGTGGCCGCGCGCGCGCGCGCGCGCTGGCGCAGCTCATCGCCTGCGACGTGCACCCGCTCAACAACCTGCGCGTGCTGCAGTACCTGGAGCGCGAATGGAACGTGCCGCAGGGCGGGCGGGACCGCTGGGTCCGGCACTGGATCGCGGCCGGCTTCGATGCGCTGGAGGCGATGCTGCGCGACGATCCCGCCACCGGCGGATTCTGCGGGGGCGAGGTGCCCACGATCGCCGACTGCTGCCTGGTCCCGCAGGTCTACAACGCGCGCCGCTTCGGCCTGGACCTGTCGCCTTACCCGACCATCGTGCGGATCGAGCAGGCCTGCCTGGCGTTGCCGGCGTTCGACGCGGCGCGCCCGGAGCGGCAGCCAGACGCGCCGCAGGCCTGAGGTTCCGGGGCCCGCACGCCGGGTTCCGGCCGCGCGGGCCCGGGCTCAGGTCGTGCCGGTGTCGAACACGTCCGCGTACGGGTCGTGCTCGCCGGTGGCGCCCTCGGAGAGCCTGAACTTCAGGTCGAGGCCCTCGCGCGAGTCGGCCGCGCGCAGCGCGGTCTCGCGGTCGATGCGGCCTTCCTTGTACAGCCGGTAGAGGCACTGGTCGAAGGTCTCGATGCCTTCCTCCAGCGAGTCCTCCATCGCCTGCTTGATCTCGTGGACCTGGCCGCGGCGCAGCAGGTCGCGGATCACCGGGGTGTTGATCAGCACCTCGGTGGCGGGCAGGCGGCGGCCGTCCAGGCCGACCACGAGCCGCTGCGAGACCACCGCGCGCAGGTTCAGCGACAGGTTCATCAGCACGTTCCGGTGCGCCGCCTCCGGGAAGAAGTTGAGGATGCGCTCGATCGTCTGGTCGGCGTTGTTGGAGTGGAGCGTGGCCAGGCACAGGTGGCCGGTCTCTGCGAAGGAGATGGCCGCCTCCATGGTGGTCGCGTCGAGGATCTCGCCGATCATGATCACGTCCGGCGCCTCGCGCATGGCGTTCTTCAGCGCGTTGTGGAAGGTGTGGGTGTCCAGGCCCACCTCGCGCTGGTTGACGATCGACTTCTTGTGCCGGTGCAGGTATTCGATCGGGTCCTCGATGGTGAGGATGTGCCCGGGCATGTTCGAGTTGCGGTAGTCGATCATCGACGCCAGCGTCGTCGACTTGCCCGAGCCGGTGGAACCGACGATCAGCACCAGGCCGCGCGGCGTCATCACGATGTCCTTGAGCACCTGCGGCAGCTGCAGTTCCTCGATGGTGGGGATGGTGCTGCGGATCGCGCGGATCACCATGCCCACCTCGCCGCGCTGCTTGAACACGTTGACGCGGAAGCGGCCCGAGTCCTGGAGCGAGATCGCCATGTTCAGCTCCAGGTCACGCTCGAACTGGGGGACCTGCCCCTCGTCCATGAGCGAATAGGCGATCTTCTTGACCATCCCCGGCGGCAGCCCGGTGCTGCCCAGCGGGTACAGCCGGCCTTCCACCTTGATGTAGACCGGCGCGCCGGTGGTCAGGAACATGTCCGACGCGTTCTTTTCCGTCATCAGCTTCAGGAAGTAGCCGATGTCCATTGACTTCCCCCAATGCCCTGGCAGGAGCGTTGCACGGCCGTCCCGGGCCGATGACAATGACCGAAGTCCCTTTGCGGCGGTTTCCCCTATGAGTCAAAGCTTCGCACAAATCCGTACGATCCTGCAGGCATCGGCATTCGGATGCGTGCTCGCGCTCACGGCATGCGCCAGCCTGCCGCCCCCGACCGGGGAGATCCAGTTGGCCCAGCAGGCGGTCGTGCGCGCCGAGAACGCCGACGCCGACCAGTACGCCGGCGACGAGCTGGCCAGCGCCCGTACCGCCCTTTCCGCGGCCCAGGCGGCGCTCGCGGCGGGGCGCGAGCAGGAAGCTCGCGTGCTGGCCAACCGCGCGGCCGCGCTGGCGGACCTTGCCCATGCCCGCAGCAACGAGGCCACGGTCCGGGCGGAGCTGGCGCAGCGCCAGGCCGAGATCGAGGAACTGCGCCAACGCCTGCGCAGGGAGGACGGGAAATGAGCCGGATGTGGAAGTGTTGCCTTGCCGGCCTGCTGCTGGCGGCGTCCGCCGTGCAGGCCGCCAACCCCGATGCCGACGTGGCCCGGCTCGGTCAGCGCCTGCAGGCGCTCGATGCCGACGCCGCGGCCGCGGGCCTGGCGTCCTACGAGCGGCTCCAGGCACGGCGCGCGGTCGACGCGCTGGCCACGGCTGGCAGCCGTCAGCGTGCCGACGCCCTGCAGCTGGCCGAATGGCGGGTGGAGACGGCCGAGCTGGCCACCCGGACCGAACTCATGCGGCGCCAGATCGCCGGGCTCGAGCGGGAGCTGAACGAGCTGAAGCTGGAGGCCATCCGCCGTGAGGCCGCGCTGGCCCGGGCCGAGGCCGAGCGCCTGCGGATCCAGGCGCAGATCCAGGCGGAGGAGGCCGAGCGCCTGCGCCAGATGGCCGAGGCCGAGGCTGCCGCGCGCCAGGAGGCAGAGACCGTCCTGCAGAACGTCTCGGCCAGGGAGGCGGCCAGGCTCAAGGCGGCCCGCGAGCGCGAGGCCGAGCTCAAGCGCCAGGAGCAGGAGCTGCTCAAGGCCCTGGGCGAGCAGCCCTGACCGGCCCTGCCGCCATCGCCGGGCCGGGGCATGGCCCCGGCCCGGGCTGATTCATGAAAATGCAAAAAATCAACGGGTTGCTGCGATGTGTGCGCATCGCGCGCCGGCGCCGGCACGTTTCTGTACGGAGAATCAGGGACTTGCCGGGTGATCCTTGCCCCTCCCGCCGGGAAGGAGTAGGGTCGGATACCCGGACGGCGGCCTTTCCCGATCCGCCCGTCCGGGCTGGAGCCGGACCGATGAGCGACGCAGCCCTGCCCAAGGAACCAGATGCCGCAATCCATGTCCGCGCGGCGTTCCCGGAGGAGCCCGCCGCGACGGTCCGGACGCAACCCCACGATGACGCCCCGTGCCTGCCGGCCGGGGCGTTTGTATTTCACGAGGAGGTTCCCATGTTCGAAGGGCAGTCCCAGGCCGAAATCGAGGCGCTGATGAAGGGCAACCCGGAGTTCCGGCGGCTGTACCTGCACCACCAGGAACTGGACAAGAAGGTCATGGATGCCGAACTGGGGGTGCTGCCGATCGACGACGTCACCCTCGCGCAGATGAAGCGTGAGAAACTGGCTGCCAAGGATCGCCTCGTCCGGATGTACGACGCCCTGAAGAATTGACGACTTTACCTGGCCGCGGGCGGCGGCGGCATCCTCGTCTGTCGCCGTCGCCCGCGAGCAATCCCGCCGGCCCGGGAGGGGCCGGTCGCGCGGCGGATGCCATAATCGCGGCTGTCCCATTCCTGGCGGGAGCAGCCGCAAGCGCATGACGATCCACGCATCCGTCCTCGAACTGATCGGGAACACCCCCATCATCAAGGCCCAGCGCCTGGACACCGGCGTCTGCGAGCTGTACTTCAAGCTGGAAAGCCACAACCCCGGCGGTTCGATCAAGGACCGGATCGGCCTGCACATGATCGAGGCCGCGGAGCGCCGCGGCGACATCGGCCCCGGTTCGGTCCTCGTCGAGGGCACCGCCGGCAACACCGGGCTCGGCCTGGCCCTCGCGGCCCGGCAGAAGGGCTACCGCCTGATCCTGGTGGTCCCGGACAAGATGAGCCGGGAGAAGATCTTCAACCTCAAGGCCATGGGCGCCGAGGTCATCCTGACCCGCTCGGACGTGGCCAAGGGCCACCCGGAGTACTACCAGGACCTCGCCGAGCGCATCGCCCGCGAAACCCCCGGCGGCTACTTCATCAACCAGTTCGGCAACCCGGACAACCCCGCCGCGCACGAGTTCGGCACCGGCCCGGAGATCCTGCGCCAGATGGCCGAGGTCGGGGGGCTGGACGCGGTGGTGTTCGGCTGCGGCAGCTCCGGCACCATGACCGGCCTGTCGCGCTGCTTCGCGAAGCACGCGCCGCACGTGGAGCTGGTCCTCGCGGACCCGGTCGGCTCCATCCTCGCCCAGTACATCAACGAGGGCACGCTCAGCACCAGGTCCGGCACCTGGATGGTCGAGGGCATCGGCGAGGACTTCCTGCCGCCGATCTCCGACTTCAGCCGGGTGAAGAAGGCCTACCCCATCACCGACCGCGAGAGCTTCCACGCCGCGCGCGAGCTGCTGCGCATGGAAGGCATCTTCGGCGGATCGTCCACGGGCACGCTGCTGGCCGCGGCGCTGAAGTATTGCCGCGAACAGACCGAGCCGAAGAAGGTGCTGGTGTTCGTCTGTGACACAGGCAACAAGTACCTGTCGAAGATGTACAACGACTACTGGATGCTGGACAACGGCTTCCTGGAGCGCGAGCAGTATGGCGACCTGCGTGATCTGATCATGCGCCCCTATCGCCAGCGCGACACCGTGGTCGTGGCGCCCAACGACCTGATCACCACCGCCTACCAGCGGATGAAGCTGTACGAGATCTCGCAGTTGCCGGTGATGGACGGCGACCGCATCGTCGGCATCATCGACGAGAGCGACGTGCTGCTGCACGTGTACGGCGACGAGTCCCGGTTCCGCGACCCGGTCTCGACCGCGATGGTCAGCAAGCTGGACATCCTCGACGTCAAGTCCCCGGTCGAGGCCCTGCTGCCGGTGTTCGACCGCGGGCACGTCGCGATCGTGGTCGACGGCCAGGAATTCCTCGGCCTGATCACCCGGATCGACCTGCTGAACTGGCTGCGCAGGCGCGTGCAGTAAGTCCTTGGCATCGGGGGCGCGGGTGCATAGTAGAATCAGGCGATTCCAGACTGGTACAGGATCCAAGCGATGACGAGGGACCGCAGGGACAGCGGCGACAGCCCGTCCTGGGGGGTGGGCACCAAGGCGATCCACGCCGGACAGTCGCCCGACCCCGGCACCGGCGCGGTCATGCCGCCCATCTACGCCACCTCCACCTACGCCCAGTCCAGCCCGGGCGTTCACCAGGGCTTCGAATACTCGCGCACGCATAACCCGACCCGCTTCGCCTGGGAGCGGGGCGTGGCCGGGCTCGAGGGCGGCAGCCGCGGCTTCGCCTTCGCCTCCGGCATGGCCGCGACCGCGACGCTGCTGGAGCTGCTCGACAGCGGCGACCACGTCATCGCGATGGACGACCTGTACGGCGGCAGCTTCCGCCTGTTCGAGCGGATACGCCGGCGCAGCGCGGGCCTGGACTTCAGCTTCGTCGACCTGACCGACCCGGCGGCCTTCGAGGCCGCGATCACGCCAAAGACCCGGCTGGTCTGGATCGAGACCCCGACCAACCCGATGCTCAAGATCGTGGACATCCGCGCGATCACCGAGATCGCCCATGGGCACGGGCTGCTGGTCGTGGTGGACAACACCTTCGCCTCGCCGATCCTGCAGCGCCCGCTCGAGCTGGGCGCCGACATCGTCGTGCATTCGGCCACCAAGTACCTCAACGGGCATTCCGACATGGTCGGCGGCATGGTGGTGGTCGGCGACAACGCCGAACTGGCCGAACGCATGGCCTTCCTGCAGAACTCATGCGGCGCCGTGCAGGGGCCGTTCGACAGCTTCCTCGGCCTGCGTGGCCTGAAGACGCTGCACCTGCGCATGCGCGCGCACTGCGAAAACGCGCAGGCACTGGCGGAATTCCTCGAAGGCCACCCGGCCGTGGAGCAGGTGATCTATCCGGGCCTGCCGTCGCACCCGCAGCACGAGCTGGCCCGCAGCCAGATGTCCGGCTTCGGCGGCATCATCTCCTTCACACTCAGGGGTGGCCCCGAGGCGGCGAAGCGGTTCTGTGAACGCACCCGGATCTTCACCCTGGCCGAATCGCTGGGCGGCGTCGAAAGCCTGGTCAACCACCCTGCGATCATGACCCACGCCTCGGTCCCGCCGGAGAAGCGCCAGCGGCTGGGCATCACCGACAGCCTGGTCAGGCTGAGCGTGGGTGTGGAGGACGTGGATGACCTGCGCGCGGACCTGGACGGGGCCCTGCGGGAGGGTGCGTAGGCATGTCGTTTGACGTGCAGACGCAACCGGATCTTCCAATAACACGGCATTGTTTTTTTCACTTGTTTTTCGGAGGCGTGGCGGAGGCTGCCGGGTGCATGCCGACGTCCGTTAACGTGAAGGTATGGCGTACTACCCGGCCGGCTCCGGGACGAAACAGCCGATGATCATGGCAGGCGGTTTTCTTCCGGATAAGGCGAAGGTTGGATCATGAGTCCGCAGAGAAGGGTGACGTGGTTGTCGTCCAACCCATGGGGCAAGAGGGTGGCGGTTTTTGTTACGGGAGCTGCCTGTGCGGCCATGCTGTTGCTTGGCCTCTGGCTCGAATCGAAATGGCTTGTGGCTGGAGCCGTGGCCACTGGTGGTGGCGCATTTGCCCTCCTGTTGCTCCTGGTGTTCCGGCGCGTGGGCTACCTGATCGTCCTGCATCGGGCGACCGGGCAGGGGCTGTCCCTGCTGGCCGAAGAGCAGATGCGGCTGAAGGATGGCCTGGACCGGCTGTCCGGCATGCAGGGACGGCTGGAGGACAGCGTGAACCACCTGTCCCGTGCCCAGCAACGTCTGGCTGGAGACCTCGTGCGGTGGGGATTGCCTGGTTATCGGGAATTGCTGCTCGGCGCATACCGGGAGCATGCCCAATCACAGGAATCCATCGGGGAGGCTGTTTCGAAGGCAAAGGACCAGCTGGCGCAGGTGCAACAGCGGATTGACAGGCTCCAAGCGGATATGGGTGTGCTTTCCCGATCCCTCGACGAAACACTGCCGGCGTTGAACATGCGTTTGGCTGGGCAGGAAGAAGGGTTGTCCCGCACTTTGGCGAAATTGGATCGCAGCCTGCAGGAAGCCCTGGATCAGAACGAGCAGAAGGCGGTTTCCCGGCACGCGCAGCTTGAAAAATGGCTGCTGGAACAACTGGTGGAGCTTCTCCGCCAGGGTGGCCAGATGGCCGATCTGCTTGGCAGCGTCGAGGACAGGCTGGCGTCCCAGGAAGAAGGCACCGGCCAGACTGTCCAGGCCATCGAGCGGTTCAGGCAATCCCTCGACCAGGTGGCGGACATGCTGGCCGAAATCAGCCGCCAGTCGGGAAGTGTCGACCAGCATGTGAAGCGGGCCCTGTCCGAGTTGAAGACGGCCAGGGAGGTGGTGTCGGCGCGCAGCGAAGCCATGCAGGGGCTCCTGGAAAAAATCGACCGGAACATCGAGGCCCGGCTGGCAGCGAAGATCGACAAGGTGACCCACGCCATCGACAATGGGGATCTGCGGTTCCCGCTGCTGAACGACATCAATGCCATGAACCGGCTGCAGCAGCGGTTCTCTCCCCCGGCATCACTGCCGATGATGAGCGGCTGGGCACTCGATGCCGTCTCGTTGGAAAGGCTGATCGAGGCTGTCCTGGAGCATCGGCCGCGGACCATCGTGGAATGCGGGAGTGGTGTTTCCACGGTCTGGCTGGCCTATGCCGCCCGCGAATTCGGCGGCAAGGTGGTCGCGCTGGAGCACAAGGAAAAGTTCGCGGAGCAAACACGGGACGACCTGCGCCGGCACGGGCTGCTGGACGTAGCCGACGTGCGGCTGGCTCCATTGGAAGACATCGAGTTCGATGGCCAGGTGTTTCCCTGGTATTGCAAGGAGGCCTGGCGCGACCTGTCCGGGATCGACATGCTCCTGGTTGATGGGCCACCCAAGGCCACCGGGCCGCGCGCCCGCTATCCGGCGCTTCCGGCCCTTGGGAGCAGTCTCTCCAATGGCTGCGTCGTCGTGTTCGATGACATCAATCGCAAGGACGAAAAAGAGATCCTGGATTCGTGGCTTGAGGCATACCCGAAACTGGGCAAACCGGTGGCCATCGGAGACAGGACCGTATTGATGGAGTGGGGAGCTGTTTCATCCGATGAGCATGGAAGGTCTTGAGCGGGATGGCATGGCCGGGAAGGGACCCGCCCGGGTGACGGCCGGGATTGGCGAAGGTCTGCTGCGGCAATCGCTCCGGCATTACCTCGCATGGACCAGGCGGCATCCCGATCCCCATGCGGCCGAGATCCTGGCCCTGCGCACGGCTTCGCGCAGGGCCTTGGACGTTTTGGCCTTGCGTGCTACAGGCGGGCGCATGGTCCTGGAGGAACTGGCTGGCGCACTGGGTCACGACAACCGGAAGGCCGATTCCAGTCCAGGGCGCCTGCGGGCGGGTGACGTTTCCGTGGGCGACTTTCTTGCGCTGGCCCGGGCGTCCGCGCGGACAAGCCGCGAACGTCGGGATCTGGAGCGGGCCCTTGCGTTGTTCGAATGGGCGCGCCGCGCGCGTGGTTTGGCGGATTTCGACGCCCGGAGCCTGGGCATCTACCAGAGCCTGGCCTACGACCTTGGCGAATACCGCTTGGCCCACAGGCTGTTCGAAGCATACAAGGCTGTCGGCACTGGATTGCAGGTTCGCATCCGCAGCTGCGACCTGTTGAATCCACGGCGCCAGACCCCGTTTTCCGACGCAACGACGTGGGAGCAGCGTCTATTCGGGCTGCTTGGCAACCGGCTGGCTGGACTGAAGCTGGCGGGGAGCACGGTGCAGGCGGCAGCGCCATTTGACCGCCTGCATGCGGAAGCGCCACATGCCATCAACGACGGCCCATTGGTGTCGGTCATCGCGGAGTGCCGGCAGGCGGGTCCTTCTCTGCGTACGGGCGTCGGCTCGTTGCTCGCCCAGTCCTGGCGCAACCTGGAGATCCTGCTGGTCGATGCCGATGCGACGGGCGCCAGTGCCCCGGCCCTGCGGGAGCTGGCAGCCATGGACCCGCGGATCCGGCTGGTTGAAGTGCCAGGCGGTGCGGCGGAGGTCCACGCAAGGAACGCTGCGCTTACCCTTGCTTCCGGTGAATTCGTCACCAGTCATGACCCGGAGAGCTGGTCCCATCCGCAGCGCATCGAAATGCAGGTCGCGAGCCTGCTTGAACGCCCGGATCTGGTGGGCGTGACTGGCAAAGCCCTGCATTGCGACGTCAATCTCGTCTTCAACAGGATCGGTCCGATCGGGCCGCAGGAAGACCCCTGTTCCACGGTGTTCCGGCGCGGGCCGGTCCTGGAGCGGATCGGGTTCTATGATTCCGTGCGTGACGGGGCCGAGGTCGAATACCTGCAGCGCATGCTGCGCGCCTTCGGTGACAAGGCGCATTGCCACATGGACATGCCTGTTGTCATCAAGCGCCGTGATGGGGTGGTCGATCCCGTTGGTGATGCCGTTGCATGGCGCAATGACGAGGCCATGAGGGCATACCGGCGCAACTTTGGATACTGGCATGGACTGGCGGCCTCAGGGGGCGGCTTGCGCCTGGAAGAACGGCCGGATGCTCCGCGGTCATTCCCGGCTCCCGGCAGCATCCTTGGCAATGCAACCCCGGTTGGCAGGTTCGACGTGGTTTTCATGGATGACCTGTGCCCACGGGGAGACAAAACACGTTTGGCTTCGCTTCGCGACGAGATCCATGCCTGCCTGTCCTTGGGGCTGAAGGTGGGCATCGTCCATGTCCGCTCCTTCCGCGCCCTGGCGTTGAGGAAGGTCCAGCCCCTGTGGCAGCCATTCCAGGCGATGATCCACAAGGGGGAAGTGCACGAAGTCGTGCCGGGCGAGGAGTCGGAGGCGGACGTCGTGGTCGTCCGCAGTCCCGAGGTGCTGATGTTCGCCGACGGACTGGAGTGCGCGTTGCGTGCCCGGCGCGTGGTGATCGTCGCCGACGAACCCATGCAGGACGCGCGTGGGAGGACGTGGTACTGCCCGGAAGCCTGTGAAAGGACAGCGGCCCGTTTGATACAGGGCCCGGTGGAATGGGCTGCCCGACGGACTGTGGTCGAGGCACTCAAGGAGCAGGTGGGCAGGCTTGCGTCCAGGCCGTATCCCGTGGTCGTGGAGCCTGCGCATTGGCGCGTGCCGATGCGCAATTTCAATGGACGCCGGCCGGTAATCGGGCGCGTGCTGGAAAACCTGCCGGGCGAGGTGCCCCGTCCCTCGACACGCCTCCTGCAGGCATACCCGGCTACAGATGAAGTTGCTGTTTGTTTCCTTGGAAGCACGGCCAGGCTGAAATCCGCCCTGGCGAATCATCCCTGGCCCGGGAACTGGTCACAGCTCCCGGCCGAATGGGACAATTACGCGACCCTTCTTGCGTCGTGTGATTTCTATGTCCACTTCGATTCCGGGCGCGGCCCGATTCCAGAGCGCATCGTTGCCCAGGCGCTGGCCTCCGGCTGCGTCGTCATCACGTCGAAGAAACTGGCGTCCGGCTTCGGCAATGCCGTGATCGGGGCCGATGAGGTGGAAGTCCTTGGGGTCATCCGGCGGTTGGCCAATGACCCCGAAGCCTTCCGCCGCCAGGTCGAGTCCGGGTTGGACTACCTGAAGTCCAGGTATGCCGGGAAACACCTCGCCGAATGGCTGGGACTGGATGGCAGGGGCGGGGATAAGGAATCCCGGGCGACGGACGGGACAGAAAAAAGAGGCGCTGGGAACATCTTCCAACAGTATCTGGACCGGGCCCTGGCCCGGAAGGATTCCACGTGCCTTGACGACACCATCCGGCGGACGGCCTCGGTCAACGGACGCGAGCTGCTGGCGTATGCGGCGTCCCGCGGCAGGCTCTCGTTGCAGGGGGTCATGCACCTGGCGGAGTCCTACCGCAGTCCGCATCGGCGCCACCTGGTCATGGCGCAGCTGGCCGCACTGGATCCATCGTGGACACTGCGCCTTGCGCGCACGCTGGCATTGCAGACCTGGCTGCCGGACGATCAGGAAAATGCCCTTTCGCTCGCCATGGCCATGTTCGACATCCACGGCGGCAACGTTTTCGACAAGCAGATGTCGTCGGTGTTCATAGACACCGCTATCCGTATGCGCCGCGTTTCCGTCGCTCGACGTCTTGCTGATGCTCTTCCATTGCATAAAACTTCCGGACGCCACATCAGGACTGATTTGTTGAATCCGGCCCTCGGTGGACAAGATGAAGCTCGATGGCTGGAGGCCTTCAACAGGGAATTCGAGATGCACGGGCTGGAGCCGCTGTCGCTCATGGATGGGCCCTGCGTGAGGTTCGATCGCCTCTGTGCAAGCGTGCCGCCGGTGGATTCCAGTGCCGCGAAGGTGACGGTCGTCGTCTCGGCATGGAAGCCGGGGATCAACCTGTTGACCGCGGTACGGTCCCTGCTGGCGCAGAGCTGGCAGAACCTGGAGATCATCGTCGTCGATGACGCCTCGCCGGCAGGCCACGAGGAGGTGCTCGAGGCTTGTCAGCGGCTGGATCCGCGTGTCAGGGTGGTCCGGCACGAGATCAACCAGGGCACCTATGCGGCGCGGAATACGGCGATGCAGGTGGCCAGCGGCGACTTCATGACCTTCCAGGACTCGGACGATTTCAGTCACCCCCGGCGCATCGAATGGCAGGTCCGGCCGCTATTGGAAGATAAGAGCCTGATGGCGACACGGAGCGAATGCATTCGCGTCGATCCGGAAATGGTGATTGGCAATCCGGGAGCGCAACACATCCGGGAAAATGCCTCTTCCCTCATGTTCCGGCTCAGGGATGTGCGCGACCGGATTGGATATTTTGATCGTGTACGCAAGGGTGCTGATTCAGAATATGCCTACCGGATTAGCGCAGCGTTTGGTGCCTTGGCGTTGTTAGACGTGGCGAAGAGGGTACCGCTTTCGATTATCCGTCTGGAGCCAAATTCGTTGTCGCGAGCGGAATTCAAGCCTGGCTGGCATCATCCGGCCCGTACCTGCTATCGAGGCGCCTACGAGTTCTGGCATGGGAAGGTCTCGGCTGGAGAAGAGTCGCCGTATCTCCCGGCCTACGATGCACCCAGAAAATATCCGGTGCCGCGGCGTTTCGTCATTGACAGGGCGAAATTGG
>Ga0207867_1001881_pt1 | contig 13135 bp, 10 predicted proteins | sample HigsolmetaAR206D_FD_184838 | JGI IMG/M metagenome (GOLD analysis project Ga0207867, IMG submission 184838) | Ionic liquid and high solid enriched microbial communities from the Joint BioEnergy Institute, USA - AR20-6-D (SPAdes) (version 2) ...
TTGCGCAACGTCGCCAAGAACCTGCGCAGCGATCCCTACATCCCGGCGAACTGATCGCCAGGTACGTCTGCGGCGAGGTCGAGCTCATGACGGTGCTCGTAATCACGCAATGGGACTGGGATCACATGACCAGGGAGTTTGATGCGGGGGGGCTTCCAGGTCAGGCCACTCCGAACCAATGACGCGCCGTCAAATGGCCTTTGAGGAAGCGACCGGGCGCTCCCGCCGCAGCGGCAGGTGCATGTCCGGAAGCAGGAGCGCCCTCGACCTCTTCCTGAAGGCGACCTGCTGCTCAAGGTCCTTGTCCCGGAAGACGGCAACTATTCCGGGAGCGAAAGTCAGGGGGCGCTCGCCGGTGACCGTCTGGACAAGCTCCGTGAGCTCGTCCTGCGTGAAATACTTCTGGAAGGTCCGCTTGCGCGAGAGCCAGCCGTCACCATGCGGCGTCAGTCCTTCGGTCGGATACTTGCCCTGAGGCATGACGGCCACGGCGAGCCCCTGCTTCGCGTATCCCCAGGCCGTCTTCAGCGTCTCCGCGCGCTCGTGAGGGTCCTCGATCACGTTGAGGACGAAGCCGAGATTCACGATGTCGGCCGACCTTCGCTCGCCGTCGCTACGGTAATTGGGATCCCATCCGAAGGCAGGGTAGCCGTTGGCCTGGAGCGTAGCGACGTCGTCTCCCCTGCCGCAGCCATAGTCGAACAGCTCGTGCTCCTTCGTGAGCATGCCGTACCTGATCATCAGAGCGATAGGCTGGGACAGGCTCGTGCGGGCAATCGCGGTCTTCTCCCTGGAGACCTCGACCGACGCTTCGTCCGCGGACACAAGCCGCGGACCGTCGACCCTCAGCCCGGCGTCCGCGAGCATCTTCTGCCAGGAGACACGCGTCCCGATCCTCGTGACGTCGGCAAACACGCCCTTTTCCTCGGCCTTGCGGGTGATGGCCAGGAACGCTGGCAGGCGGGGATCGTCCGGAGGGAGAAGCGCCTCCTTGCGGTGCAGGATCGGAGGGTTCGCCCTTCGGGAGTAGTCGGTGACCTCGAACGTCCCGGCCTCGGGGTCATAGCTCGCCGCCATGAGCAGCGCCGGAAACGCCGCCTCGTCGAAATCCTCGTAGAGAAGAAGGGAAAGCCTGGAGGGAGAGTACTTAACCACGTTCCAGTCGAAGGCAGCCCGTGTGGCGGCCTCCTCGACCGCCCGCCTCGCATCCTCGTGAACGAGGCCCAGGGCATCACGTGGAAGTAAAGAAAGCCCCCTACCCGCTTGCCCCCGAACCTGCGTCCCTTCATCGGCTATCCCGCCTTCCCCCAATGCCTCATGATCGCTTCAGCGAGATCCGATGCGTCATCTGCGTCAAGGAACGGAGCCTGCCCAGAAATGAGGCTCGACTGCCCCATCGGCACCTCGTTTGCGAGCTTGGCCACGAAGTGCCCTCGGCCGAGAAGCTGTTCGGCGCCGTTCTCGTCGAGCACGATCCTGGAGTTCACGCCCGAGGAGACCCTCAGGCAGATCTTGTTCCCGATGTTCGCCTTGACCTGCGGAGGCAAGGCGTCCCTGTCAGGGCGCTGGGTGATGAGCACGAGATGCACGCCCGCGGCGCGCGCCTTCGACGCGAGCCTGACAACGTAGCTCGAGACAGCCTCAGGATAAAGACTGCTCCGATCCGCCATCCAGTCGCCGATCTCGTCATGGAACAGGAAGATGCGCGGCAGACGGGCCGCCTCGTCGACCTTCCGGTTGTACCTATCTATGTCATCCGCAATCTTCGTGATTTCGTCGTAACGCCTGTCCATCTCGGCGACGAGTTCTTCAAGCGTCTTGATCGCTTCTTCCTGCGTGTCGACGATGCCACCGTCGAGGTGCGGCATTTTCCTCAGCCAGCGGTAGTCGGCGCCGTGCTTGGGATCGACGAACCTCACCCTGACATTCCGCGGCGAGTTGGTGGCGAGCAGGTCGAGCAGGATGCTTCGGGTCAAGACGCCCTTCCCGCCGCCGGTCTCGCCCGCGATCAACGTGTGCGGTCCGTGCTCGGGCTGCCCGCCGTTCGATCCGAAAATGTTCAGATAGAGCAGCTCGCCGTCGTCCTCCCGTTCGCCGAGCAGGAAGCTTCCGTTCAGCACCGGGGCCGTGTCAGGAAGCTGCCTGCGACTCCATAGTTCCGGAAGCGACAGGATCGCCCGTGCCGGACGACGGATCATGACCAGCACCTCGCCAATGCCCGGACGCACGTTCGTGATCACGAGGCCATGCGTGGTCTGCAGGACCAACTGGTGCTTCTGTACGTTGGCAACGGTCATCGTATTGGTGCCTCTGAATCGAACCAGGGCCGAATTGGGAGTGAGGCGGGCTCCCGTGATATCCGGGTCAATCCCGTAGCTTCTGAGCGCCTGGCGGAGCTTCACCTTCACGTCAGTGAGCCATGCCTCGGCATCGGCCGCCTCGGGCGACGACGGAAAGGCCGCAATGTAGTCCCTGACAGGCTTCGGGTAGCGTCCGGCCTCTCCGCCCTCGCGATCGGGGTCGGCGGTGGGCAAATCCGCAGGCTGCGGCTGGGGTTCTGGCTCCGGTGCGGGAACTGGGGGAGCGGTCTCCCGGGTTTCGTCCGAAGCCTCCTCCCGGAGCTGCCCGGCGGAAGAGTCGGCGGCCGCCTCTACTTCGGTGCCGGTCCCTGCGGGCGGCTTCCCACAGAAAGCTGGCGAAGGCAGCCTCACGGAAAGCGGGGTTTCCGAGCCCGGCTTCTCGAACGCGCGGAAGATGCGCGCGATCTCCGGGCGGTCGAACACGTACTGCCTGATTTCGGGCTCTGGCTGAGGGTTCGGGTCCGGCTTCGCGTGGGTGCAGTCATGGAGGAAGACGAAGGACATCCCGCGGATGCGGATGCTGGCCTCGTCGCTCCTGACCATCGCCGACCAGGACCGGGGGTCGCGCTCAGCGAGCGACCTCGGGAACACGCCGTGCTCGAGCAGCAGGTCTGCGAGGCGCGAACGCCAAAGGCCGCGGTTGAGCACGTCGCCGTCCTCGACGATCCGGCTCTTCAGGTCGAGTGTCGTCACCCTGGTCTGGTCGAGGGAATGCGCTGCCTCCTCGGACGATCCTGACAGCCCGACGAACTTGCTCTCGATGACATGCACGTCAAGGATCGGCTCCCCGTCCTCATCGCCGACGCACAGGGCGAGGATGTCGGCCTTCTTGCGGCTCTTGAGACCAAGCGGCTCGGCGAAATCGTCGAGCTGAAGCCATGCGACCGGAACGAAGCCTTCGGGAAGCGAAGCGAGCAGCACCTGCTTGCTCAGCATCAATCCCAGAAGCTCGAGCGCGTGTTTCTCCTGCCTCGCGGCCCTCAGGACGACGCGGCCGGAAATCGAGGCCGCCTCGTTGATGCAGGAGTCCGCAAAGGCCGCTGCCTCGTCTCCCGCCTTGCCTGTCACCTCGGCGAGCTGCGCCGCGAGCTTGGCCTTCAGAGGCTTGCTCGGCTTCTTTGTCGAGACGATGACATTGTGGGACGAGCCTGGCCAGGCGATGTTGCGGATGACCTTGATGCCGTTGTTCTTCAGCAACTGCTCGCTGGCGATCGCGTCGAAGGTGACGACCCATTCGGCCACCTTGTGCGCCTGGTCGATGGCGGTGGCGATTTTCGAGTCGTCGAAGTTGACCTCGCGTACAGGAACGTAGTGCTCCGACGCGTCCTCCTTCTCGTCCCTGTGCAGGTCATGGATCACGTCGATGTAGTGCTGGACCTCGACCGGGCGGCTGGCGGGCACGAGCAGCGTTTCGCTCTTGCGCTCTCCCATGCCGTGCGACAGCCGCCTCGTCTCCGCGTCTGGCAGGTGTTTCTCGAAGGATGGCCAGCCCCCCGGCGGCGAAGGTACGCGCCGCCAGGCGATGCGGGCGCCGCGCGCGATCACGTCGTGCAGCAGGACCATGTCGGCCCTGCGGGCGGAGGTGCCGTTGCCGACAGAGTCGACGTCGAGGAAGCCGACCCGGAGCCGCGAAAGGAAGGTCTGGGCGGCCTCGCTCGCGAGCACGCCGTCCAGCTCCCGGCTGATGGTGACATTCTGCTCGGCGTAGATCTGTCTCAGCCTCTGCTGGTTCGTGTGCGTGAGGATGAGGTCGCAGCGCAGGTCGGACTCGCTCTCGATCTTGCGCGCGAGCTGATCGGCCAGCCGCGACGGCAGATCGCGATTGTCGGCGTTGTAGAGCACGACCGAGAAATTGGCCCGCTCGTGAGGGTTGAGGTCGAGATATTCCTGCGCCTGTGAAAGCAGCGCCTGTGTCGCCTCCTTCGCGTAGCCATCGAAGGCCTCCTCCGCGCCCTCGTCCATGGTGGGCGGCTCGAGGAGGGCAAACCCGGCGAATTCTTCGGTCTCGATCAAAAGCTTCGGATCGGAGGAGCTTCCGGTCAGAGTCATCGCCGGATGCCATGGCCTGCCTACCGCCTCGCTTACGCTCCTCGCGTAGGTCCTGATGTCGGCGCCGTTCCCGCCGGCCTTCACGAGGTTCGCCAAGGCTTCCGCGACCCTCAGGGCCTTGGCCCTGGCCTCGGCCAGCCTGAAGGGATGCCACGGGCAGGAGATGGCCACTGCCGGGAGGTCAAGCGAATGCGCCAAACCCACCGATAGCATCGGCAACCAAAGCCGCCTGCGGCAATCGTCGTTGCGGGCGGCCTGGCGCAGAAGCCTGAGCAGCTCGCCATAATGCCGGGACTGCTCGAAGAGCGATTCGTCGGCAAGGCCCTTTCCATCCGGCAGGACGAACGCGCGCACGGCTTTCGTGTAGCTGTCCCGGAACGTCTGGAAGGCCTCGCGGATGCGCGCGGCGTCGTCGGGCAGGAGCACCTCCCCAGACAGCTCGTCGAGCGCCGCAAGGAAGCTTCTCCCCTCGTCCAACATGGGGTCGTTCATGTTAACCAGCGCGCCCTGCGGGTGGCCGGCCACGTCCTGCACGGACGCCCTGTCCTGCAGGTCGATGACCCCGTCCACCACACGGTCCGTACGCTGCGAGCGGGAGAAACGGCCAGACCCAATGTAGGCGTGCTCGCCCGCGATGTTTGCTACCTCGCCCATGTTGGCCGTGTAGGCGTTGGCGAAGGAGTTGGCGGGCATCGTCCACACCAGCTGGGTGGCAGGAGCCGCCTTGAACACATTCGACGATCCGGCCTGAGACCTGTCGACGAGGCAAATATCGAACTTGAACTGCCGGGAGGCAATCGCCGTCTTCTCGCTGCCCTGTTTCTGGTCCCACACCTCGGAATGGGTCCAAAGCGTGCCGAAGTCGCACTCCATCGCTGGCTTCAGGATATCCGGAAGTCCCCTGAAGCGGTCGCGCAGGAAGCGGCAGATATCGGCGTTCTTGCCCTTGAAGTAGGCCGGGCGCTCGGCGCCTTCGAGCCGTACGACGAGCACCGGGTCGGCGGGCATCGCCTCGACGGACCCCACGAGGTCTGCGGCCGCGACCAGAAGCCCTGACAGCAGGTCAGCGTGCTCCTCCGTCTTGCGGAATATGAATGCTTCCCACCGCTTCAGCAGGCGCTTGTCGTTCTTGAGCTTCTCGCGGTGCTTGAAGAAGAACTCCCTCTCGGCCTCGTCGGCGTCGCCCGTTTCGACGATGTCGTTCTCGAGGAGGTGCCTGTCCTCATCGTCCAGATCGTTGGGATACTGCTGTCTGAAGAACACCTTGGTCGCTTCGGAAAGCTTCACCCGCGTCGCCGTCTTGGCGAGCCTGAGGACTTGTTCGATGGCCTCCCATCGGACTTTTTCCGCCACCGCCTCCTGTGACGGCTGCCACTTTCCCGCCTGGATCGACTGGTCGTCGACCAGCGCAAGCAGGTGGAGGCGGTCTTCCTGGCTGATGCGACCGTTTTCGGCCAAGTCGTTCACCCGGCTCCGAAGCGTCTCGCGGTCGAGCGGCGCCCCGCGGTCGTTCCTGAGGTAGAGCGCGTCCTCTGCCTTGCGATGCAGTTCGCCGAGGTCCTCCGCCCATTTCTCCGCGCTCTTGATGCGCCCGCGCTGCGGGAAGTCCTTGAAGCGTCCTGCCCCGGCGGGGATGCGGAACGCCGACAACGCGTTGTCGAGCGCCTTCTCGATGCGGGCGTTGCGCTTGTATTCCCCGTCCAGCCTCAGCACGAAGCGGGCGAGCATGGGCAGGCCGCCCGAAACGAGGCCCGCGGTGTACGCGCCGCGCATGAATGCCCCGACGCTCGCCGCCATCCGGGGCGAGAGGTCCTTAAGCTCGCTGCACCTCGAAAGCCACAGCTCTGGCGACTGCGAAAGCGACTCCTCGGAGACCTGCTTGATCTCCTTTACGGTCGCGCCGACCACGTCGAGGTGCGATGTCGTCACGGCGAAGATGATAGCGCCTTCGCCGTCCGGCCTCTTCATGTTGCGGATCTGCGTCGCGCTGTGGTTCGACAGCATGTGCGGAGGCAGGGTCCCGTCCTGCAAGGCGGGATTGATGTAGATTTCCGCGCCATTGATACGGCGCGCCGCCTCCAGGGCGATGGCGCTCGTCAGCCGATCACCGAGGTCGACGATGGAGAACAGCGACTTCCGGCCAGGACTGTCCTGCATCTCCTGTTCGATCCGTGCGACCGCCACGTCCGCAATGAGCGCGGTCTCCCGGTCGCCGACGAATGCCAGAGGCTGGTCGCCTGCTGCAATGCTCATCTCGCCACCTCGAAGAATGGGTTATGCACGAACGCGCAGTCGTCGGAAAGGCGGTGCACGAGCCCCAGGACCCTCAGCCTCTCCTCGAGAAGCCGCTGGTTCGCCTTGAAGTGCGCATAGTTCGCCGTCTCGAAGGCATCGCGGGAAACCTCAGAGCCGACCACGATGCCGTAGCGTTCCCATAGCTTTCTCAGAAACGCCTCGAACTCCATCGGTTCGCGCACGTTGGCAAGAACCAGCGCCTCGAGCAGCCCATCGCTGGCGGCGTACCAACGGCCGGACCCACGGACCGCCACCGCCAGCCCGATCTGCTCGGCATAGAAGCCGACTACGCGGCCGAGATGCTGCTCATGGTCCTCGATCGCCTCCTTCGCGATGCGCGCCGGGTACTCCTCGGGATCGGGAAGGCCGTCTCCCTCCGGCCAGGAGAAGCCGAAACGGCGGGCGACGAGCTCGTTCGCGGCGCGCACCTTGTTCGGCATCCGAAGCGCCCGCTTCCACTCCTCCGTCTCCGCGAAGTCCATGGCTACCTTCTCGATAGCCTTGCGTGTCATGTCCCGGTGCCTGCGGAAACAGTCCTGCGAGATCTTCTTCACGCCGACGGTCGACGAGGCGACCATGTCGAGCGGGATCGGCGAGGGTTCCTCCCCGAGCACCTCAGCCGCCCTTTCGACCATGTAGCGGATGATCCCCAGGCCAGTCAGGCGCATGAGCGGCTCAGGCACGTGGTCGTCCGGAAGCTCCTCAAGGGACAGGACGCTGGCCCAGTCCTCGGCGATGCGATCAAAGGCCTTGTGGGAAGGCAGCGGCAGGTACCCGACATCGAAGTCGAGCGGAGGGTCCTGCTCCTTCGGCTGCAGCACCTTCGCGAGCTGGTTCCACCTGCTTCCTTCGGTCAGGAGCCTCCTGGGAATGAGTTCCTCGAGCTCGTTCCGCCTCGACGAACGGTTCAGCATCAGGAAGAGGAGTTCTCCTCCACGAGCGAAAAAGCGGCGGTCCTTGTTGGCGCTCTCGGACTTGGTCTCACCGAAGTCTGCCGCGAGCATGTCGGGTCCGCGAGGGGCGAGGTGCCTCGAGGTCGGGCGGCGCTTGCGCCCGCTCTCGACCTCGGCGCTGCGCAGGAGGGCAACGGCATTGCGGAAGGAAGCGAAGCGGGTGAAGCGGTCCTTCAGGTAGCCGAACCTTACCTCTCCCTGCCCTCCCGGGCCTATGCGGTCGAACCAGCGCGCCCACCGCGTGCTGTCGGCGCCGAACTCGTCACTGTCGGCGATCTCGTCGATGTGGCGGTCCTTGAAGAGGATCGTCCGCAGCTCCCGGCGCGGCGCCATCGAGTAGGTGAAGCGCTCATGGCGGCCTTCCTGCATCCCGGGGAAGATGCGGTCGTGGTTCCTGTCGGCATGGCGGCACGCCATGATGCCGAGAGCCTCGAGAAGGACCAGCCAGGGGGTCTGGTCGCTGTAGAAGCGATGTCCCCAGATTTGCTGCTCGAGCCAGACGTCGACCTTCGAGACCTGGTCGTGGTTCGGCTCCAGCGCGCCGTCAAGGTAATTCTTCGCCATCGCCCTATTCCGTGAACACGATGTCGAGGGGATCTGCCTTCAGGCGGCCGTCATCCCCAAGGCGGACGACCTTCATGCCCTTCAGGTCGTCACGCCTGGCCATCCCTTCCTTCTGGAGGCGAGCCATCACACGCAGCCTGAACTGGCGCAGTTCCTCGAAGCACTGGCGGGAGAAGCTGCCCGGCAGGCTGCCGCGTTCCACCCGCATGAGGTACTCGAACAGGAGCGGCGACAGAGGATGGCTGGCAATCTCCTCGAAGTCGGAGCCGAAGCTCTTGCGCACCCCGACCGACAGCCGGGGGATTCCGCGGCGCGCGTCGAGAACGAAGTCGAACCGGATGAAGCCGTCGTCGCTGCCGACGGGGATCTGGATGTCGAGGATGCGTCCGACACGGCTCTGCGTGTTGGCGGCCGGACCCGTCAGCCACAGCACATCCGAATCCTCGCACATCGTTCCCGAGTAACTCCGGTTGAGTCCGATGACGAGCCTGCTCTTGATGTGCTCGGACCTTCCTCCCCTGCAGCCCGCCTTGCAGAACTCGATGTACTGGCCGCCGTGCCGGAAGACCGTCAGCCTCCAGGGGTCGAGTTCCTTCTCGCCGTCCGACTTCGGAAGGACGAAGAACAGGCGCCTGCGCTGCGCCTCGAGCGCCTTCTGGAAGATGGTGAAGTCCTCGAGGACCCCGCGCCTGTAGTTTGCCCTGGCAGACTCGAAGAGGTCAGCCCCATGCACCGGATCGCTGGCCACGTAGCTTGCGTGCAGGTCGGGCGGCTCCTTGTCGATCAGGAGCGTGTCGATCGCATTGTTGGTCTCGAGACCGAGGCCCGCGTTCCCGAAGACGGCGAAGGCTATGTAGTCCCTGTTCTCGCCGTTCTTGAGGTTAAGTCCGAGGACGTTGTCATAGGGGTTCGACTGGGCGGCCTTGTCCTCGGCGACCATGGCGTGAGCTGTCTTGCAGGTCATCAGGGTCGTCCTGCGTCCAGACACCCCAAGCAGCACGTTGACGATGAGCACGAGGATGTGACGCATCGGCAGGTGCGTGTCGTTCGCCGCCGCGATCCTGATGAGGTCGCCAAGCTTCGCGCGCATGGACGAATCGCCGTCCTGCGCGAGCAGGGCGAGGTTCCGGCGGATCGGGCACTTGTCCCTGGCCTCGCATCCGGCGCACCGCTCCCAGTCGGGGTGGCCCGTGACCTCGGCCACGAGGTTGTCGAAGGTCACGTCATGCTGGAGCCTGCTGAGGTTGTACATGACAAGCCTGATCTCCTCGTGGCTCTCGGCATCGGCGTCGAGCATTACCCTGAGGGCGGCATCGATACGCTCGTCCTGCTGGTCCCTGGCGTGTGCCCTCCAGAACCGCAGCAGCTGCCCGTCATTGGCGCAGACGAGGTATACCTTCGAAGCGTCCTCGCCCGTCAGCGACCGCTTCAGCCCATCGAAGATGTCGCGCTGGCGCGAATCCTCGTGGAACTGGCTGAGGTCCTTGACCACCAAAAGTTCCTTCCCGGACGGCAGGCGGAAGTCCAGCATGCCCTCGGCGCTGTCCCACTCGCCGGGATCGCCGCCGAGCGCCGTGTAGGTCTTTCGCGCGTGCCAGGTCTTTCCGTCGCCCGCGGTCCCGGTCAGGATGACGCTGACGGGATCGGCGCTCCTGAAATTGTCGATGATCCGGCCGAGAAGCGGACTCGAGACCTCGATCGGCCGCACGCCGTTCTCCCGGGCAGCCCTGAGGACATGCTCGTCGTAGATCGAATCGGACGCGGCCAGCGGTCCGTATGTGCGAAGGTATGCTACGAGCGGATTCTGCATCACCTCCCCCCTCAAAGATGGCAGATCGCGCATCCGTCCTCGTCCGACTTCGGCTTCAGCTTCCGGCGCGGCATCCTCTCGATGTCGTCGAGGGTCCTGCCCTGGACCCACGAGAACCTGCGGCCGTTCCGTCCCTGCTCGTACTGCTTGGCCTTCTCGTAGAGATCAGGATGCCTCTCCTTGAGGCCCTGCCACTCGGCTACCTGCTGGTAGAAACAGAAGTAGCACCCCGAACGCGAGCGCCACTCGTAGTACTTCGGGAGGCCGAGGCCGGAATCGTCGAGAAGGCGCTGGACCTCCTCGATGTTCACCCCGTCGTCCTTGAAGGGGTAGACGGGGATGATATTCGGCTTCTCCGAAAGCAGGGCCGGCTTCCCGCCGCCAAGGTAGCCCTGGCGGTTCTCGTCGGCGCGGATCGCGATGTAGGAATACGCCTTGTCGCCGCCGATGTGGCGCTCGTAGGGATGGATCTTGAGCATCCGGGTGCACCACCGCGCCTGCGGGTTCGGCAGGAATCCGGAAAAATGCTCGTAGAGGATGACGTCGAAGGGGGTGCGCCCATGCTTCTCCTTGACCCCCAGCATGTCGAGCGCGGTGATGCGGGTGATCTTCCTGCCGAGCAAGTGCTCGAGCCGCTCGAAGTAGTCGTATGCCTCGGGCAGTTCTGCCCCGGTGTCGGAGAAGACGTACTCGAACTCGACCTCCGGGTAGTTGCGCGTCAGGTAGATGGCCAGCGCGGTGCTGTCCTTGCCCCCGGACAACGGCACGATGTGCCGCGCCGCCTCGTCCATGACCGCATCATGGATGGATGCCGGCTGCACGCTCATTTCGATCCCCCCTGCCTGGCCCGGCCCACGATCCGGTCCAGCTTTCTCTGAAGCCCCTGTATCCGTGCCTCGATGACAGGCACCAACCCCTCCCCGGGGGCCTCCGTATCCAGAGCGGCGGACTCGATTCGTTTCCTCGCCTCCCGCAGCTCCTTCCAGAGAATCTCCTTCGTGTCGTCTTGCCACTTGTCGATGCCCCGTTGCAAGAGCACGGAGCTGTAAACGCGGGCGAGGCCTTCGTCGGAATACCTTCCGTTCATGGATTCCCACGCGGTCCGGAGGATCGTGAGGTCCGTGCTCTTCAGATCGCGCCGCCTCGACAGGCTGCCGAGGTCGAAACACCTAGCCCACTCGTGCACGCCCGCGAGGGTCGACTTGGAGGAACCCTCGAGATGCAGGATTTCCTCCACCACCTCCACGGCGTCACGGAGATAGCCTTCGATCAGCCCGTCGATGGCGTCCGCGCCGCCTCGAGCTGCCTGATGGTCTCGGCGTATCTTTCGGAAGGCGAGGCGGAATCGCCGCCGAGCATGAGCGGAAGCATCTTGATGAGAAGCTCTGCCGGATCCTGCGCGAGCGCCGCGGCGCGCAGGAGGTTGCGGGCGTTCGCAGGCATTCGCCTCGAGCGCCGGGCACCGTCGGCGACAGTGGCCAGCCACTTCTCGAAGGCGGTCGCGGCATGAGAGACACGCTCGTCGAACGGACCGGGGCGCTCGTAGGTGAAGACGTAGGAAAAGTCCTCGAGATAGCGAAGCAGTCTGCCCTTCCGGTCATGGACCTCGACCTCGTGAAGCTCCGGCTCGTTGAACATCATTGTCGAGGCGAAGCCGAGGACGTCTCGCTGGTACCTGCCGTCGCTGCGGATCGTCACGGCGCGGCCGAATGCCTTGTACCCCGCGAACACGAGGACCGGCAACACGCCGGCGGCGAGGCCCAGCGGAGCCTCCGACAGCTCGGACACGATGTCGGAAAGCCTCTTCTTCCCCTTCTCCGTGAAGAACCTGCGGATAGCCGCCCATGCGGCGGCAAGCCCGGGATCTGCCAGTTCCTCGGGCTCGGCGAACCTGCCCTGCCCTTCCTTCTCGACGTGCAGTCCGTCCGAGCAAGCACGGTCCTGTAGATGGAGGCCTCGGCCGAGGAATCGTCAGGGGCGTAGCCGAGCATGGGCCTGTGGGCGTTGTCGGCCATGCGCGTGATCAGCCTGATGCGCGCGGTCGACATCTGCCTTGAGATACGCGTCCGAACCATCTGGTCGTTGACGATCCGGGGGGTCAACCGGAACCACCCGTCCATAAGGTCGGAGACGGCGATCCCCGCAGGGCGGTCGGCATCCACGGGAAGCCGCCTGCCCATCGCATGCCATGAGGCGGCGGAAGGCCTCGGCGTGGTGAGCCTGTGAAGCGAAACGGCAAGCTGCCGTCGCGCGACCGCCAGAAGCTCATCGATCTCGCGGGCGACCAGCGGGTCCTCGCCGAGAAGCCGCTCGTCCTGCCTGAGGGAAAGCAGGGCCGCGATCTCGAGCGCGGCATCCATCACGGAAAGCGGCTCGTCAGGGACGACGACCACGTCGCGCCCGTCGACGGTGCTGGCTGTCGCGAGCGCCCGGCGCACGTCGTCCGCGGTGGAACAGATTACGTAATGGCCCCTCCCCCAGGCCCCGGCGTAAGGCTCGGCCAGCTTCGCCGGGAGCGTATCCGGCGTGGCGTAGGAACCAGCCAGGTAGCGGGAGGTACCCTTCTCGGCGTTATGCCGTCCGGGACGGACGAACGGGGCGGGATGCTCCTTCTCGAGGAAAGAGAGCAAGTCGAAGTCCGCCGCGATGCGGATGCGTTCCTCCCTTACCCGCCCTGACACGTCGACGTCCGCGCCGTGCCAGACAGCCATGTCGTCGTTCAGCTTGCGGTGGAGCAGCAGCTTACGAGCCACGAGGGCATCGACCGCCTTCTCCGCCTCCTCCGGATCGTGGCCGTCACAGACCGCCGCCCCGACGAGGGCAGACCTGCGCAGCCTGCGCCTTTCGCCGGACACGCCCGCATTGAGGAGAAACGCCGCCGCGAGAATTTCCCGCTCGAGGTCGCTCTCGAAGGTTAATGTCCTTGATTGCCATTCATTCTGACGCTATATGTTGTCGGAATCCATGTGATCCTCAGTCAGGAGGTGCGCCATGGGACTGGCTCAATATGCCGACAAAGGCTACCTGCTTCCCAGCAAGTTCGCGAAGGAACTGCGCACGACCAGCGATGATCTCGCCTACAGTCTCGGGGTCGGGAAGGACGC
>Ga0207867_1001885_pt1 | contig 13117 bp, 29 predicted proteins | sample HigsolmetaAR206D_FD_184838 | JGI IMG/M metagenome (GOLD analysis project Ga0207867, IMG submission 184838) | Ionic liquid and high solid enriched microbial communities from the Joint BioEnergy Institute, USA - AR20-6-D (SPAdes) (version 2) ...
AGCCACCGCCGCCACCGGAGCGATCCTCACAGCACTCCACGCCACCATCGGCCTCCCCTGGTGGATGTGGGCCGCCTACGCCACCCTCGTCGCCGCCCAACTCGGCAACCGCATCATCCGCGGATGGGCACGATGAGCACCCGCAAAACCACGCCACTACCTGAACCAGGCGCAGTTCGCCGAACGTATCGGCGTGACACCCAGCGCCATGGGCCGATACAAGCTGCCCGAACCCGACGTCATCGTCGGCCCCATCAACGAAGACGGCACCATCCCACGCGGCACCGTCCGCGGCTGGACCGCCGAAACCATCGACCAATGGAACGCCACCCGCCCCGGCCGCGGCGCCCGCACCGACCTCCACTGACGCAAAGGGGGCCCGACCAACCCGGCCGGGCCCCTCAAGTCGCCGCTACGACGACGACGGCCTATAGCCAGGCAACCGCCCGCGATTCGCACCCACCGTCATGGCAAAGGCATTCGCCAACTGCTCGAGCTGCGTGCAATTAGCAGCCGACGCCTTATTGGCGATCGCCTTCAGCAGTGCCTCCCGGGCCTGCGTCTCGAGGTTCTCCGAATCGGCCACGTTGTCCTCCTTTCCGCCGCGACGCCCTGCCGCAGCAAACGCCAACATAACCCCGCAGTGCGACAATCCGAGAGGTACCGGGGAACCCAACACCCGGGCGCTGAGTCAAACCCGGCATGCGCGACCACGAAACCATCGACGCCGAACTCCGCCTCATCGCCGCCATCCGTCACGCGTGCCGAAACGCCGGCGGACCACCGCCAAATCCAGCCATGATCGATCAACTACTCGACGAACGCAGAGGAGACCCATGGCACAACTCAGCGGATGCCTCCAACTTGCAGGCGCCGGCCTGACCCTGCTCGGCGCGATCATCACCGCCGCGGGGATCGCCAGCGGACTGAAACGCACCGATGACCGCTTTCAAAGATTCCTCCAGGGCGTGCGTGGACTACCACAGGCTTTGCTCGCCCGCATCCAGCAGGTGGTCGATCGAATGGCCGACGCCTACGACATCAGCCCCCAGGAGCCACACAAGGCGTCGTTCACCGTCGGCGTCGGCGTCGACGTCACCATGGACGCAAGAGCTGGTATGCACACCCCACGGATCCGCGGCGGCACCGCCGAGAAACAACTGGAAACCATCTGGAACGACATCACCCAGCTCTACGACAACCTGCGACAAACTCAGCAGGCCATCGCTGCCATCAGGGTCGACACCGGACCGATCTATGCAACCATCGGCGCCGTCAGAGAAGAAATCGCCGAGGCGCAGAATCTCGTCGCAGCCCGCGACTTCTGCGTGGCGATCATCGGCGCCGCCCTCGTCGTCGCAGGCACCGGACTCAGCTTTGCGGGCATCCTACTCGGGCTGTGACGTTGCCGCCGCCGGCCAGTCAGTCCACCGCTGGGTCTCGATCGGCTCGTCAGTCATCACGCCGCGCCCCTCGCACGGTTTCTCACGTTGTAGACCGTCGCTCGGCTGACGCCGTACTCGCGGGCCAGCTCCGTCGCCGACTCGCCAGCCGACAGCCGCTGAGCGACCTCGGCGGCCTGGGCATCGGACAGTGCCGGCTTGCGGCCCTTGTACACGCCCTTGGCCTTCGCGATCGCGATGCCCTCACGTTGGCGTTGCAGCATCAGCGACCGCTCGAACTCGGCGACCGCGCCCATCACCGACAGCATCAGCACTGAGCACGGATCGGACTCATCGCGGGTGAACGTCAGCCCCTCTTTGACGAACCGAACTGCGACGCCGCGAGCGGTCAACTCATCGACCAGGCGGCGCAGGTCCGGCAGCGACCGGGCGAGCCGGTCCATGCTGTGGACGATGAGGGTGTCGCCTTCGCGGACGTAGCGGAGGCACTCGTCGAGCGCCGGCCGGTTGGTGTCCTTGCCGCTGGCTTTGTCGGTGAACACTTTGTCGAGGTCGATGCCGTCGAGTTGGCGTTCGGTGTTCTGGTCGAGCGTTGAGACGCGGATGTAGCCGACGAGCTGGCCGGTCATCTTTCACCCCGTTCTGTCTAAGTAGGTTCTTAAACCAGAGTAGATGACTGTCTAACAATGCGCAGCAGATTTCAGATATACGCGATACACAGCGTCATCGACCGTCCACCACGGGCACGCCCCAGATAGACGCTCAGCCGTCCTCGTCGCCGTCGCCCAGCTGCGCGAGCGCCCGCTCAATCCACGACCCACCGACCTCCGCCTCCGGCTCCGCTTCGGCTTCGGCAGCTCGCGTCACCGCCAACCACTCCGCCAGCTCGTTGGCCGGCACACCGCCGAGCGCGAGCACCTGACGCGCAACATCGACGTGCAGCTCCCACAGCGCGTCCCCGGCGCCGACCACCGTGCCGAACAGCGCCCGGCACTCGTCGGCGGCCAGGGCGTCGAGCTGGTCAGGCTGGAGTCGCCCCTCGGCGACGTCGCGCGCCACGGCCATGGCGGACTTGATCGCGGCTTGCTGGGCGCTCACTCAACGACCTCGGCGTCGACGATCTCGGACTGTGGCTGCTGGGCGATGGCGAGCAGCTCTTGCTCGGCGCGTTCGAGGACCGCGGCAGCGGATCGGACGTTGAGCTCGATCTGCTGGGGGATCGCGATGTGCAGGCCGGCGAGCTTGGCCTGTTTTTCGATGGTGTCGGCGGCGGCGCGGCCGAGGGTGGCGACGGCCTGGTGGTCGCCGGCCTCTTCGGCTGCGTCGAGGGCGTCGAGGAGTTTTTGGCGGATCATGGTGAGGCCGTCGCCCATTGCGCGGCGGAGGGTCTCGGCGTCGGGTGGTGGGTTTTTTTCGAGGAAGGTGGCGACGGCGCGTTGGGCGGCGGCGCGGCTTTTGAAGCCTTCGGTGTCGGCGATTTCTTGCCATGTGCGGCCGCGGAGGCGTAGGCGCCATGATCTTTCGGCTCTGGCGGTGCTGTCTCGCCTGTTCATGACGGGTGGCATGTCGTGATTGTGGGTTGGGTGGGTGCTGGTGGTGGTTGGGGGTGTGTTTTTACGTTGGTGGGTTTTTGGGGTGGTGGGTGTGTGTTTGGTGGCCTGTTGTTGGCGCTGTGTTGCGTTTTGGCGGGTTTTTGGGGGTGGGTGAGGGTGTTGGGTGGCGGGGGTGGTGTTTCGTCGCGGGTTTCGTCACGGTTCCAGCTCATGGTTTTGCGGATGAGGGCGAGGCCGCGTTTGGCGGTGGCGGCGTAGTCGATGTGATGGCAGATACGGTTGCCGCGGTAGCTGTCGTCGTCGCATAAACGGCATGCTGCGATGGCGGACGCGTCCAGGTGCGCGCTGGCATCGGTGTTCTGTTCGGCCGCGGCGCGGGCACGGCGGGCGGCCTCCTGGCGGGCCTTCAGCTCATCGAGTCCGTCGCGCATGGCGCGCTCCCGGCTGGCTGATCGCCCTGAAACTGGTCTCAGGGTGGTCGATTCGCGCTACCCCCCTGCGCGCGTTACTCAGCAGATAGATATCTATGCAAGGTAAGTAGTTCTCCGTTAGTCCGTCCGTACGTACGTGGGAGTCCCTAGGCGGATCTCCGATTCGGATCTCCGATCGGACTCCGATTCGGATACCTGTTAGGTGTGTCGCCAGCATCCGCATTCTTTGCCGTGCCACCTGACGCAGTTGGCTTTTTTCGATGCGATTTCCTGCCTTATCCTGCGTTCTCGTGTTTCGTCGTTGGACAGCTGGAATTCGAGCCAGCCGTTGATTTCCCAGCCGCCGGTCGCGGGGTTCCATAGCCCGACGTCGACCAGGGTTGAGGCGTCGGACCGGGTTGAGTGGATGAACGGCAGCGCGGTTTCGGGGATGTATCCGTCTGTTCCGTGCTGTCCGCAGTAGGCGAGTGAGGCGACGTAGACGAACGCTGCACGCCATTTCTTGCGTGCGGCGAGCTCCAGCATCTTCGGATTGGATGCGAATTGGGTGTCGAGTCGGACCCAGGGGAGTCCCACTTAGGTGCCCTCCTCGGGTTCGGTCCAGGTGTGTCCGCAGTCGCATTCGTGCGGCCCGACATGGCCGGGTGGGTGTGTGCAGTCGTGGACCCAGGTGTGGTTGTCGTGGTGGTCGCATCGGCCGACGGTTTCGTCGGCGCAAAGTCGTCTCATGCGTTGACCTTTCTGGCAATTCGGGCGGCGATCTCACGCTGCTGCGCGGGGGCCTGGCGAGCGGCCGAGGCGCCGGCATTCGGCTGGCGTGAACAGCGGGCGGGGCGGGCGGTTATTCATCGGCCTGTGGGTTGGTGCAGTCGGCGCGGTGGTGGCCGTTGGCGGTGCGGTAGTAGCCGCAGCCGGGGCAGAACGTTTTCGGGCGGTCGTGGGCGGACGCGTGGAGCTGGTGCCAGCGGTCCCGCGGCTTGCTCTCCTTGCTCATCGGCGTGCCTTTCGCGCTTCTCGGCGTTGGCGGTCGGCGGCCAGGCAGACCTCGCAGTGCTCCCCGTTGTGGCGGTGCGCCCGCAGCGCCGCGGACGTGCCGCATGGCCCCGGCGGACGGCCGATCGCGCCCTTGGCGATGTAGTTGTGGAACCGGCCGGCGAACACCCCGTAGGTGACGCGGCTGCGCGTCGCCCAGGCGGCGCACTCCGCGGTGACGGGACAGCGGACGCAGACCGCCACCGCGGCGGAGATCCCGGCCGTGTCGGAAGGGTCAGGAAAGAACAGTTCGGGATCCTCGCCGCGGCAGGCGGCGCGCAGCCCCCAATCGTTCTGCTCAGGCACGCGGGGCCTCCGGCGTGGCGGATTGCAGGGCGACGAGTCGCAGTGAGTCGCGAAGGTGCTCAAGTGTCACGATGATGCAGTCGCGGACCGTCGAGTCGATCTCGTAGTAGCCGCGGACATCCGTTGCGGCGCTATCGAGGAGCTGCGCGGCGACTTCCATGCCGTTGCGGATGCCGTCTGCGTGGGCGGCGAGCCAGAGTTGCCCGACTTGGGTGCTGATCTGATTGGCGGCGGCCAAGGCGCGGCATTCGGGGGCGTCGGGGTTCGACATCTGTTCAGGTGTTCCTTCCGGTCGTGGCGGTGAGGATCAGCAGCAGCAGGACGATCACGGCGGCGTGCCAGTTGGTGAACGCGAGCCAGCTCACGGCGCCGATGGCGGCCAGGCCGACGATGACTGCGGTGTCGCGGCTCACGGCTGCCCCTCGGCGGCCTGCGCGGCGGCCAGCAGGGCACCGGGCGAACCGCTTTTCTCGATCAGGGCGGCTACGGCAGCGGCGGGATCATCGGCATGCCGTTTGCACACCTCGACCACCTCGAATAGGGCGAGCTGCCCGGACGGTTCGAGGTCGCGGGCGGTGAGGCGCAACGCTTTCGCGAGATACACCGTCTCGTAAGCGCGAATCCGCCGGTAGTCGGCTCGGGCGTCGCTTTCCTGCCGCTCGGTCGGCGGGCAGATCCGATCCCCCAGGTAGGCGTATCCGCACGGCTTCGAACCGCAGCCGCAGAACCGGCCACGCAGCACAGCGTTCGCGGTCGACTGCGCGCGGATGTCCCGCAACTGGTCCTTGATCTCATCCGGGATGGTCGTGGCGTACCGATCGATCTGCGCCGCCGTCACCACTACTTTCGGTTCGGCGACCAAGGGGCCGCAAGGCGAACAGATCTTGCCGCCGCGTGTCTCCCAGCTGGTCATCCACTCCGGCGCGCCCGGGATGGCTGTGCCGCCAGCCCTGGCCGACAGGGAATTCATGAGGTGCTTAGTGCCGGCAGGATCAATCAGCGCCCATACGATCTGCCAGCCACCTATCGTCATCAGCAGCCACCGCTGATCCAACGTGAGCATCACGACAGACCCCACTTTTTGAGGACGGCGACGGTCAGGCAAGCGGTCACCGCTACCCTCCGCTCACTTCGGCTGGGGCGGGGCGGGCGTCGACGCGTTGCGCGTAGGTCTGCGCCAGCTCCAGCGACCCCAGCGTTCGGCCGCCTGGCGGCAGCCCGGGCATCCACAGCCCGTCATGACCAACACCGGACAGGTGCCACGCCGGGCCCACCTTCTGGATCGTGTACACGCCTCGCACCCCTACCGAGGTGATCGCGCCGGCGATGTCGTCGTGAGCGGTCCATGTCAACATCAGCACCGCACCCGCTCGGTGTGTTGGATGAGCTTGCCGCGGCTGGTGCCAGCCTTCACGCTGGCCGGGGTCGGACCCGACCTGTACGAGAGCACCACGGGGGCGGGCGCGATCGACGTGATGAACGCGCGCGCCGCCCGGACGGCGCGCCATCGCTGTCGGTACATCTTCGACGTCAGCACGGTCTCGCCGTTCGCGCCGCGCACCGCGTACCAGAAGTCGCCCTTGCGGTTCTCGCGCTGGTCAACATAGATCGGACGTCGGTTCATGCCAGTTCGCCTTCCACTCGGATGTTCACGCCGGCGGACCGCTTACGTGCCCGCACATCGGCCTTCCAACAGTCGCGGCACCGTCCCCCACGCCTGTGCGTCAACTCCTTGCCGCAATCAGCGCATCGCGAGAACGGCGCGGATGCCGCTTTTCGCGCGTTACGCCGCGAATCAACGCGGCATTCCTCGCCACAGAACTTCTGCGTACGTACTCGGCGCCGGTAGCGCCGACCGCAGTGCCCGCATGGCACCAGTTCCGCTAAATCGGGGTAACCGAGGGACTTTTGGCGACATGCACGCGAACACGTTTTTGGCGGCTGATCACGCGCTCGTGAACCTCTACCGACAAGCTTCCCGCAGGATCTGCATGGCACCGAATCGTCGCTGCCACGCTTAAGCGTGCTGATGTGCTCCCCAACGACGACGACAGTCCGTGGCCGTTCGGCGTCCAGCTCGACAACACCCATGATCGCGGTGCACTGGGAATCATCAAGCCACAGGATCCCGTTGGCGGCGTCGCACACATGCTTGAGCAGATTGTCTACGTCGATGCGCTGCCGGTTCGGCCGGAAGAACAGACACGCCAACCCAACATTGCCGGTGAACGGCTCCCGCACGGCGCGGCGCAGATATGCCGCTGTGCGCTTCTCCGCGTCCAGGTCCTCCGACCTCGAGTAGACATGACCGTTGCGAGCGAACCGAGGCCGGGCTTTCGACCACGGCGCACCTGGAATCGTGATCATGTACTGGGTGTTGGCGGTCTCTCCGAGCCCGAGCGCTGAGAACATGTCGAGCATCCGGTCCACGTCCGACCGAGTCGCCGCTTGGCCGGTCACCGCGCCGCCTCATCGGACTCGGCCATGCGCAGCACTTCGGCCTGGATCAGGTCGGTGACAACCTCGCCCAACCGACCTTCCTTGCTGGCCGCGTTGAGCGCGGTGACGACCGTGCGCAACTCGTCGTCGGTGATGGCGTCGCGGTGCTCCGGCCGGTCCTGCGGCATGCGGCCAGCCAGCGCGGTGATGACGGTCAGCTGGTCCTCTTTGTCAGGGCAGTCCCCCTCGGCCAGGAGCGCAAACATGCGGTTCAGCCACTTCTTCCGGGTGGTTTCCGACATGCCGCTCGCTGCTGGCTCCTCCTGCGCCTGCTGCTCCGCTGGCTCGGTGGGCTGCTCGGGCGGCCGGCCGGCCTCAAGCTCCGGCGCGGCGCCGGCGCCGCCCTGACCCTGCTGAGCCTGTTGCCGCAGGGCGGCCAATCCGCGGCCGCCGCGCTCCGATCGCACCCGCATGGGCTGCTGCTGCGCCAGCTCCAGCTCCAACTCCTCGCGCGCATACGGGATACCGAGCAGCACGTCCGGTGCGATCCGGCGGCACACCTCCATCGCCGCCTTCGCGTACAGCATCGCCTGCGGATCGGTCTCGTACTTCTTGTTAGACGTGTACCCGGCTCGCTTGGCGCGCGGGATATCCCAGGTCGATTCCTCCACCTGCCCGGTCCGCGGATCCGTGGCCCGCACTGTCACCGCCTCGTCGGTGGACGACACGGTCTCGACGACGACCCCGGCGCGTTTGACCAGCGCGACCGCGGTGCGGGCGTAGATCGCGGGCTGCCCGTGCACCACGAAGACCTGCTGCAGAGACTGGATCGGGTTCAGGCCCAACTCGGCGCCGTAGAGGATCGCCGCCGCGGCGTTGGCAGGCTTGCCCTTGTAGTCCTTGGGCACCATGTCGGTCTGGGACAGCGCGTCACCGAGCTGTTTGGCGGCGCTCATGGCCTGGGCGTGCTGCATCAGCTGCCCGATCGACTCGGAGGCCATCGGCCGGGCCGGGGGCAGCACCTCGATCTCGGAATCGGTCGGCGCGGCGCCGGTGCTGGTGGCGGCGATTTCGTTCATGCAGACATCTCCTGTGCTCGTTCGGTGATCTGGTCGAGGTTCTTGTGGGCAAGCGAGAGCGCGACCCCGCCGCGGCTGTGCGGGCGGCGGTCCGCGATCCGAACGCCGGCCGCCTCGGCGTATTGGGCGTTGCCCATGACGTCCAGCAGCCGGGTCTTGGCGCCCCGCAACTGCCGTTCGAGGTCCTTATGCTCGGCGGCCAAGCGCAGCAACTCCGCTGCGGCGTCGAGGTCGTATTGCACGGTGCTGCCGTCGATGTCGGGGTGCAGCTCCCGCACGCACTCGTAGGTGGCGACCGAATCGTCCAGCAGCGGCGGCTCGTCGCCCTGCAGCGATTCCCAGAACTCGCGGCAGCGCTGCACGATCCAGTCCGCGACCTGCTGGTCGAACTCGATGACGTAGGTGTGGGCCTTGAAATAGGGGCCCAACACCATCAGGTGCGCCGGATACTGGGTGTAGCCGGTGAACAGCATCTCGGCGGTCACCTGCGCCACGTAGTCGGCCGGGGCTTCGTCAGTGAATTCGTCGCCCCATTCCTCCAGCGAGCGGGCGGTTTTGAACTCCACAACCCGGCGGGCCCGGCCCCGCGCGGCGCGACGGTCGATCGTCGCCGCGCACGGAAACCCGAACTTGTGGGCGTCGCCGTGGATCTGAACCTCACCACGGGACAGCCGCCAGCCGGGGTTCTCGCGGCGCCAGATGTTCGCCATGGCGTCCTCGAAGTCGTGGCCAAGGTCGAAGATCTCCTTCGGCGGCTCCGGGTCGACCAGGCCCTTGATGCGGTGCCACAGCCGGTATGGCGATTCCCAACGCGAGACACCGAGGATCGCCGCGACCTTGCTCGGAGTGATGGTCTGCGTCCATTCCTGCGAGCCGGGCTGCATGGTGACGGTCACAGGTCCTCCCGATCAGGTCGGTGGCCGCAGTCGGTGCACACGCCGTGTTGGCGTGAGGTGTGCCCGCAGGCGGCAGCCAGTTCGGCTTCGGTGCTGTGCGCGACGGCCCGGCGCCATTCGTCGCGTTCGTAGCCGTAGGCGCTCACCGGGCGTCCTCCAGTTCGCCCTCGCCCCACCACTCGTCGGCGCTCCAGTCGTCGGGGTCGCGGTCCGGCTCGGTGCAGTAGCCCCACGCGAGCGTGGCGACCGCGCTGGTGATCCCGGCGGCGAGGAACAGGTCGCGCCACAACAGAATCAGTGCGGCCCAGGTAACCCCACCGGCGATCCAGGAGACGTACAGCAGGACGCGGCTCATGACGCACGCTCCTGGGATCGGCCCTCGACCAGCCGCCAAACCCACCGCTCGTTCGGTGCGCCGATGAGCCAGGCGACAATCGCGGCCGTGACGCCTTTGTCGAGGAGTCGGCGGGCGGCGACCGCCTGCTCTGGCGGCGCGAGCTTCATCGGAAACCCCTGCACTGCGGCATCGATAGCGAGCTCGTCCAGCCGAGCCATTAGGCCACCCCCACGATCCGGCCTGCGTGCGCCGCGGCGATTGATTCCACGCGCTCCCACAGGCATCGGACGGGTTCGTTGGGGTTGAACCACGCGGCCAGGCACATCGCGATCTGCGCAAGCTTCGCCGGGTGCCGGTAGGCGAGGTAGGCCAGCTCCCCGTAGAGGCGGCACGGGTCGTCCTCGCGGATCTTCTCGGCGATGCCGAGCGCGATTTCAGCGACGCGGTCCAGATCCGGGTCGGGTGCCCAATCGATCACGTCGCGCGCGGTCATCGGGCACCTCCCCACAGCTCGCTGCTGGTGGGGCAGGGTCCGCCGCACCATTCACGGTGGGTGCCGTGGTCCACCCAGCCAGCGGCGGCTGCTGCCGGTACAGCTTCGTGTGCTGCGGCGGCCGCCAGCAGTTCCGCGGTATCGGCCGGCGACCAGATCGGCGTGAGCTTCACGGCACGCTCGCGGCGGGCCTGCGCAGCGAGCAGGGAGTGAAAGGCGATGAGAGCCTGTTCGTCACGGCGCCGTTTCTTCCGGCCGAACAGCCCACACGCCGGGCAGAAATGCAGCCTGTTCACTGGTCACCGCCTTCGCCGGGCAGCATCCCGCCAGGTGCGTTGTAGCGGGCCGAAACCTCGGCGTACACCGCGGGAAACGCGCGCTGCAGCTTGGCCATGTTGAAGGTGTCGGCCTTGCGCATCGCGGCCATGATCAGTGCGTAGAACGGCGGGTCGCCTTCGCTGATCTGCTGGGAGACCTGGTAGTCGTACAGGCTCACCGGTCACCGCCTATCTGCGGCGGCAGCAGCAGGTCCATCCACGACGTTGCGGTGCTGACACCAGAATCCGCGGCGGTCCCGGTGATCACGCTGATGTAGCTGTCCCAGTCAAACTCGGTGCCGGTGCCGGTGTCGGCGTGGGCGTCCATAACCCATCCGATGCCGGTGCCGGCCAGGATGATTCCGGCGGCCGCCGCGAGCGCGCGGCGGGCGGTGCGTTTCGGATAGGTGCGTGCCAGTAGTTTCATCGCACACCACCCGCCAGCCGCTGGTTGACATGGGCGAGGATGCGGTCGAACTCGAGCCGCCCGTAGATGTCACCGAGCGTCGCTGTGCGCTTGTGCCGCGACGGCGGGAACGTCGCGCCGAGATCGGCCGGGCTCGGGCGGCCGGGCGACCACCGGTGCCGGGGCCGGTGCGGGGTACTCTTGGTTGACACTGGATTTCCTTTCCTGGTGGTGATTTCCGGTGTTGGCCCGCCGCTCGCACCGGCGGGCCACTCTTTTCAGTCGTCTTGGTTGGCGAACTGCTCGGCGCGGGCACGAAGCTCCGGGATCAACTCACGCAGCTCGTCGGCACGGCATGGGCCGCCGAACGACAGCCATGGGCCGCCGAACGACAGCCAGACCTCAAGCTGGGCGGCTGCATCTCCCAGCAAGCGAGAGGTTGGTCGCCCCGGGGCGGGTGCGGGGGGCTCACCCACCCCGGGGCGGTCATCACCCACCACGCCGGGGGCAGCGGCAGTGGGCGACGGGATCGCAAGCTCGTCCGGCCGGTGACCAAGCCATGCCTGTTCGGAGACCGGTTCGTGGGCCTTGCCCTGGACGCGGGCGAGCCTGGCGTTCTCCTGAACGAGGATGTCCAGGGCGGCCTGCGCATCACACAGTTCGGCGACCTGTTGCTCGACCGCGCCGGCCAGGGCGGCGTTGTGGGCGGTCGCGTGCCGCAGCAAGCTCGCGAGATTCACCAGCTGGTCGCGGTGATCGTCCGTGTCGGCCCGATCCAGGTAGCGGCGCACCAGCTCCGCCATGTCGCGACGGGTGGCGTCGGACACCACGGCGCTCACGACACCGCCCCCACCAGCGGCAGCTGACCCGAACCGCCCAACCGCTTATGCAGCTCAGCCAGGCCCTTCGCAGTGATCCGGATCGTCGGATCAGGCAACCGCATCTCACCCGACGGCTCATGCAGATACGGGGCACCGAGCTTCTCCACCAGGCGGCCGCAATCGACCTGGGTCTGATACGCCTTCCAGCAGCCACGGCCACGGTCCCGGAAAATCCAGCCCTCCGCGGCCATGAACCGGAACAGCCGGTCGCGGCCGATCCGGATCGCGGGATCGCGGGAGAGCACCTTGGCGGCGTCAGCCACTGAGTAGTCGCCGGCGCTGTCGGCCATGTGGGTCCACGCCGACGCCGGCGCGGCAAGCTCACGGGCGCGCTGCTCGGCTTCGAGCCGGGCGGCCGCCTCACGCTCGGCGCGCTCCTCGGCGTCGACAACCCACTGCGCGAGGGTCTTGCGGTCGGGTAGCGCGGCCGGGGCGCCGTATCCGCCGGTCTTGCGGATCTGAGGCAGCACCTCGCCGGTGATCCAGCGCTTGAAAGCGCGCGCTTCTGGCTTGCGGCTGAGGAAGATCACCTCGTACATGCCGGGCTCTGAGACGATGCGCGCGCGCTGGGTGCGGCCGAGCGAGTCGGTGACCTCAGTAGTGCTTAGGGCATCATCTTCGATTCGATCGGCAACCATCGACGGGTTCGTCAGATCAAGGACCTTGCAGAGGTCGGCGAGGACGAACCACGGCCCGCCGTCGATCATCACGACCCGGACAGCCGTTTCGCCGTAGTTGAACGGCACCAACTCGTCAGTCGCGGCCTGCACGCTCATGCGCTCTGCTCCACAGGCTCAGTTGCGAACAGGGCGGCAACTGGTACATCGAGGCAGCGGGCGATTTCTGCGATTTCGTCGACGGTGAATGGTGTTCGGCCAGACAGTCGGCGCGATAACGCTTGTTGCTTCATTCCGATGCTGTGAGCCAGTGCTGACTGCGTACGGTTGGTGCGGGCCATCTCCGCGCGAACATTCGCAGCTACACGCTGAGATTGTGAGTCACAGGGCATGCATGCGGTTCTACACGTTCACATTGTGACTTGCAAGAGGATTACCGGCGTGTCGACAACTCAAAATCGACGTGATCCACACAAAGATGAGTTGCATTCACACGTTTAGCGCGTAAAATACGCGCCATGACTACTTTGATGGTGGTAGACGGCGACCGCGGCGAAAGCCGCTCATTGGCCGTAGCGCGCCGGCTCCGCGAGGAACTGGCCGGGCGACGCATCTCTGTCTCTGAGGTTGCGCGCCGCATCGGAACGACTCAGCAAAAGCTATCCCGCCGCATGACTGGACTTACGCCGTGGGATGTCAACGAGCTCGATGAGGTCTGCCGAGCCGCGGGAATCTCTTTCGTGTACGTCACGACCGGCATCCGTGAAGTTCCGGCGCCGGGTGGGCCCGACGGGGGTGGCGTGGAGCCGCCTGCCGGAATCGAACCGGCGACCTATTCATTACGAGTGAATCGCTCTGCCGACTGAGCTAAGGCGGCCGTACCCGACTGTGTGGGAGTCCGGTCAACCACACATCCGGGGCGCAAGA
>Ga0207867_1001888_pt1 | contig 13093 bp, 4 predicted proteins | sample HigsolmetaAR206D_FD_184838 | JGI IMG/M metagenome (GOLD analysis project Ga0207867, IMG submission 184838) | Ionic liquid and high solid enriched microbial communities from the Joint BioEnergy Institute, USA - AR20-6-D (SPAdes) (version 2) ...
GGTCGAGGAGGACTACGCCGACGATCGGGAGGTCGAGAACGCCCAGGCCGAGGCCATCGAGGAGGCCACGCGCCGCGCGCCGCCGCTGACGGCGGAGCAGCGAGCGATGCTCGACGATCTGAGGTCGTGGGCCCAGCGCGCCAGGAACCAGGTCGATTCCAAGGCCCGCGCCATCCTCGACTGGCTCGAAAAACACCTCAAAGAGCCGAACGGCGAATGGAACGACCGCCGGGTGATCCTGTTCACCGAGTATCGCACGACGCACGAGTGGATGCATCGGATCCTCGCCAGCCATGGCTTCGGCGGCGAGCGCCTCGCGCTGCTGCACGGCGGTCTCTCCCAGGAGGAGCGCGAACCCATCAAGGCAGCGTTCCAGGCCTCCCCCAAGGATTCCCCCGTCCGCATCCTGCTCGCCACCGACGCGGCCTCCGAGGGCATCGACTTGCAGAACCACTGCAACATGCTCATCCACTTGGAGATCCCCTACAACCCCAATGTGATGGAGCAGCGCAACGGGCGCATCGACCGCCATGGCCAGCGTGAGAGGGAGGTGCTGATCTGGCACCCGGTCGATGGCGGCGACGCTCAGGGCACCTTGGTCGGCGGCCACGCCGAGGACATCCTGCGCGCCCTGCGCAAGCTGGACTCGATGCGCGCCGACATGGGCAGCGTCAATCCGGTCATCGCGCCGCAGATGTCCGGTCTCATCGAGGGCTCTCTGAAGGACCTGGACACCCGCATGGCCGAGGCACGGATCGCCCGGGCCAGGAACTTCGTCCGAGCCGAACGCGAGTTGAAGGAGCGCGTCGCCAAGCTGCACGAACGGCTGCTGGCCACCAAGCAGGACTTCCACCTCGATCCCCAGCACATCCTGATGGCGGTCAAGACCGGCCTCGCCTTGGCGGGCCGTCCACCCCTGGAGCCCGTCGAACTGCCCGGCGCCCCGCCCGGCACCGTCTTCCGCATGCCCGCGCTCTCCGGATCCTGGGCGCGCTGCCTGGAAGGATTGCGTCATCCCCACACGCAGAAGATCCGCCCCATCACCTTCGACCACGCCGTCGCCAGCGGCCGCGACGACGTGGTGCTCGTCCACCTGAACCATCGCCTGGTGCAGATGTGTCTGCGCCTGCTGCGCGCCGAGATCTGGGCCCGCGACGACGTGAAGAAGCTGCACCGCGTCACCGTCCGCAGCGCCCCCGACGTGCTACTCGACGGTCCGGCCGTGGTGATCGTCTCGCGGCTGGTGATCACTGGCGGCAACCATCACCGCTTGCACGAGGAGCTGACCGTCTCCGGCGGCTACCTGCGTGATCAGTCCTTCCGCCGTGAAGAGAGGGTCACCCGCGTCCAGCAGTGGCTGGACGACGGCAAGCCGACCACCGCGGCGGCGCCCCTGTTCGACGCGCTCCGCGTCCGCTTCGATCGCCACCGCGAAGCCATCCTCGAGGCGGTCGCTGCCCGCTCCAAGGAACGGCTGCGCTACCTGACCAACACGCTGCAGACCCGCAAACGGCAGGAGATCGACGACATCGGTACCGTGCTCGACGAGCTGGAGCGAGCGATCCAAGCCGAACTGGCGAAGGGTGGGCAGCCCGAACAGCTCTCGCTCTTCACCGAGGACGAGCGCATGCAGCTGCGGCGTGACATCGCCGCGCTGCAGGCCCGGCTCGCTCGCATCCCGGAGGAGCGCCGCATGGAGACCGAGGTCGTCGAATCCCGCTATGCCAAGCTCGACGACCGCACCTTCCCGGTCGCCGTGATGTTCATCGTTCCCGGTGAGGTTGGATGATGAGCCGAGGCGTCAGCTACACATTGGACGGATTCCTGTGCGTCGACGAAGCGTCAGTGTTGGGGGCTCTCACGGCCGCAGTGGTATCCACTGGGGTGCAGGCAACCCGGACCACGCAGATCGACAGCTGGAAGCGGCAGATCGAGATACTGCGGCTGGCTGCGAGACGGCTAATCGATCTTCATCCAAAGAGCTCCTCGTGGAGTTTGATTCTCGAATACGAGCTGCCAAGACGGCAGAAGCGCCCAGATGCGGTTCTATTGGCCGACGGTGTGATCCACGTGATCGAGTTCAAGGTCGGAGCGAATGATTACGACCGCGCTTCGCGTTGGCAGGCCGAAGAGTACTGTTTGAATTTGCGCGACTTTCATGCGGAAAGCCGAGGTCACCCGATCGTCCCCGTTCTCTGTGCCACGAAGGCGCCCCACACTGTAAACGGACCTCCGGAAACACGCCGAAGCATTGCGGATGTTCAATTTGCAAATGAGGAAAACCTGCCGGATGTGCTGATCACGGCCCAGCGGTTCGCGAGCCAATCAGCGCCTTCCCTGATAGACGCGGATCGCTGGATTCACTCGGCGTACCGGCCAACGCTTTCGATCATCGAGGCCGCGGAACGCTTGTATGCCGGCCACGAGGTCCGAGAAATCAGCCACAGCTATGCAAGTAACCTGAACGCTACGACGGATATGCTGGCCCGGGTGATTGGTGATGCTCGTGCCAGCGGTACGCGTCATGTTTGTTTCATCACTGGCATACCGGGTGCAGGCAAGACTTTGACCGGGCTGAACGTTGTTCATGACCCATCACTCCGTGATAGTAGAGAACGGTCCGGCATCTTTCTCTCGGGCAACGGCCCGCTGGTAAAGATCGTTCGCGAGGCACTCGTACTGAACAGGCAGCGAGCCGGTCGTAGAAGGCAGGATTGCGCGCACGAAGTTTCGACGTTCATACAGAACGTTCACCAGTTCCTTCGATACCACCGTGAGAACCCAAGTGCACGACCGCACGAACACGTCGTCGTGTTCGACGAAGCTCAGCGGGCTTGGAACGAGCACCAAATGCTCCGAAAGCAAGGAGTTTCGACTTCTGAAGCTGCCGAACTTCTTGACGTCATGGACCGCCTCCACGACTGGGCGGTGGTCATCGCTCTCGTCGGAGGGGGGCAAGAGATATTCCTCGGAGAAGGTGGCTTGGAGGAGTGGGGACGAGCCGTGGCCGAGCGTCCTCATTGGACAGTCGTTGCCTCCCCCGAGGTCATCTCGGGCGGGGAGAGCGTCTCTGGGCATCGCTTGTTCGATGGTGGTATCCCAGATCGGGTGAGGGTTCGAGAAGAGCCACTTGCGCACCTGAGCGTCGGGGTTCGTAGCCATCGCGCTCAAACCTTCACCGAATGGGTGAACGCCATGTTGAGGTTGGAACTCGAAGGCGCCAGGGTCTCGATTCCTGACCCACGAGAGTTTCCTCTCTATGTCACGCGCAGCCTGGGCGAAGCGCGCAAGTGGTTGCGCGATCGTTGCCTCCCGGGAGGAGATCAGCGGCCCGGTCTACTTGCAACCTCCGAAGATCAACGGCTTCGCGCCTATGGCCTTGAGAGATCCAGCGCGTTCAGGCTCGGCTTCTCTTTCGAGAAATGGTTCTTGATGCCTTCCGATGACTGTCGATCAAGCCACGCACTCGAGGTGGCTGCATCCGAATTCGAGTGCCAAGGGCTCGAGCTCGATTGGGTTGGTTTGTGCTGGGGTGGTGACTTCACTCTCTCAGAAGAGGGTGCATGGGATTACCGGAAATTTCGCGGTAGCTCCTGGCAACGGGTCAGAGATGACGTCGAGAAGGCATACATACGCAACCGCTACCGGGTACTCCTCACACGGGCTCGAGCGGGTATGGTGATCTGGGTTCCACCAGGAAAAAAGGGGGACGACACGCTCGACCCTGCCAGATTCGATCGAGTCCATCGACTCCTTCTGGCGGCAGGGGTTCCGGATCTTCCCGAGTCCGCCGGAGGTGCCGCATGAGCATGCACCACGACTGGCTCTCGCTCATCGAGATCTCCGGCCCCTTCCTCGCCATCCCGGTCCTGAAGGAAGCCTTCCCGCAAGGTCTGGAGGAGCTCGACTTCGCCAAGCGCAAACGGCTACGGCAGGCCTACGACGAGTGGCAGGAGGCGCTGGAGACGGGCGATCCACGCTTCGACGAACTGCATGCCGCCTGGATCGACGAAGTCCTCGCGCGTGGGTTGGAGCTGGACGAGGACGGCCGGGGCGACGTGCTGAAGCGCCGCGACTGGTGCGCCGCGAACGTGGTCGTCGATCTATCCGAGCACGGCGTGAGCCTGTCGCCGGAGTTCGCCGTCGTCGCCGACGGCGGCAAGCCGCTGCTGCTGATCCAGACCCACGGGCCGGAGGTCGATCTCGAAGCCACCCAGAGGCTGGACGGTTGGGCCAGTACGCCCGCGGAGCGCATGGTGGCGCTCTGCCGTGCCACCGGCTGCCGCCTGGGGCTCGTGACCAACGGCGAGCGCTGGATGCTGGTGGATGCCCCGGTGGGCGCGGTCACCACCTTCGCCAGTTGGTACGCGCGCCTCTGGGGTCAGGAACCCGTCACCCTCCAGGCCTTCGTCCACCTGCTCGGCATCCGGCGCTTCTTCGTGGACGAGTCGGAACGGCTGCCCGCGCTCCTCGATCGCTCGCTGAAGTACCAGGACGAGGTCACCGACGCCCTGGGCGAGCAGGTGCGGCGTGCGGTCGAAGTGTTGGTCCAGGCGCTCGACAAGGCCGACCAGGACCGTGACCGTGAGCTTCTGCGTGGCGTGGAGGAAGCCGAACTCTACGAGGCCGCGCTGACGGTGATGATGCGGCTGGTCTTCCTGCTCTGCGCGGAGGAACGCGGCTTGCTGCTCCTGGGCGACGAGCGCTACGAGGCCCACTACGCCGTCTCCACCCTGCGCATGCAGCTGCGCGCCGAGTCCGACGAGATCCTCGAGCGCCGCTGGGACGCCTGGTCCCGCCTGCTCGCCGTGTTCCGCGCCGTCTATGGCGGCATTGAGCACGAGAACCTGCGCCTGCCCGCGCTCGGCGGCTCCCTGTTCGATCCGGATCGTTTCCCCTTCCTCGAGGGCCGGGCCAAGGGTTCCCATTGGCGCACCGATGCCGCGAAGCCGCTGCCCATCGACAACAGAACGGTGCTGTTGTTGCTCGAATCCATCCAGACCTTCGAAGGCAGGACGCTTTCCTATCGCGCGCTGGACGAGGAGCAGATCGGCTACGTCTACGAGGGCCTGCTGGAGCGCACCGTCAAGCGCACCAGCGACGTCACGCTGGAGCTCGACGCCACCAAGGGGGCTCAGTCGCCCTGGGTCACGCTGGCCGAGCTCGAATCCGCCCGGCTCGACGGCGCCGAACGCCTGGTCGCACTGCTGCGCGAGCGGTCGGGCAGCTCCGAGAGCCGCGTCCGCAATGACCTGGCTCGGCTCGTGGACGACGCCCTGGCCGAGCGCCTGCTCACCGCCTGCCACGGCGACACGCGGCTTCGTGACCGCATCCAGCCCTTCGCCCACCTAGTGCGCACCGACCCCTGGGGCTATCCGCTGGTCCATCCAGCCGGGGCCTACGTGGTCACCACGGGCTCCGATCGGCGCGAGACCGGCACGCACTACACGCCGAAGTCCCTCACCGAGGCCATCGTCGCCGAGACGCTCACGCCCGTCGCCTACGTCGGCCCGGCGGAGGGCAAGCCGCGCGCCGAATGGACGCTCAGATCTCCCGAGGAATTGCTGGATCTCAAGGTCTGCGACCCGGCCATGGGTTCGGGCGCCTTCCTCGTGCAGGCCTGCCGCTGGCTCGCCGATCGGCTGGTGGAAGCCTGGGCTCGGGCCGAGGACCAGGGCCATACGGTGGGCATCGATGGGCGGGTGGCGGAGGCCGGCTCGGAAGTCGAGCCGCTGCCGCGCGACGTCGAGGAGCGCACCATCGTCGCCCGCCGCCTCGTCGCCGAACGCTGCCTCTACGGCGTGGACCTGAACCCGCTGGCGGTGGAGCTGGCCAAGCTCTCCCTGTGGCTCACGACCCTGGCCAAGGGCCGGCCCTTCGGTTTTCTGGACCACAACCTGCGCTGCGGCGACAGCCTGCTCGGCATCCACCGGCTCGACCAGCTCACGGAGCTGACCATGATGCCCTCCGGTAGGGAGGGCCAGATGCGGCTGTTCGGCCGCAACGTCGAGCGCGCGGTGCGCGACGCGATCGAGATCCGCAGGCGGCTGCGCGAGACGCCGATCCGGGACATCCGGGACGTGGAGGTCATGGCGCATCTGGATGCCGACGCACGCCAGAGGCTCGAGGTGCCAGAGCTCATCGCCGATGCGTTCATCGGGGAGGTGTTCGCCACGGGTGGCACTGGCGCGGCGCTCGAGAACGCGCTGGTTTCGCTCGCCATCCAGGCCGGAAGGGCCATCGATGGCGACCAGGAGACGCAGGCCGCGATGCGTCGTCGAGCCGCCGCCGCTCTCGCGACCGATCTGCCGGCGGGCAAGCCGCCACGTCGCCCGTTCCATTGGACGCTGGAGTTTCCGGAGGTGTTCGCCGATGGGAAGGGCGGATTCGATGCCATGGTGGGGAATCCGCCGTTCGGCGGAGGTCGGCTGGTCGGGCGTCGCTTCGGACTGGCCTACCAGGAGTATCTGAAGCTCGTCCGCAACGCCGTCGCAGGATCGCCCGATCTTTGCGTTTACTTCTATCTGAGAGCCTTTGCACTGCTGGGTTCGAAGGGCTGCTTTGGACTCTTGGCGACGAAGTCCATCGCCGAGACCGGTTCTCGCGTGGTCTGCCTTGATCAGATCATCGGCATGGGAGGCACCATCTATCGCGCGCGATCACGAATGCCATGGCCGGGCAATGCCGCCGTGGTCGTCTCCATCGTGTGGGTGACGCGTTCCGCGTGGAGAGGACGGAAGGTTCTAGATGATCGAGACGTCTCGGCGATCACTGGTGCGCTCGAGGGAGACTTCGAGATCGCACGGCCCAAGAGGCTCAAGGCTCTGAAGGGATGGTTTTCGCAAGGCCAGGACATCATGGGGCGTGGATTCGAGCTCACGGCGGAAGAGCGCGCTGAGATCCTCGCCGCCGATCCCAAGTGTGCCGATGTGATCTTCCCGCTGTTCAACGGGCAAGACCTCAACACCATGCCGAGACTGGAGCCCTACCGCTGGGTCATCTACTTCCGCGATTGGCCTGAGGATCGAGCGCGGCTGTACGGACCGGCATTCCGTCGCGCCGAAGCACTGGTGAAGCCTTATCGCGATTCACTGACTGGGCAGATCCATCAAGATTGTTTCTGGAAATTCTGGGATCTAAGGCCGCAGCTTGTTGCTGAACTGGACCGAAGAAGAACCATCTTGGCGTCCGCCATTACATCAAAGTATCTCTCGTTCAGATATGTCCCGACCAATGTAATCATGAATAAGGCAACAAAGCTCTATTTCTTTGATGCCTGGCGCCATTTTGCATGCTTGCAGTCATCAATACACGCGGTTTGGGCCTATTGGACATGCGGAATGATGGGGCTCTCCACGTTGAAATATTCAACGACGGAAGCGTTGGAAACGTGGCCGATGCCAGCCCTCGATGGCAACGGGGAACTCGATGATCTCGGCGAGCGGTATCACGCGCACCGCGAGTCATTGATGGCAGACAAAGCGATCGGCCTCACTGAGCTCTACAACCGATTCCACGACCCGTCAGACGCCGATGCTCGAATCGGGGTCATGCGCGAATTGCATCGAGAGATGGACATCGCCGTCGCCCGCGCCTATGGCTGGGACGACCTCGACCTCGAACACGGCTTCCACGAAGTGCCGTATCTACCGGAGAACGACCGCGTGCGCTTCACCATCTCCGAGCGTGCGCGGCTCGAAGTGCTGCGCCGTTTGTCGGAATTGAACCGTCAGCGGTACGAGGAGGAAGTCGCCCGAGGTTTGCACGGCAGCAAAGCCACCGAGAGTGCCACCCGCAAACCGCGCACCCGACGCACCGAACCTACATCCGTACGGCAATCCTCATTCGGATTCGATATCACCCCAGCCAACGAAGGCCGCTATCTCAAAGCCGCCGAACCGAGCGCCGGCTACCGAGCTGGGCCCGCCCATGCCATCGTCGAATACCTGAAGACCCACCCCGGCTGGCGCGGTAAATCGGACATCCTCGCCGCCACCGGCATCACGAACGGCCAGTGGAACTCCGCGATCGCCGAGCTGCTCGCCGACGGCCGGGTCGAACGGCAAGGCGAGCGGCGCGGCGCGCGATATCGCGGCAAGGATTGATTGGGAGGATCTCCACATGCCCTGGAACCCCGGCCAGCTCGTTCGCCACATCGATGACCCGGCGAAGATCGGAACGATCACCGACCAGACCCGCCCGCGCGCCTCTGGCCCGCAGTACCGTGTGAGTTGGAACGGGCGACTCGACTGGCACTATGAGGACGAGCTGATCTCGGCAGATGTGGGCGGTGACGATCCGCTGGAGCTGATCCGCGAAGGTCGCTATGGGCGGGTGGACGACCTGCGGCGATTGCTGACCCACGTCCACCTCACGGGCCGACTGGCGAACGTCGTCTACGCCATGGGGTTGACGGAGACGGATTTCTATCCGCACCAGTACAAGCCGTTGCTGACCCTGCTGGACTCGCCGGTGAATGGCCTGCTGATTGCCGACGAAGTCGGTCTGGGCAAGACCATCGAGGCAGGGTTGATCTGGACCGAGTTGCGTGCCCGTTACGACATGCGCCGGTTGCTCGTGGTGTGCCCGGCCATGCTGCGGGAGAAGTGGCGGTTCGAGCTCTCATCACGCTTCGGCCTCGACGCGCAGATCGTCGATGCCGCGCAGCTCATCCAGGAACTCGAATCGGTCTCGCCTCGCGAACGTGCATGGATCGTCAGTTATCAGGGCATCCGGGTTCCGAGCGGCTGGGATCCGTCCGAGAGCGACACCCCGCGCCGGTCGGCCCGTGCCCGGCTCGCCGACCTCCTACATCGCCGCGCCGACGGGGAGCCCTTGTTCGATCTGGTGATCTTCGACGAAGCGCACTACATGCGCAACGAAGAGACGGGCGCGTGGCGAACCGGAAGCCTCTTGCGTGACGTGAGCCAGCATCAGGTGATGCTATCGGCCACACCGATCAATCTCGGGTCCGACGATCTGTTCAATCTGTTACGCCTGCTCGACCCAGACCATTTCGAGTATGCCGAGGACTTCAGGAACGTGATCTCGGCCAATCGACCGGTCATCGCAGCCAGCGACGTGGTCCGGGATCCATCGAGCGATGCCGGGGACATCGTGGAGGCCATCCATCGGATCAAGACATCGCGCTACTTCGATACGTCCGAGCGCGTCGGGAGATTGATCGAAGAAGCAGAAGCCGTCCGCGAATGGACGAATGATCGCCGCATCGAGTTCGCGGCCAGGCTCGAGCGGCTCAACCTGATCGCTCACATCGTCAGCCGCACGCGAAAGCGCGAAGTGCAGACCGATCGGGTCCTGCGTGACCCCACCGTGTTCGAGGCGGAGATGTCGCCCGTCGAAGCGGAGCTTTACCAGGCGATCACTGAGGGTACGCGGGAGTACGCGCTGAGCAAAGGCATCGAGCACGGCTTCCTCCTCAGTACGCCCCAGCGGATGGTCGCGTCCAGCCCCGCCGCACTGCTGCGCACCTGGCGCGACGACGTGATGGACGCGGACGCCATGGCCGTGGCGTCGGACGAGACGGACGAGGACGAAGACCGGATAAGGGACGCGTCGTCGGGGCTCAGGCGGTATCTGGCCGATCGGGTGCTCCGCGAGTTCGATCCTGGCGAACTCACCCGGCAGGATTCGAAGTTCGCGAAGCTGAAGGATGCCTTGAAGAAGTTCCTGGCCGAGGATCGTGAGGACAAGGCGATCGTGTTCACGACCTTCCGTGGCACGGCCCGCTATCTCGTCGATCGACTTTCTGCCGAGAACGTCGAGGCGGGTCTGCTGATGGGTGGCGCGGAGTTCGACAAGGAAACGGTGGTCAACGCCTTCCGGGAAGATCGCACCTGCCGTGTGTTGGTGTGCACCGACGTGGCCGCCGAGGGCGTCGATCTGCAGTTCTGCAGGCTCGTGGTCAATTACGACTTACCGTGGAACCCGATGCGCATCGAGCAGCGTATCGGCCGTATCGATCGAATCGGGCAACGATCGAACCGCATCTTGGTCTGGAACTTCGTGCACAAGGAGACCATCGATGCCAGGATCCTGACCCGTCTGACCAATCGAATCGGAGTCTTCGAGAGCACGCTGGGTGGAACGGCAGAAATCCTGGGAGAGGTCAGGCGCCTTGAAGACGTGCTGCTCTCCAAGCGTCTGACGCCTGCAGAAGAAGCGCGCCTGATCGAGGAAGTGGCGCTCGCGATCGAGAACGCCAAACGCAAACAAGAGGAGCTGGAGCGAGAGGCGATCCAACTGGTCGCCCATGGCCAGCAGTTGCTGGCGCAGATCGAGGCGGCGCGTGGTGAGGGAAAGACCGTCACCCGTCACGACTTGATCCGATACGTGGATGGGCACCTCAGAAGCGTGCAGGGTTGCCGATTCGTCGCGGTGCGCGGTGAACCGGACACCTTCGAAATCGGGCTGAGTCCAAGCTTGGCGGCAGAGTTCGACGAGTTCATCCGGAAGGAGAACCTCGTCGGGAAGTCCGGCCTGGGCACCGGCCAGACACGGCGTTGCCGCTTCACCGACAGGATCACCGAGAAGCCGAAACCCGGGGAAGAGATCGTCCATCGCTTCCACCCGATCGTCCGCTTCCTGTCGCACAAGGCCGAAGACGGTGAGGCCCACTTTCCGCTCTATGCGTCCAGAGTCGCCACCAATGGCGTCGCGGCGGGCCGATACGTCCTGATGGCCCGATTGGCGAGTTTTTCGGGCGTTAAGGAGGAAGAACATCTTCTTGTCGCTGCCGTATCGCTCGATCGGGATTTGTCCCGCGACGATCGAGCAGCGGAAACCCTGCTCGACACGGTCAGGCAATCCGGCGTCGACTGGCCGACGGTAGCGGTCGATGTCGCTTCCGAGGCCGGGGTAGCCGCCGTGGAGCGATGCGAGGAATTTCTCAGAGATCGCTACAGGGCACTCAAGGACGAGAAGTGGCGCGAAAACCGTGATCGCGCCGACGTGCTGTCGCAGCTGCTAGAAGACCACGTCCGCAAGAAACGTGAAGGATTCGAGAAACGCATCGCGAGTCACGAGAACTTCGCTTCGCTGTATGGGAACAGCCCGGATGGCAAGCGACGCAAGGGTCTGGCGAACGCGGAGCGCAAGAAGCTGGAGGACTTCCTGGCGAGGATGGAGACGCGCCGGGCGACGCTGGCCAGGAAGAGCCAGTCTTTTTCGGCGGAAACGCGTGAGATCTGCGTCTTGCTCGTGGACGTGGTGCGGGAGGAGGTGAGCGGTGAAGGACTGGAAAGAGCAACTGAAGGACGTCAAGCGAATCTTGCGTGACGCAGTTCACGACAGGGAGCGAGATGAAAAGCTGTCTAAGGTTGACTTCGAGCCGCCGAAGTCCCGCTTGTGTCGCGGTGGCGCGACTTCGAAACGTGATGGCGAGGCGGAAGGCGCACCCCGTCCTGCGTCCGTTCCCTCGAAGGTAGCCGACGGCGAGATCGATGTCCGGCCTCGGTCCGTTCCGACTGCCACGGGCCGCGTTCACCGTGATGCCACGCCCGGTTCCGTCAGCCAATCTTCTGACCATTCATCGGTGCCGTTGAACCGAACGACGACACCACCCGACTTCCGACCGCGCGTCGATGCAGGGCGTTCGCTGGTCATGCCCGCTTGGATCCACACCGGCAGATCGCTCCAGCATCCCAGCCACCAGGGCGGAAGAGCCGCGCCCATGGTCGTCAGAATCGGCCTAGATTTCGGAACGGCCTTCACAAAGGTGGCGATACGAGCGGGTGCCGATCTGGTGCCCGTCGATTGGTCTGCGGTCACCGGCGACTCGTCCGTAGCCGGTCGCTATGTGCTGCCTGGCTTCGTCCGGCGCACGTCGAACGGCGAGTACTGCTGGCGGCGGTGCGCGGATGGCGAGATCGTGGGAAATCTGAAGCTCTCAGTCATCGAGAGGGATGATTCCGACGAATGTCCGACGGCCACCTTGGCTTACCTCGCCCTGGTGATCCGCTACACGAGGGCGTTCCTGTATCGCGACCCGGACGTCGGGCGAAAGCTGGTGGGCCGCTCGCTTCGTTGGGAGTTGAACATCGGCTGCCCCACCGAGCCGCACGAAAAACCAAAAGTCATCGAGTTGCTACGGCGGATCGCTCGGACCGCTTGGCGAATGGCAAGCGTGGATGATCTTTGCGAACCGAACATCGCGGCCGCGTGGAGGAGTGACGAAGCTGACGTCGGCCTCGAGACGGAGCCGGGCGTCGTGCCGGAATTCGTGGCTCAGATCGCCGGGTATCTCGGATCGCCCCAAGTGAGTGCAGGATTGCACGCGCTGATCGACATCGGTGCCGCCACGCTCGACGTGGCGACGTTCAACGTCGTCTTGCCGAACAATCAGGATTCCTCGCCGCGAGTTCCGATCTTTTTCTCCGCCGTGCGTCGGCTCGGAACCCACTACCTGTACCACAATCGTCATTCCAAGCTCGACCTCGATTTCGCATGGGACGATGCAGCGCCGGTCGAGCCTGCCGATGGCTTCGCGAAGCGATACGGCAGGCGTCCGAACGAGGTAGACACCATCGATTCGGAGTTCGTGAATAAAGTCGCGAAATGCATCGCGAACGTGATCGACGGCACCCGTACCAATACACGAGGAGTTACGGAGCAGCGCACTCGGCTTGGGGAGTATCCCAAGGGTTCTGTATGGCGCGAAGGGCTGCCGATATTCGTGACCGGCGGCGGATCCGGTTGTGAACTCTATCGCCGGGCCATCGGAGCGGGACAGCTCGATCTGTTACGACGGATCGGTTCGTCGAGCCGATTCCGGTTTATCGAGATGGATCCGCTCGGCGCGAAATTCCCGCATTTCGGTACCGAAATCCGAGGCAGGCTCACCGTCGCGATCGGCTTGACAGAGGATGCGGAAAACATCGCTCGCGTCGTTCCTCATCGCGACATTGAACCGATAACGCGAACCGTGAAAGAGCGTGTCGACCATACGGAGCTTTATGGCGACCGATGAGCGGGTGTGAAAAAAAGGTTCTTCTCCCAACTGAGGGGAGAGAGGCGCACGGCCGACCCGGCAGAATTGTTGTTCTCGAGGCAACAAAACGGGGCCGGCCGTGGC